>Ga0255344_1006885_pt1 | contig 10102 bp, 8 predicted proteins | sample wastewater_treat_5_FD_192414 | JGI IMG/M metagenome (GOLD analysis project Ga0255344, IMG submission 192414) | Wastewater microbial communities from Lulu Island WWTP, Vancouver, Canada - plant18 | ecosystem: Engineered > WWTP > Wastewater > Unclassified | place: Canada: Vancouver, British...
TGATATTATGGGAGGAGTTGAGTTCAATATCTAAAAATCGCTCATAATTCCCAAGGTCCAGGTCCACTTCGCCACCGTCATGCAGAACAAACACTTCCCCGTGCTGGGCAGGGTTCATCGTCCCTGCATCAATGTTCAGGTATGGGTCGATTTTTACTGCAGTAACCTGGTATCCCCGGTTCTTCAAAAGCCGGCCGATGGATGCCGCGGTAATGCCTTTTCCAAGGCCACTCATGACACCCCCGGTAATAAAAATGTACTTCACATGACTCCTCCGAAAACCTTCAGGAAGGTTGTCCCTTATCCCTCATTTATCCTCTGATGGTACCGGACCTGATGATAAAAGAAGCCGTGCACCGTGCAAGAAGATTTTCTTCATCCGCGTCGGTGAGAGTTGCCTCTGCATATATCATCGTTCTCCCTTTCCTGACCACAGTGCCATCTGCGATGATGGTGCCTTCCCTGGCTCCCCTGATAAAATGCGTGGTGCAGGAGACGGTTGCGATGGTCTCTTTATCTGAAAGCAGGGTGTATATCGCAAGAGCTATAGCCTCGTCACCAAGTGCGGTATACATCCCTCCCTGGAGCCAGCCCTCGCCGTTCTTCATGTCATCCCTGATCACCATGCTGAGTCTTGCTTTTCCATCTCCAAAAGATACCGGCTCTATTCCCATCAGGCAGAAGAAGGGGTTTGCCTTCTGGCCCTGATTTTTTACTTCATTAAGATAGCTCATACGTATTAAATTCCTGTACTGGTGAATGAGATTGCCTATGTGAATGGGGAATACATAAGAGTATTTCATGTAAACCAGATAGGGTACATAACGTCAGTTTTCCAGGAACATGAACAATCCATCTGTCAGCATCGTAATCCCTGCATATAATGAATCAACCCGTATCAGGCCACTCCTAAGTGAAATTAGTGAATTATGTGAACTTCGTGAACCAGATAGTCCTGCCATTGAGTTCATCTTTGTATGTGATGGCACTGATAACACGGCTGATATAATCCGGGATTATAAAAAAAATAACCAGGACCTGATGATCAGGTGCCTTGATTTTCCCCGCCGGCTTGGTAAAGGAGGAGGGGTAAAGGCCGGTTTTGCAGTCGCATCCACACCACTTGTCGGGTTCATGGATGCTGATAATTCAGCTTCAGTATCAGAAATGGTTCGTATCTCTCATCTTATCGGAGAACATGACGGTGTAATCGGTTCAAGGCATCTTCCCGGCCAGGTCCTTCAAAGAAAACAACCTTTGTTAAGGCGGGTTCAGAGCAGGATATTCAATGGGATTATCAGGCTCTTATTTGGCCTTTCCTTTTATGATACCCAGTGTGGCGCCAAAATATTTCGAAAAGACGCCCTTGATGCAGTCTTACCTGGCCTGCGTTCAACCGGGTTTGAGTTTGACGTGGAGTTGCTTTGGCATCTCTCAAAAAGCGGTTACTCACTTATAGAAGTCCCGGTCATATGGAATGATACCCTGGATTCCAGGCTACGCCTTTCTGATACATTCTCCATGCTGGCATCCCTGTTTCGGATCAGGCTTGGAGATTAAACCGGCGGATTAAAAGAGGTAATGGTGATTTTTCACTCCGCGGGAGATGAACGCCTTATCCTGACAGATTCTGCATGGGCTGACAGGCCTTCGGCATCTGCGATAGCCTCAACAATATCACCAATCGCCTCAAGGCCCTCCCGGTCAATAACCTGTATAGTCGAGGTCTTGGTGAAATGCCCCACATTAAGCCCTGAATAGTATCTTGCATTCCCGGCGGTAGGGAGAACATGGTTTGTTCCTGATGCGTAATCACCACAGGCAACTGCCGCATAAGGACCAATAAAAATCGATCCTGCATTTCTGATCTTACCAAGCAGTGCAATGGGATCTCTGACCTGTATTGCAAGATGTTCAGGAGCTATCAGGTTTGATGCAGCTGCTGCCTCATGCAAGTCCTTTACAACCAGGTACCCTGAACGCTCAAGGGACTGAGTGATTATTGCTTTGCGTTCAGCACTGGCAGTGAGCCGGTTTATCCACTCTCCAACCTCTTTTGCAAACTTTATGCTGGTGGTAACAAGTATGGAGGCTGCAAGGGGGTCATGTTCAGACTGGGCAAGGATGTCAGCAGCAATAAAATCAGGTTTTGCATCTTCATCTGCTATGATAGCGATCTCCGATGGCCCTGCAGGGAAGTCAATCTCCACCAGGTCACGAACCATCATTTTTGCAGCAGTTACGTACTGGTTCCCAGGGCCTACTATCTTCTCAACAGGAGCCATGCTTTTAGTACCATATGCCATGGCAGCAATCGCCTGTGCCCCCCCGGTCAGGTATATCTCGTCTACCCCGGCGATATCACAGGCTACCAGTGTAAGAGGATGAACCGGAGGGGGAGTGCAGCATATAACCTCTTTTACCCCGGCGACTTTGGCCGGAATAGCACACATGAGCGCAGTAGACGGGTAACTTGCCCTTCCACCAGGAACGTAAATTCCGATACGGGTGAGTGGGGTCGTCTTCACCCCCAGGGATATTCCTGGTTCGGTCTCTGTTATCCAGAGATCCTCGCGACGCTGGAGTTCATGAAATTTGCTTATTCGTGTATATGCCTCTGTTAATGCCTCTTCCAGTTCAGGAGAAACCTTCTCATATGCCGCATCACGTTCCTGCTCATCAAGCCTGACAGCATCAGGTCTTACGCCGTCAAATTTTTCAGCATAGTCAAGGAGGGCCTCATCACCACGGGTCCTGACCTCCTGGATAATTGTGCCCACTAAATCCCTGACTTCATCAAGTGCATGTCTCTGTCTTTTCAGCCAGCTATCAAGTGTTACCGGACTCCAGCTCATGGGTAGTACATCGATGTATGTTTCAAAAAAGTGATATGGCAAAGCCGGCAGGCCGGACTTATTCCGGGTGTTATTGTGATTGTCTGCTGTTATCCCATCTCCACACGTAAAAATCCGGTGCAGGCCGCGCAATTTTTCCCTTTAACAGGTCAGTGAGCATCTTGTGAAGGTTCAGGTACAAAAGTAACAGCTCCTCTTTCTTTTCTTCTGTCTCTATATTCAGCCGGATTAATCCCTTCACGTACTCCTCTATCCCCTCAACCGCTGATATGTCGGCAGGCATGATATCAGACGGGATAACTGTCCTGACACTAAATACGTCGTCAACTGATACCGCCATCCCTGTTTCACTGACCGCTCCCTCAGGGATGATAAGAGTACGCTGCCTTTTAGTGTCTGCCCTGTCCATTCCCAAAAGAGGTGCGATATTTATTACCGGAATCATATCGTCGCCCCATTTTGCCATTCCTTCAATATAAGGAGGGGCATCATAGACGTCAACGGTCTTTAAAGGCCTGACAAATTTGTCAACGATGTCCCCGTCAATGAGGTAATGGTCTTTTCCAAGTAATATTTCAACAAGAGTAAGATGGTCCTGCATGGTCAATAGTCTGCCCTGTTTTTATCTTATCAGTTCCCTGTATTCAAACCCTTCGGTATATGGCCATACCATATGCAAAATCCTATCCCCTCACCTGTGTAACGTATTACAACAAAATCCGGCCCTGATGAGTGTTGGATATACAAAGGTGTTGACGGGATGACAGTACAAAAAGATATTATTCACCGGCTCTTGCTTTTCTCCCTTGGGGACGGGCTGTATGGGGCACAGGTCTCATATATCAGGGAGATAGTACCGGACCAGGAAAAAAATCCCCTGCCTGGCGCACCGGATTTCATCCCTGGAATAATAAATATCAGGTCTGATGTTGTCAAGATCATCGATATCAGGAGAATCATCCCGCTGGGAGAGGAACAGGCAAAAAAGAAGATAATAGTTTTTATTCCTGAAGATGCCCAGAGCACGCGGTTTGGTATCCTGGTCGACGAAGTGCACGGGATCATGGACATCCCTGAAAAAGCAGTCTCCTATCTTGACCGGTCAGATACAAAGATTCAGAATAATTTCATGCTTGGTTTCATGAAGATCTCGCTTGATACGTTTCTCAATCAAAGGGGCAGGGAGTTTGCGTCAGGGGATGATGATCTCGTCTGGATCGATTTTGAAGATCTGATAAATACTATCATCGACGGTGACCAGGCAGACTCTATAGTCTTCAGGCTGACTGCCCTCTTCAATCCCCAGTACCTTCTTTCAGGAGAATGGAAGAAAAGTGCTGGTAAGTGAGAACAAAATTCTCACCTGACCTGTCCTCTTTTACTGTCCCCTTTTAGGCTCTTCGCTTTTTGCGGTCTTCATCGGGTCTCCATGACCAAACCTGCATGGCACTGGACTGTTTTCCATTACCTCAGCCTGGGAATTAACAGGCTTTGTCGGCCGGATAAAAGATTACTCTGTGATCCGGTGAAGCAGCCAGGCCATGTTCATTCCAAGGGTCTCCATGCAATCCATTCCTTCCTCGTCCTCGCTTACTTCTCCTTCAAGCCTTCCAAGACCCATGTTCCAGTAAGAAGATCCGGGAACAATCATCTGGCTTGCAAGGAACAGGTGATTTATAGTGTCAAATGCATGGGTGGAACCTGCCCTCCTGGCTGAAATGACTGCAGCACCGACCTTGTACCTGAGAAAATCGCCTCCTGACCTTGTCAGCATACCTGTCCTGTCGATAAGTGCCTTCATCTCGGCGCTGACGTCAGCAAAGTATGTGGGTGAGGCTAAGATTATCCCGTCTGCTTCACGCATCTTTTCAACATAATCATTCAGGTCATCGGTCTGGTTTGCACACTGTCCGTTCCTGGTCTCAAAGCATTTCATACAGGCAAGGCACCCGTGCAGGGGTTTTCCTCCGACCCGGATCATCTCGGTCTTTATACCGTTGGATTCCAGGACGCCAAAAACCCGCCTGACCATCTGTTCTGAGTTCCCATTCGGACGTGGGCTTCCAAGAAATGCAACTACCTTCATTGTACATAAATAAGTGAGTGGACTGATAAAGCCCATGCAGGAACTTCACCAGGCTCCAGTTTTTCAAAAAATGCCTGTCAAGGATGCAAAGAGGATACCAAATGCAATGAGCGCCACACCTGCAAATATGGCAGGGTTCCAGCTTAAGATCTTTGCACCGTCAAGAGGCCCGACCGGGAGAAGGTTAAATGCGGCTATCATTGCATTAATTTTTACACCGACAAGCCCTATGACTGCAAGGAGCCCGGCTCCTGCCGCATGTCCGGCGAAGATCATGGCAGCAAAGGGAATTATCAGTATGAGGTTGCTTACCGGCCCTGCAAGAGATATCTTTCCGTTCTCTTCACGGGATATGTAATTGCCATATATAACGGTTGCACCTGGAGCTGCAAAGACTATGCCTGCAAGGGCTGCCATGGCAACTGCAACGACAAGCATCATGCTGTTCATCTGAAATTCTGCCCAGTATCCGTACTTCATCGCGGTAAATTTGTGGGCCATCTCATGAACGACAAAGGCAATTCCTGCCGTGATAAGTGAGATGACAAAGAACATCCCGATATTTAGCAGGTCGAACTTGTGGCCCCATACCATCGCAAGCGTAAATGCAGCGGAAAGAGCAAGCCAGGCTACAAGGAGATCGTGCCTTTCCCGGGCGGGTATCTTTTCCCATATATGCATGGCTTACATGTATGTTCCAATAATAGAATGGTTTGACTGATACACCCTGGTGTCCCTCTTGAAAACAACAATGTAAAAAGACCTCCGTTTGGTACATAGGCTGGCTATTTGCCTATTCTCCTGCCATCATTTTTTATACATGATAGTGAAATTATTACATATCGCCATATGAGAGATCCATGAGTACTATTGTTATTCTGGGTTGTATATACGAAATTTCTAAGGCCATGGCACATTAGGAGGCAGGCATGAGGTTCACCGGAATTGAAGAATTACTCAAAGCAGAAATAACCGATGATGAAAAACTGAAAATACTCTCTTCACAGTACACAGAGCGCCTGAAAGAGCAGAGGATACTCCTGGAGTTCACACGCGTGCTTGGTGATACATCACTTGACTTTGAAGATGCCATTCGCCGGGTCATTCGTGATATCCCTGATGCTTTTCAATATCCTGAGATCTGTGAGGCTTCTTTTGAATACAGGACCGTTAAAGAGAAGACAGGAAGATTTGTCAAAACTCCCTGGTCCCTGACCGTTGAGATGACTGCGTCAGATGGTCATCCATGTTCTCTTGAGATCGTATACCTGGAAGAGAGGCCTGTGATGGATGAAGGCCCGTTTTTAAAAGAAGAGCGTAGACTTGCTGATGCGCTTGGCGAGATCATGCTTATTGCAGTAAACCGGGCGGTAATGCTATATGACATAAAACGTCAGGCACATGAAAGCATGTTATTACAGAAAAAAACTGATTTCATCATCCAGAATGCCCCGGTTCCGATATTTGAGATAAAACCTGATCTCTCTATCATTAATACAAACTCTGCATACTCCAATGTTACCGGCATTCCGGCTGAAAAGCTCCTGAAGATGAATCTGTCTGAAATTACTGTTGTAAAACGCACGGGCAGAACTGTGGGAGACGCCATTGACATGAAGACCGTCCTTTCAGGAGAACTGGAACTTGATGTGCCTGCAGGACAGAAGATACTTGATTACCTCTACCTCCCTATCCTTGACGATAATGGCGACGTTGTGTCTGTAATTAACTATTATGTTGATAAGACTGAAGAGAGATCTGTTGGCAGAGATATTATTAAGTTAACAGAGGCAGCAAAGGCCGGCCAGCTTGATGCCCGGATGGACGTGACCGTGTACGAAGGCGATCTGCGGCTTCTGGCAAAAGGGATCAACGATACCCTTGACTCAGTCATCGGTCCTTTGAACGTTGCCGCTGAGTATGTTGACCGTATCTCAAAGGGTGATATCCCTCCAAAAATCACGGATTCATATAACGGCGACTTTAACGAGATCAAGAATAACCTTAACCAATGCATCGATGCGGTTGAACTCCTTATCTCTGACGCTGTCGTGCTCTCCAATGCAGCTGTTGAAGGTAAACTGGACTTCCGTGCTGATCCTACCCGCCACCAGGGCGATTTCCGAAAGATTGTCGAGGGTGTTAATGATACCCTTGATTCTGTCATCGGTCCTTTGAATGTTGCCGCCGAGTATGTCGACAGTATCTCCAAAGGAGATATCCCTCCAAAGATTACGGATTCATATAACGGCGACTTTAACGAGATCAAGAATAACCTTAACCAGTGCATAGATGCGATAGAACTCCTCATCTCTGACGCCGTAATGCTCTCAAATGCAGCCGTTGAAGGAAAACTTGACACACGGGCTGATGCTACCCGTCACCAGGGTGATTTCCGAAAGATCGTCGAGGGTGTTAACGATACCCTTGACTCAGTCATAGGGCCCCTAAATGTCGCAGCAGAGTATGTAGACAGTATCTCAAAGGGGGATATACCGCCAAAGATTACGGATACATATAATGGCGACTTTAACGAGATCAAGAATAACCTTAACCAGTGCATCGATGCGGTTGAACTCCTTATCTCTGACGCCGTCATGCTTTCCAATGCCGCCGTTGAAGGTAAACTTGATACCCGTGCCGATGCTACCCGACACCAGGGTGATTTCCGAAAGATCGTCGAGGGTGTTAACGATACTCTTGACTCAGTCATCGGTCCTTTGAACGTTGCCGCTGAGTATGTTGACCGTATCTCCAAGGGCGATATCCCTCCAAAGATTACGGATACATATAACGGCGACTTTAACGAGATCAAGAATAACCTTAACCAGTGCATCGATGCGGTTGAGCTCCTTATCTCTGACGCCGCCATGCTCTCTAATGCTGCTGTTGAAGGTAAACTTGACACTCGTGCAGATGCTACCCGTCACCAGGGCGATTTCCGAAAGATTGTCGAAGGTGTTAATGATACTCTTGACTCGGTCATCGGTCCTTTGAACGTTGCCGCTGAGTATGTTGACCGGATCTCCAAGGGAGATATCCCTCCAAAGATTACGGATACATATAACGGCGACTTTAACGAGATCAAGAATAACCTTAACCAGTGCATAGATGCGGTAGAACTCCTTATCTCTGACGCCGTCATGCTTTCCAATGCAGCTGTTGAAGGTAAACTGGACTTCCGTGCCGATACTGCCCATCACCAGGGCGATTTCCGTAAGATTGTCGAGGGTGTTAACGATACACTTGACTCGGTCATTGGACCGGTAAAAGAAGCCATGCGTGTTGCAGACCGGTTTGCAAAGGCAGACTTTTCAGCAAGGGTGGATGAAAAGCTCCATGTTGAAGGAGATTTTGTCCTGTTTAAGGAGTCACTAAATAACATGGGCTTTTTTGTTCAGAGTGCAATCCAGGAGATACAGCGAATATCTAACTTGTATGCAGCAGGCAACTTTGCGGCCGAATTTGATCGGAGCCTGAAGATAGAAGGAGATCTTGCCCTTTTAAGAGATGCACTTGACAAGATCGGAATGAATGTCTCCGAGGTTTTGAATGTTATCGTCAATGAGATGAAAAATCTCACTCACCAGGCAGAGATGGCGGGAACAGGAGTTGAAGATGTAAGCCGGGGAGCAGAACTTATCGCAAAGAACGCAGATCAGACGAAACAAAATGCTGAAAGAAGTGAGGATGGTATAAACCAGGTCTTACAGACCATGGAAGACCTAACGAGAACTATTGCAGAAGTGTCGACCAATGCAGAAAGGGTTGCTGGTCTGAGCATCGAAGCGAACGATCTTGCAAAACAGGGTATTGAAGCTGCCGAAAAAGCGGAAAACGGGATGCAGAGCATTACAAAGACAAGTGAAGAGGTAGAGACTATCTTTGCCGATATTAAAGGGCAGATGCACGAGATTGGGAAGATAGTGGACCTTATCACGGATATTGCAAACCAGACAAACCTTTTATCACTGAATGCAGCCATTGAAGCGGCAAGGGCTGGAGAGGCCGGGAAAGGGTTTGCCGTGGTCGCTGCAGAGGTCAAGTCCCTGGCCCAGAGATCAAGGCAGTCTGCTGAGCATATTGCAGACATGATAGGCGATCTGCAAAAGAAGAGTGATGCTGCATCAGGGGCAATGGCTGAGGCCGGGTCAGCGGTTGCAGAAGGAAATGCCGCCCTTTCAGAAACCCTTGGAATATTTAACACCCTTACCTCTTCGGTAGGTGACATCATGGGTAATATGGAGATGGTCGCTAGTGCAACAGAAGAACAGGCTGCATCATTTGAAGAGATCACGGCAAGCGTAAATGAGATGAGTCTTCTGGTAAGGGATACGGCAAAGGATGCCATCAATTCATCTGCAACAAGCGAAGAGGCGCTTGCCGTCATTGACCAGATTACAACTGTTATCGGGCAGATTAATGCAGTAGTCGGGACGATCGGAACTGAAATGGAAAAATTTTCATATAGAAGTGATAGTTGAAGATCTCCTTGTTCTTTTTTTACGGAATCGTGGTGAATATTTTGAATGTATTGGATTTTTTATCAAACATAAGGATAGGCCCGCGTCTGTTTGGAGGCTTTATCATAGTGACTCTTCTCATGGGCCTTGTCGGGGTAGTCGGATTTATCGGTATGAATTCAATCAGTGCCGGGATGGACAAGGTCTATTCTGACGGTACCCTCCCTCTTCTTGAGGTATCAGAGATCGAGACTTCGTTAAATTCTATCCGGGCACTGGTGTTTCGTATCTTTGCAATACCTGCGGAACGGACCCAGGATGCACAACGCATGTCTGATGAGATGAAGGTTGTAGATGAACATATAAAAAAGCTGAAATCTGCATCACTGTCTCCTGGCGTCCAGGATAATCTGAAAACTTTTGAAAGACAATGGGAAAACTACAAGGCTGCGGCCACTGGTGTATCATCACTGCTTGCCGGTGGAAAAGTAAACGAGGCCCTGATCTCCATCTCAAATGGCGGTGATCATGCAAATGCCCGCCGGGCAACGGTTGACACATTTGAAAGATTAAAAACCGGTATTCTTCAGAATGCTGAACAGATTGCACTGGAAGGTCAGGCTGAAAAAGACAGGACTGTTCCGGTTATGCTGGCCCTTGGTATCTTCTCTGTTCTTATCGCACTTGGTTTTGCCATC
>Ga0255344_1006892_pt1 | contig 10098 bp, 6 predicted proteins | sample wastewater_treat_5_FD_192414 | JGI IMG/M metagenome (GOLD analysis project Ga0255344, IMG submission 192414) | Wastewater microbial communities from Lulu Island WWTP, Vancouver, Canada - plant18 | ecosystem: Engineered > WWTP > Wastewater > Unclassified | place: Canada: Vancouver, British...
CTCAATGACTGTTCCAAATGATGATGTAGAAGCTGTTGTAAAAATAAAAACACCAGCCGAAGACTTATTAATAAGGCTTTTACAAAATAAATAATTTTTTTACTTAAATAAAACCGCATTCTTTTCCTTCTCGTATATGATAACAAGAAAGGCAAGAATATGGATATCAATAAAAAAATAGACGGATTGTTTTTTACACTTGTACTTACGTTAGTGTCATCACTATTCCTTTGTTTAGGTTACATTACTATCCTTTTTGATTATGCATTGCCTTTTAATTTCTGAAAGATTATTTCAATTAAAAAAAGGTTTGGTTAGATTGGTTTTGGTTGAAAAAAAGCGTTGTACTTAATGTTGTACAACGCTTTTTGTTTATTTTAGATTCTCTAACATTTCGATGGTCATTGTTGCTAAATCAAATTGATGTTTCCATTGCCAATCTTCTCTAGCATTTGTATCATCAATAGACGCAGGCCAACTGTCTGCTATCTTTTGGCGGAAATCGGGTTTGTAAGTGATTCTGAATTCGGGGATGTGTTTTTTGATTTCTTCAGCAATCTCTTTTGGCGTGAAACTAACTCCCGATAAATTATAGGAAGAACGGATTTTGATTTTATCTGCATCGGCTTGCATGATTTCAATGGTAGCTTTTATAGCGTCGTCCATATACATCATTGGCAAAGCCGTATCTTCGGAAAGGAAACATTTGTATTTGCCTTTTAACAATGCTTGATGGTAAATTTCAACAGCATAATCGGTTGTCCCTCCGCCTGGTTCGGTAGTCCAACTAATTAACCCTGGGTAGCGAATGCTTCTAACATCAACACCGTATTGTTTGTTATAGTATTCGCACCAACGTTCACCTGTTTGTTTACTAATTCCATAGACGGTTGTTGGTTCCATAATGGTATATTGTGGCGTATTGACACTAGGTGTTGTTGGCCCAAAAACTGCAATGCTTGATGGCCAGAATATTTTCTTGATTTTTCCTGCTTTGGCTAAATTTAATACATGAAATAAAGAATTCATGTTTAAATCCCACGCAAAGGCTGGGTTTTTTTCAGCAGTTGCCGATAGCAAAGCCGCCATTAAATAAACATCCGTTATTTGATATTCTTCTACTAAATGTTGAATTTGATTGTAATCTAAAGCATTTACCACTTCAAAAATCCCATTGTTGACTACATCGTTGTTTAGCTTTCTAATATCGGAAGCCACAACGTTTTCTATGCCGTAAATTTCTCTTAATTTATGTGTTAACTCTGTGCCTATTTGTCCACAAGCACCAATAATTAATATTTTTGCATTCATATTGTTTTATATAAAAAAACAAAGATACAGTTTTCGCAAGGTTTAGTGTTTTACTTTTATGTAGTTTTTTATCATTCTTATAACATTAAGTCTGTGGTATTTCTAATTACCTTTGTACTTTTGTATTTCTAATCTTTTTTATGAAAATATCGGCTCGGTTACTACTGTTTATAATTTCTTTTTTGTTTTTAGCTTCTTGTAAAGATGAAGTCGAACAGCGCAACATTGAACAACAAAAAGAGTTACAAAAACGAGAAGAAATGTTTATTAAGGTTGATAAAAATTGGAATTTTAATATTGTTACTATCAATGCTCCTTCTCAAAAACTTGTGCATGATTGGACGGAATGGCGCAACTTCTTGAATGAAATTAATCAAAAACCAAAAAGTAGTATTGGTGCCTTTCAAAAAAAAGCAAGAGCACTGTCAAAAAGAGCATTGGAACTAAATAATAATATACCCGAAAAGTATGCTAAGCCTGAAGTTAAGAGTAGAATTGCTGTTTTGCAAACTAAAATTAACTCGTTGGATCTTTACATCAATCTTCAAACTATATTGGATAAAAAGATTATCAAACTTATTCCTGAAATCAATCAAGAAATTCAATCGTTGCAATTACAATTTGGCAAAATAGACCAAAAAAGTCAAATTAAAATGGAAGATGGCGAACAAGATATGATTAGAATGCTTGATACGACTCGTGCTATCCCAATGACAAAACCTATTCCTACGACAGAAAAGACTACACCAGAAGAGAAATTAAGGTATTTGAGAGAAAAACGCAACACACTAATTCCTACACACTAAGTTTGAAACCTTCATCACTTTTTACAACCTATGAACATTCAGCTAAAGTAACACAGTTGGCAGATGCTCTTTCAGAAGCAGCAAACAAAGTGCATTGCAAAGGCTTGATGAATTCGGCAACGTCAATTGTTATACAAAGTGTTTTTAAGAAAGCCGATAAACCATTTTTGTTGTTATTCAACGAAAAAGAAGAAGCTGCTTATTATTTGAATGATTTGGAGCAAATGTTGGGTCAAAACGATGTGTTGTTTTATCCAAGTTCCTATCGCAGACCTTATCAAATTGAAGAAACCGATAATGCTAATGTTTTGTTGCGTTCGGAGGTTTTGAATAGAATCAATTCGAGAAAGAAACCTGCCATTATTGTTTCGTATCCCGAAGCTTTGTTTGAAAAAGTAGTTACTCGAAAAGAATTGGAAAAAAACACTCTCAAGATTAGTGTTGGCGATCAAGTTTCGATAGATTTTATCAATGAAGTGCTTTTTGAGTATGACTTTAAACGCGTAGATTTTATTACGGAACCAGGAGAATTCTCTGTTCGTGGTGGAATTGTGGATGTTTATTCATTCTCTAATGACAATCCGTATCGTATAGAGTTTTTTGGCAATGAAGTGGATAGTATCCGAACGTTTGATGTAGAAAGTCAACTGTCGGTTGAGAAACAAAATAAGATTACTATTATTCCAAACTTGGAGAATAAGTTTATTAAGGAAAACCGTGAAAGTTTTTTGGATTACATCAGTGACAAAACGGTTTTGTGGATTGAAAACACTGAAATTCTCGTGGCGCAATTGGATAAACTTTTTGAGAAAGCGACTGAAACGTTTGATAAGCTTTCGAAAGATATTAAACATGCTTCGCCCGAACAATTGTTTATGAACAGTCAAGGTTTTTTAAAACAAGCCTTGAATTTTTCAGTTGTTGAATTGTCAAATACACCGTTGTTTAAAGTAAGCAAATCGTTTGAATTTCATTTGCAACCGCAACCTTCGTTCAACAAACAGTTTGATTTGTTGTTGAACAATTTGAGCGAGAATCATTTTAATGGCATTACTAACTTTTTGTTTTGCTCTAATGATTCGCAAGCCAAACGTTTTCACGATATTTTTGAAAGCATTGATGAAGAAAATCATGAAGATGTTCGGAAACAGTATCATACCGTTGTGCAACCGATGTATCAAGGTTTTATAGATGAAGAACATCAAGTAGCGTGTTATACTGACCATCAGATTTTTGAACGTTACCATCGTTTTACGATTAAAAATAGTTATTCGAAAAAACAAACTATTACGTTAAAAGAACTGAATTCACTAACCGTTGGCGATTATGTTACGCATATTGACCACGGAATTGGTAAGTTTGGTGGCTTGCAGAAAATTCAGGTAGAAGGCAAAACGCAAGAAGCGATTAAGTTGGTGTATGCCGATAATGATTTGGTGTATGTGAGCATTCATTCGCTACACAAAATATCGAAGTTTAACGGAAAAGATGGCACACCGCCAAAGATTTATAAACTGGGTTCAAATGCTTGGAAAGTATTAAAACAGAAAACCAAAGCTAGAGTAAAACACATTGCATTCAACTTAATTCAGTTGTATGCCAAGCGAAGGTTGGAAAAAGGATTTGCTTTTGCACCGGATAGTTATTTGCAAAAAGAATTGGAAAGTTCGTTCATCTATGAAGATACGCCAGATCAAATAACGGCAACTGCTGACGTAAAAGCCGACATGGAAAAGGAAAGACCAATGGATCGATTGGTTTGTGGTGATGTAGGTTTTGGAAAGACAGAAGTGGCTATTCGTGCAGCATTTAAAGCAGTTGACAATAGCAAGCAAGTTGCAATTTTGGTGCCTACAACAATTTTAGCCTATCAACATTACCGAACGTTCAGCGAACGTTTAAAAGATATGCCAGTTAACATTGGTTATGTAAACCGATTTAGAACGGCAAAACAAAAGAAAGAAACCTTAGACGCATTAGCCGAAGGAAAATTAGACATTATCATTGGCACGCATCAATTGGTGAATAAAAATGTGAAGTTTAAAAATTTGGGATTGTTGATTGTTGATGAAGAACAAAAGTTTGGTGTAAATGTAAAAGACAAACTAAAAACCATTGCCGCCAATGTGGATACTTTAACATTAACCGCAACTCCAATTCCGAGAACCTTGCAGTTTTCGTTAATGGCAGCACGAGATTTGTCAGTAATCACTACACCACCGCCAAACCGTTATCCTATAGAAACACAAGTGGTTGGTTTTAATGAAGAGATTATTCGTGACGCGATTACTTATGAAATTCAACGAAATGGTCAAGTGTTTTTCATCAATAATAGAATAGAGAACATCAAAGAAATAGCAGGAATGATTCAACGTTTGGTTCCTGATGCACGAGTTGGTATTGGTCACGGGCAAATGGAAGGCACCAAGTTGGAAGAAATTATGTTGAGTTTTATGAACGGTGAATTTGATGTTTTGGTAGCGACAACCATTATCGAAAGTGGATTAGATGTACCAAATGCGAACACCATTTTTATTAATAATGCTAATAATTTTGGACTGTCTGATTTGCATCAGATGCGTGGACGCGTTGGACGTAGTAATAAGAAAGCATTTTGTTATTTTGTTTGTCCTCCATATTCAGCAATGACAGATGATGCTCGAAAACGTATTCAAGCATTAGAACAGTTTAACGAATTAGGAAGCGGCTTTAACATTGCCATGAAGGATTTGGAAATTCGTGGTGCTGGAGATTTGCTTGGTGGCGAACAAAGTGGTTTTATTAATGATATTGGTTTTGAAACCTATCAAAAAATCATGAATGAAGCGATTGAGGAATTGAAAGAAAACGAATTCAAGGACTTGTACGAAGAAGAAAATACTAAAGAAACAAAAACCTTTGTCAAAGAATTACAAATAGATACTGACTTTGAATTGTTGTTCCCAGATGATTATATCAACAGCGTGAATGAAAGGTTGAGTTTGTATAACGAACTAGGGAATTGTAAAAACGAAGAAGAATTAACTGCTTTTGAAAATAAGCTGATTGACCGTTTTGGACCTTTGCCTAAAGAAGCCAAAGCACTATTAAACAGCATCAAGATAAAATGGATTGCTACTAAAATAGGTATTGAGAAACTGGTAATGAAACAAGGCAAGATGGTTGGTTATTTTGTTTCTGATCAGCAATCGGCGTATTATGCCTCGAGATCGTTTACCAAAGTATTGCAGTTTGTACAACAACACGGAAACATTTGCAAGATGAAAGAAAAAGAAACCAAAAATGGTTTGCGCTTGCTCTTAACTTTTGAAAATGTAAAATCCGTCAACAAAGCGTTGGAGTTTATGGAGTTGTTGAAATAAGAAAAAGCCACTCTTTCGAGTAGCCTTTCCAATTGTAATCTGTTGGGTAAATTTTTATAATTTCAATATTTTGAAATTCTTTTCAATGTCATTAAATTTCACTTTAAAGAAATACGTTCCCGAAGCAAACTGTGATAAATCAACATTTGTTTCTAAAGTATTTACTTTTTCGGTAAATAATTTTCTTCCTTCAATATTAAACACTTCAAGTGCTGTAATGTTGGTATTGGATTTTAAAGTAATATTATTTTTTGTTGGATTTGGATAATAGGTAAAATCAATAAAATCATTTGAAATAACACCTAAGTGTTCTTCACAACTTACAGTAGCTATCCATCCTGAGTCTGTCAATGCTTGGTCTGAAGTGAATTTGAATGTAAGCGAACCATCCAAAGCCGTTGAAACAATTAAACCTGGAGAATTTGTTCCTGTAAATCCATCTGCAAAACTTAATTCAGGATATGTATCATCTGGTCCATCATATATATATAAGAAATCATAAGTGTCTTCAAGAGAAAACTCAGTAAAATTAACCACTATTTTTCTATTGGGTACATTTGGAATAAAAGTTCTTGTAAAAGATTCCATATTAGAATAATCATCAGCAATATTACCAGTATCAGTAAATACCATTCCGCCACAATAATTTCCAGCAGTGGAAAATATTTTCCTTCTAATTGTGGTTGAAATCCCAATACATACAGGTCGAATAGCGATAGTATAATATTTATTTTGCAATAATCCTGACACTGAAAAAGTCGTTGTACTAACGGTATTCCAAACTGGCACAGAGTTAAAAGCAGTCACCGAGATTTGCCATGAAGAAATATTTTCATTAATATCTTCCCAAGTAATGGTAGCGGTACTTTCGGTAACATTTGATGCTTGAATGTTTGTTACTGTATTCACACAAGTATTAATACAATCCGTACTTAAACATGATTTGCTATTAACAGTGTTTACAATAAGATTTGCTGGTTGTGGCCCAAAACCATTGGCAAAATTGATTCCAACACCTGAAATTAAATGGCAATAACTCATTATTGTTCCTTTTACAGATGATGAAGGAATTGGACCAGTAGCGCAACTACCTTCGGGATATCCCGCTTGCGTACCACATCCATCAATAGAAGTATTATTACCATTCCATGCGCAACGATGTGTATGGGGCGAACCTAATGAATGTCCAAATTCATGTGTAATCACTTGAATAGTCCAAGAATAATTGGGAACCGAGGAAAAAGAAGTTCCATTCAAATCGGAATAAGCATAATTGGAATCATCGCAAACCTGATTTAGATAAGCAACACCGCCTAATCCACCTGGGTCAATTCCTACAAGCATTCCAACATCGCCATTAAAAACAGGTCTGTTTACTGCAAAAGCTTGTAAATAATCACTTGAAGCATTGCCAATGCCGTCATAGGGATCTGGGTTTGTCCAAATATAAATTGATTTTAATGCTGTTGTTATTCCGTCATTATCAAATAATGTTTGCACATTGTTAAAAACAGAAGTCATCCAATTAGTAGTAATTGTAGTATTGCTACTATTATCTTGAAATAGATTATTATCAATTTCAAAATAGAAAGTAACACATTTTTCAGTATTCACTTCTCTGCTTAGTGTTGATGCCGTTGGTGGCGTATCATCTTCTTTTACATGACATTCAAAATCATTCAAGATTTTCAAATTAACATCAGAATATACAATATAATCGTTTTGATTGTTTGGTTTGTCAATTTTACCTACTACAACATTTCCAAATTGTTCTGAAGAAAAAATACCGTTAAATTCTCCATTAAAGAAATTGAAAGCTGAAACGGATTGTAAATTTCCGTTAATGATTCCACGATAATACACTCCTTTTTGATAAGGTATGTTTTTATTTTTATCGGTATCTACTTTAAAATCTTCAACAAAAGGATCAACACGATACAATTGAATTTTTAAATTTTGGTTTAAATATGGGATTTCAAGTTCTAGAAATTCAAATTGTCCCGATGCAATTTGGTTGATTTTGCTAATATTCGCTTTTGCCAAAGCAGCTTGAGTTACGACTTTATCAACATCTGTTTTAGAAATTGAATTGTCCACAGTTAATAGCGAAAAGGGTATAAAACGTGTGTTTTCTTTTTGTAGCTTTTGAATTTTTTGGCTGATTTTGTTTTGACCAAATCCAATCGTAAAGCAAAAGAAGCTTAAGAGAATTAGTAGGGTTTTTTTCATAGTATTTTTTGTAAAGCGTAAAGTTATTGAAAATCAACTAAAATAATATAAATTTTACATCATTTTATCATTTGTTTACTCTAAAAAATATAAAAAGCATCCATTAAATGTTCTATTTTATATTCTTTATTCTCTTTATAAATCGCAATAATATCAAACCTCACATTTAAATCTAAGTCATTACGAATTACATATTCATTTACGGCTTTTACGAGTAGTTGGATTTTTTTTGGTTTGACAAAATCTTGTGGTAACCCAAAATCAATACTAGAACGTGTTTTTACTTCAACGATAGCAAGAATATTTTCTTTTTGAGCAATAATATCAATTTCTGCTTTTTGAAACGTCCAATTAGTTTCCAAAATTTCATAGCCGTTCTTTTGCAGATATTCTACAGCCATTTCTTCCCCAAATTTTCCTAATTCATTGTGCTGAGCCATTATTCAAAAGTTACTTTGCTTTCCTCGGCGGTAACTTCCATGGTAATTTGTTTTCCCATAATCAAAGCACGATTATCCTGAATATGACCAGCTGGGAAATTATAAATAATCGGAATTTTTAAGTCTTTGGTAACTTCTTCAATGATTTCGAAAGCATTTTTTCCCCAAGGAATTTCATTGTCATTCATTTTTGTCATACCGCCAACGATAATTCCTTTTAAACTTTCCAAACAACCATTGCGTTTTAAGTTGAGCATCATTCGGTCAATATGATATAAATATTCATCCAAATCTTCTATAAAAAGAATTTTATCTGTACAATCAATTGCCGATTCTGAACCTAATAAACTATACAAAATAGATAAATTACCGCCAACCAATTCACCTTTGGCAGTTCCAAGATGATTTAAAATATCACAATCAAATTGATAGCTTAGCGGTTCGCCAAACAAAGCTTTCCGTAAACTTTCTTTAGCTTCAGTCGTTGCTCTTGGAATAGATATTGGCATCGTTCCATGAATCGATTGAATTCCCATTCGGTTCAAATGACTGTGTAAAACGGTAACATCACTAAACCCAACAATCCATTTTGGATTTTGTTTGAATTTAGTAAAATCTAACATATCAATTATTCGAACCGTTCCATATCCGCCACGAACACACCAAATCGCTTTGATGTTTGGATTATCCATTTGTTCTTGAAAATCGGCTGCACGTTGAGCATCTGTTCCTGCCAACTGATGATAATCCAATCCGATTGTTGTACCTATTTTAACTTTCAATCCCCAAGATTCCAATAAATCAATTGATGGTTTTAAATTATCTTCAAGATTTTTTCGAGCAGTAGAAACGATGGCAACGGTATCGCCTTTTTGTAAATAGGGTGGTGTAATCATCTTTTTTTGGGAATAAGAAGAAAGTGTTAAACTAAAAATCAATAATAATAGTATTCGCATGTATTGAAATTGCTTTTTCAAAAATAAACAAATCAACACTAATGTGATGAATTCGTAGCTAAAAAACTTATTTTTGCATTCTATTTAATAGATTATGCTAGAAAATCCAAAACGATATACAATTACGGCAGCTTTGCCCTATACCAATGGTCCAATTCATATTGGTCATTTGGCAGGTGTTTATGTTCCATCTGATATTTATGCGCGCTATTTGCGCTTGCAAGGAAAAGATGTTGCTTTTATGTGCGGAAGTGACGAACATGGCGTTGCCATTTCGATGAAAGCTAAAAAAGAAGGCATTACTCCACAACAAGTAATCGATAAATACGATGGAATTATTCGTAAATCTTTTGAAGATTTCGGAATTTCGTTTGACAATTATTCTCGAACTTCTGCTAAAATTCATCACGATACGGCACAAGAATTTTTCAAAAAGCTTTATGAAAAAGGCGATTTTATTGAAGAAGAAACCGAGCAATTGTATGATGCCAAAGCCGACCAATTTCTTGCGGATCGATTTGTAACTGGAACCTGTCCGAAATGTGCCAATCCAGAAGCCTATGGCGATCAATGTGAAAAATGTGGCTCGACGTTGAATGCAACCGATTTAATAAATCCAAAATCGACCATAACGGGTGAAACTCCAATACTAAAATCAACAAAACACTGGTTTTTACCATTGGACAGATACCAAGAATTTCTTCAAAAATGGATTTTGGTTGACCATGCCAAAGATTGGAAAGTAAATGTTTTGGGTCAAGTAAAATCATGGTTAGACGATGGTTTAAAACCTCGTGCTGTAACTCGCGATTTAGATTGGGGAATTGATGTTCCGGTTGATGGTGCCGATGGAAAAAAATTATATGTATGGTTTGATGCACCCATTGGATACATTTCTGCTACCAAAGAATGGGCTGAACGCGAAGGAAAAAATTGGGAAGAGTATTGGAAAAAAGAAGATACAAAACTCGTTCACTTCATCGGGAAAGACAAC
>Ga0255344_1006895_pt1 | contig 10095 bp, 10 predicted proteins | sample wastewater_treat_5_FD_192414 | JGI IMG/M metagenome (GOLD analysis project Ga0255344, IMG submission 192414) | Wastewater microbial communities from Lulu Island WWTP, Vancouver, Canada - plant18 | ecosystem: Engineered > WWTP > Wastewater > Unclassified | place: Canada: Vancouver, British...
TCCCTCCTATAAAGGCTGCTTAGTTAATTCTAGGCAGTTTTTTTATGCCTTGTTTCGTACAAATTAACCTAATTTATACGTACAAACGTTAATTTATGCGTATATTTATACACAAATTCATTAGTTTGTGTAATAAAATGTGTATATTATATATGTAAATACACATACAACAGACAGAGACATTATAATGAAAGAACCAAACAGAAAAAATAAACTTGATGAGCTTGAAAAAGAAATCAACGCTCTTAAAGAAAGAGTTACAAAGATAGAAGAAAATTTCAAAGTGAAAGTGATAGAAGAAAAACCTAAAACTTCGTTTATGTGAAATGCTGACAGAAAAAGATATTAAAGAAGGTCAAAAGACAAGACAAGAGATGCTTAACGCTTTTAGAGCGAGTAGAAAGATGGTGTCTTGGAAAAGAAGAGGCGTTGCGAAAGAGCTTCCTGAAAGAAAATTAATTAATCTGCGGCGTGATTATTACAATTGGATAAAAGAAAATTACTTTCCAATTTTGAAACACCCATCTTTTTTAGATCAGAAGGATCCTGAATATCTTTTAAACGCATGGCGTTCTTTTTGCACGATGTCATTAGTGCGATGCAGCAATCACTGTAATTTTTTACTTTCTATCTATCCAGAAAGTGCGAAGTATTTTATAGAGATCGGCAAGATAAAAAAGATATTGCCTCTTCGTAGCTCCTTCGTTGATACATATAAAGAGGGTGATGATTCTTATTCTAAAGAGAGAGTTAAGGTAGAAAAAGATTTTGCAGGGTGGTTTCAAGAGGCAAAAGAACAAATTAAAACACTACTTGCACAAGACTGCTATTTTTTCGGCAATGTGAAAAATAATAGTCCGCAATACTTTATGGAAAAATTCGTTGTCGATAAAGAAGACAAAGACAACAAAGACAACGACGCAAAAACAGTACAAGTTGATTTTAATATAATTACCAGACAAAGTAACGCCAATGAAAATAAAAGTTAGCGTAGATATATCCGAGCAGCAATCGCGATTTCTTCTTTCTGAAAAGCCATTCCCAGCCTTTGTTGGTGGGCGTGGTTCAGGGAAGACTTTCATTCTTGGGCATAGAGCAGCAGGAAGAGCGGTAAATGGAAGGAATCAGCTCATTGTAGGGAGAACATATAAAGAGCTTAGGCAAACGATTATACCGTCCGTTATAAATGCATTAGAGCTTTATAGAATCCCATTTAAGCAAAATAAAAATGACAACATCTTAACGCTAAAAAAAAGCAAGATTCTTTTTTTATCTGGAGAGAATCCAGAAGCCATTCGATCTTATACAGACTATCACGATGGATATATAGATGAAGCCGCTTGGCAGAAGCAAATGGTAATGAAGAATCTATCTATGTGCTTGCGCGGAAAAGATGTGTTGAATCCTTCAGTTAGCTTTACAACAACACCAAGAGGCGGATCATGGTTTAATTTGTTTGTAACGAAATCAAATCAAGAAAAATTAGAGCTAATAAAGTGCACCACTTTTGATAATCCTTTTCTATCTGAAGATTCTTTAGAGCTTTTCAAAGAGGCTTTATCTGGCGATGAGAAACTAGCAAGGCAAGAACTATACGCTGATATGCTTTCAGAATCTCCAATCAATGCAGTTATTCCAGACAACTTAATCTTTATGAGCGATGTGCCTTTAGACTTGCCTGTGTCTATTGGAATAGATGTTGCAAGAGAAGGAGTAGATAACACTTTTATAGTCGTTAGTAATACGAAAGGCGTTGTTGAATCGAACAAATTCTCAAACTTGGATGGCATTAATTTGTACTTAAATTTTGAGAAGATAGTAAAGAAATATAAAACCTTGTGTTCTGTGAACGTTGATAATACAGGCGGCTGGGCATCTTCATTTCTTGACATTGTAAAAACAACAGACTATAGAGACAAGGTATTTGGTATAAACTTTGCGTCATCAGCAAGTAACAACATATACGCAAACAAACGAGCGGAGATGCTTTTCAAATTAAGAGATCTATGTGAAAAGAATGCTTTCTCTCTAAAGAACTGTCAAGATGTTGTAAGTGAAATAAATGCAACAACATATTTTTTGAACGGCTCTGGACAACGCCAAATAATTGACAAAAAATTAATAAAAAAAGATATAGGTCATTCTCCTGATGAGCTTGACGCTGTATCTTTAAGTGTATTAAATGGATTTAATTTACATACAAATGAAGCAAGGTATTCACCCTTGCCACAACAAGGTTGGTAATTATGAACGGAATTGTAAAAGAGTTTATAGACTTTACAAATAAAGCGAAGGACAAATTTAAATCAGAAATAGATGAGATGAAAATTGACCGTGATATTTTCTCATCTACAAAAGTTTGGGATGAGATAGATGAAAAAGTCAGAGGAAAAAGTAGGGACAAGTCTACAGTAAATCCGCTCCCGATGTATCGTAATGCTATATGTAACAGCTTTAATCGATACCCTTACGATGTTGAAGTCGTAGGACAAGCACCAGAAATAATTAAAGAAAAATTAAAGAAAATATCTGTTGACTCCGGACTAAATAACATCATAATGCAATGCGTGTCTGACTCTGTTATTATGGGCAAGGGCTTTGCTTTCATTACAACTAACGGAAATGAAATAAAGATAAATTACGCAGACGATCCAACACAAGTCATTATAGATAGCGAATCGAAAGCAATTGATGGGAGCGACATACAGAAGATTGCTTTTGTTGACAAGATGAGCTACGAGAAAATAAAACAAACATTTCCTTCTTTCACGCTAACAGAAGATGAATTGAAGGCATCAAAAAATTTAGACGTTGGATGTTGGGAATCAGGAAAGTATAGTTACAATGTTATTAGTTACTTTACTCTCAATGAAAGTGGCGTTACTTTATACAGAATCATCGGCGATGAAGTCGTTGAGACCATTATCTACGAAGGACTAAAGAAGATACCCGTAGTTCCTTTGTATGCAAATGAATTTTGGAAAGAAGGAAGCAGGCATTACAAGGGCATTGTAAGGGATGTAAGGGATTTAATTAAGATAGTTAACTACTCTTACTCAGCGTTAAAAGAAAGACTTGCTTGCCCATTGATCCCAAAAACAAGGGTTTCTTTTGAGTCGGTAGAAGGATACTTAGAAGATTACACACAAAGTAACAAATCAACAGCAGGCGTTGAGCGTTATAAAGAATGGTCGGTAGATGGTAGAAAATTAACCGCCCCATCTACAGAATATCCAGAACTAAAAAGTAATGACTTATTAGTCGTAATTGAAAACGCAAAAAGTCAGATTGCGAACATCATTGGCGTTCCACAATCTGGTCTTGCTTTTGAAACAAACGCTGCACAGGCAACAGCGACTGAAGTTTTACTTCGATCACAAGCTAACGTTAATAATGTATCCCATTATTATCAACACGCAAAATCAAGCCTAAAAAACTTGATGAGTATCTGCTTAGATCTTTTGTGTTATGTTGAAGGCGTAGAGAATACTTTTGAGATCGCAGTCACTAACGGTCCAGAAACATATGTTAGAAAAGAGATGCTAAGGCAGCAACTAATGGCAACACAATCACTTGTGCCTGATGCCGTGAAGCCTTTGATTATGGCAGAAGTTGTGAAGACTTTAGAAATAGAAAATGCAGAAGCATTGAGTAACGCCATTCTTTTGACTTTACCCGAAGAGCTAAGACCAGTGAATAAAACACCGCAAGCTTTGGCTTTAGAATTAGTACAAAGTAAGCAACAGATAGAGCAACTACAGCAAGCATTACAGCAACTTAGCGAACAAAATAAACAGTTGCAAGAGACTATAAATACTGATGTAATTAATAGTCAGAACCAATTGTTGATGGTTCGAGTACAGAATGAAAGCTCTTTAAAAACAAAGCTAATAGAGATGCAACAACGAAATAAAGAGTTTGAATTAAACTATCAATTAGAAATTGCGAAAGTAGATGCATCACAACGAGAGAAGCTAATGGAACAAGCTAATGAGCAGGCTAAGATTCAAAACACTATAAGGCAAACGGCTTTAAAAGAAATAGAGCTAGCAGAAAAAATGAGGTTAGAAGAGGAACAAAAGAGAAGCGAGCTGTTAGCACTTGCTTTTAATAATAATTAATTTGTATTAAAATTAGTTTATACGTAACACTTGTAATTTTATTTAATTATATTTATAAAAACAAAGGACAGAGATATGGCTGAAGAGCAAGATATAATCAATAAGTATCGTGGCATTTCGTCAAACGATACTGAACAAAAAACAGAAGAGCCTGTAGAAGAACAGACTCAAACACCGACAGAAGAAACCAAGACTCCAGAAGAAAAAGAAACGGTCGAAGGTGAAAGTGTCGAGACTCCAGAAGAAAAAAAATCTGAGGGTGAAAAAGAATTTAAAAACAATAGTTCTCCACACGTCGAGCGGATTATAAAAGATCGTTTAGCACGACAAGCAAAAAAGCATCAGAGAGAACTAGAAGCCTTGCGAGCTGAGCTGCAAAGCCTCAAGAAAAAAGAGGAAGATCCAGAGTTCACAAGAGATGACTTTATTGATGAAGAAGAATTTGAGCGATATAAAGCAGACAAATTAAAGAAGTCAATAAAGACAGATGTAATGAAAGAATTTGAATCCTCTCAAAGAGAGAGAGAAGCTGAAAGAGCACAGCAGGAAAAAGTAAACGCAACTATCGCAAACTTTCTTAAAACTCCTGAAGAGTTACAAGAATGGAAGAGCAGACTAGAAGATTTTGAAGAAGACTATTCTGATTTTCTAGAGAGTGAACAAGGACAAGAGATGTCTTCGTTCATGATTAACAGTAGCGTATTCCCAGTGATGTTTGATTTGATTGCTAGAAACCCTAGCGTTGTAGACAAACTAAGCACATTGAGTACAAAAGAAGTTTACTTCAATTTAAGGCAGCTCGAAGACGCGATTCTGAAAAAAATAACTGGGATAAAAGAAGCCCAACAACAAGAAAATAAAAATGCAGATGAACAAAAACCAAAACGTTCTCTGCCTAATTCTGGAAAGTTCGGAGGCTCTTCATCAAGCATATCATCAAGGCTAGACCCAAATAGCAAAGACTTTGATGCTAAAGAATACTTGAAAAGAAAATATCCGAATCAGTACTAAAAAGGGAAAAAATTATGGCAAACTTAGCTTCAAACATTACCACTGCACAACTTGACATTCTGTCTGTTGCTGTTGAAAAATATGCCCCTATCCTTGAAGACGTTCGATCTTCACAGAAGGGACTAAAAGGGCGTACTGGCGGCCTCCTTCGCGTTGTCATTCCAGATTCTGGCTCCGTAGTGATTACAGAAAATGGGCTGCGTAATATTTCATCTGCAACTTTAGATAATGCAGAATTTTCAAAAGACTTAAGAATTACTTCTGCTAACACCGCTTTTAGTGCTACGGCATTAGAGAGAGTGACAAACGTTGATGATTTCGATAAAGAGATCGTTCAGCCTCGTGCCGTGAACTACGGCGAAACAGTCAACGAAACCATCATTGACAAAGCATACACTGTTGCTGGAATCGCACAAACAGCGGAACTTGCAACACTTGACTTTAATAACTTAGCAACAACCGCTGGCAAGCTTCGTGAAAACCGAGCTACTAATTTGGTAGGCTATATGTCGCCTACTGTCGCCGCAAAGCTAGGTTCTAAAGGGGCTAACGGCTCATTCCTTCCCCCAGCTATTTTGGAACCAATGTATAAAGATTCGCAAATTGGGCGTTTCGCAAACGTTCAATGGAAAGAATCAAAGATGCCCGTGTTAACTGTTGCAACTGCGAACGTCATGAGTGACAAATGGGCAATCGTCACTAACGGAGTAGATGGCACCGCAGGGACTATCACACTTAACAAAGGTAATGCTGATTCAGAAATCTCTGAATCTAATGTGATTAAAAAAGGTTCTGTATTTACAATTGCTGGCGTTTATGCCAAAGACGTGTTGGGAAAAGATACAACTAATCTCAAGGCTTTCGTTGTGCAAGAAGATGCAACAGGTATTACATCGGCAAAAACGATTACGCTCAAAGTTGGTGCGTTCTCAAACACTGGAGCTCACGCCAATGTCAGCGTCATGCCAGTAGCTACTAACAAACCAACTCCTGTTAACTGCGGTGCGGCAAAAACATATTCTGTTGTTTTCGTTTTCGAAAAAGGGAATATCGAGTATGATCCTGTCGAACTAAACACCGCTGGTTTTGAATCCGTTTCTGTTTCTGGGATCGATTCCAAAATCAAAACAACTGCATTAGTTAGTGGCGACATCAACACGCTAACAGCAAAGTATCGAATTGATTCGGCCTTTGTAACTGGCGGTATTGATGACCGTAGAGCCGCTCTATTGTTTGTAGGAATCTGATAATTAAGTTGTACATATAGACTTAATTTATCTATATTATTTATTAACCCTACCTGTCTGGGTAAAAGGCAGTGCGAAGAGTTTTTTTTCGTGCTGTCTTTTTTTTATTAGGATTAAAATGACAATAAGAGATATCATTACATTAATAGCGGCAGACATTAACTACACGAGCGGAAATAATTCCGTCGGGTTAGAAGAAGCAAACCGAATTCTTTCATTGATGAATAGATGCATTAACATCTATAACACGCAAGGGCTACTGTCTTTCAATTATCACAGCGAAACACCACAAAAAATAAATGGAAATTACTTTGTAAGTAACGGAATAGATGTTGCTGCGTTGTATGTATTATGCAATTCAAGCAAGCTACGCATAAAGCAAGTACAACTAACATCTCTTTATGAGCTTACTAATAGTGGTGTGATGCCATCACTATTTTCTATAAAAAGAAATATAGATGTAAATGGTGTTCGAATGATTCAACTTTTCTTTGATACAAAAAATGTTGCGTATGAATTAGAAGCCGTTATAAAAGAAGACTTGCCTGCATTTAATTTGAACGACGAATTTACGCTGCCCCCAGAATATCAAAACCTTTTAATTAGTGACGTTCAATTACGCTTACTTGTGAATGATGATATTTCCCCAAGCTCGTTACTTTATATAGAAAAGAAAAGAGAATTTGAAGAAGTAAAAAAATTAATTAAGGAAGCAAACTTCAAAAATTATGATTTTGGAGAATATGCAATAAGCAAGTTTGATAAGTTCAATGCAGGTTTGTTCCTATGAAAAAGCTTCTTAATTCATTTACTGGTGGATCGTCAAAGTACAAAGATTTAGATTTTCTTTCTCATGAAGAAAATTTTAATATGTTCCCAGAAACACTTGAGTCTAATGAGCATTATACAAATAAAGTTTTAAAAAGTCTTACTGGATCAAGAACGATATTATCACAATTAGGTGGATTTTGCCGAGGGCTATACATTGCATCAACAAGTCCGCTGACAAGCTATAACGCTGGAACCCCTTTGCTATATGGCGTTTATGGGTCGAAGGTTTATAGAATATATAATAATTTTTCTTATGATTATATAGGAGATGTTGCAGATAATAGTGAGCCTGTATCTTTTGCGGAGACAAGCGGTGTTCCTGCACATCTTTGTATCTGCTCATCTTTTAATATTTACACTATTAATTTAGAGACTGAAAGTTCGTTAGTATCTGTTGATGTAATGGAGTTGCCAAAAAAGGCTGGAGAGCTAACAAGCATAAGGCCGACAATGATCACGGCTTTGAATTATAGAATAATTTGTAATGATAAAGATAGTGATTACTTTTATTATTCAGAGCTTGGAAAGCCGAATGGCATTAATAACAATTACGCTTTCTACAAGTATATGACAAGATATACTTTCATAAAAAAGGACGGAACTTTAGTAACAGCAGACGATAATCAATACTACCCACCTTCAGAAGGTTCATATGTTGAAGGGACTTTAGTCACAGAAGATGTTTGGATGGGCTCGCTTAACTACATAAAAGCGGAGTTCAGAAGCGATAACATCGTTGCTATAAAAGCAATGGATGATTATCTATTTGTTATCGGGTATAGTTCTTATCAAGTATATAGGTGGCAAGATAATATCAACATTCCTTTTATAACATCTACAAAAAATAGTTCAATAGGATGTAAGGCACCATATAGTGTTTCATCAATTAATAACAAATTAATTTTTTTAGGTGCATCATCAGTAGGTACAAATGCAATTTGGGTAAGTGATGGGCAGGGAATAGAAAAGATTTCTTCAGCATGGATAGAAGAGCAAATAGAAAGCTTTACAAGAACAGATGATGCTTTCTCATTTTGTTATGTTGATGGGAAACATACATTTTACGTTATATCATTCCCTTCTGCTAATAGAACTTATTGTTATGACTTTGATGAAAATGAATGGCACACAAGAGCGACAAGAGACATCAACAACGAACAAAAATGTTGGTTTCCTGCGTTCGCTATAAAGTATTCTGACAAAATAATAATGGGTGCTTTCAATGAAGACAAATTAATTTATCTAGATAAAAATAAATATACAGATTACAACGACAAAGTAATAGAACGCTCAAGAACAACGGGAATAATAATAAACAATTTTAAAAAGATAATCATTCATTCTTTAGAAATAATTATTAATTCTGGAAAAACGAATGTAGAAAAAGAGTACGACGAGCAAATGAATGGGGCAACGCCTGAAGGGTACAATCCTAATGTAATGCTTATGACAAGCGTAGATGGGGGCTATACATGGGCTGGCGAAAAGTGGGCAAAGGCTGGGCGTATCGGAGAGTACAACTCAAGATGTGTTTTTAGAAATATCGGAAGGGCACAAAGAATTGCGTTCAAAGTAACGATGACAGACCCAGCCCCTTTTAGTATTTCTAAAGCTATTATTGATTATACAGAGTGTGGTAGATAAATGATAACAAGCAACGTAATAAATCCATATTCTTCAGAAACAAAAGACTTACTTCCGTTGGTATTAATAAAGAACGGCATGGTCGGACTTCTCCAATCAAATGGATTAGTTAATTTATCTACAATTAAAAAACTAAATCTTCCAAATGCTGTATATGACTACACATTAGACTTTAATTTTTATCAAAAAATAAACGGTGTTAATTTGTACCAAAGAACAAACAAAATTTATATTTGTAAGGAACAGACATCATTAGATATTTCATTAGTCGGCCTTGCGTTTATCCAAGCAAACTTAATTTTAAAACAATGAGGAAAAAAAATGTCAATAGGTAGTTCCATTAATAGCGCCATTTCAGGTGTTACAGATGCATTCGGGCTTACTAACGTAGAGAGTACAAAAAAGGCGTATGATAAAGCACAGAGTATGTTACAAGATATTCTTGCGCAATCAGGACAAACATATAGCCAAATTTTGGAATCAATAAAAGGGACTGGCCGCAGTCTGCAAGATCAGCTGGGCGGATCTGCTTCAGTAAGCGATTGGATTAATAGCATTAAAGAGGCTGGCAATAAAGACTATTCAGTTGACTCATCGAAAGTAAGCGATTTTGATTGGGACAAAACAGTAAGCGATTACTTAGACCCCAATGCATCATATATGATCGACCAAGCGACACAAGCCGCACAAAACACATTAGCTGGCCAAGGTGGGCTATTCAGTGGTGGGGCAGGGCAGCAACTGCAAGCGGTTGCTAGCGATAAGGCAAGGGAGCTATACGGCGATGCTCAAGAACAAATGAATAAAGAAAAATCATTTGATTATAACAAGTTACTTGACGAGTTGAATATTGATGTAGGAAATGTAAATCGTGAACAAAATCAAGATGCGGCTTATAGTTCCAACTTGGGAAATATTGCTAGTGCTTATCAAACAGCAGTGAGAGACACACAAGAGGGCGTAAGCAACGCCCTATTATCTAAATTACAAAATGACTCTTCTATTCAGCAGGCATTAGCAAACATGGGCATTTCGGAAGCCTCTGCGACATCATTTTTGGGTTCGATATTAGGCGATGTCATTGGTGTTTATTCCGCAGTAAAAGGAGGAGGAGGAAAAGATGACTGATTTTAATTTATTCAGATTTCAAAATCAATTAAACACAAAGCCTTTAGAAGAAGGTCTTGCGAGAGATTATGAAAATGCAGGCCGCTCTATTGGTGGCTTGATCGGATTAGGAT
>Ga0255344_1006898_pt1 | contig 10089 bp, 10 predicted proteins | sample wastewater_treat_5_FD_192414 | JGI IMG/M metagenome (GOLD analysis project Ga0255344, IMG submission 192414) | Wastewater microbial communities from Lulu Island WWTP, Vancouver, Canada - plant18 | ecosystem: Engineered > WWTP > Wastewater > Unclassified | place: Canada: Vancouver, British...
GTCCAACGATTATTCAAACAAGAACCCCTTCTTGATGCTAGAATTAAGTATGTCCCACCTCTGATCCTCGACAACCTCTCTGTTAGTCTCGGTAATTGGAGTGGATACCATCTGCTGGCTCAGCACCCCTTTATCAATATTAAAATCCAAAACATTTAATTTGGCGAAGGAGGATGAAATATCCCTGGGGGATCTAATGATCCAATTCACTGATCCATCTTCAATATTCAAGTTGTAGAACGACTCGTCAGCCGCAAATAACTGATCGCCTAAAACCACAAGTGGAACAAGGCTTTCATCAGCTTCAGTATTACACTGGGTTAATCCACTTTGTCCCGAATTCTCATCAATTTTTAGAAAACGTAGAGACTGGCCGTTTGGACAATCAGTGACAACGGGTAAATAATAACTTTCGGATAATTGAATTACTTGCGGATACAATGAATAATGATCATTTTCCTCGACCAATAATTTAAGGTAAATCTTCCATTTTTCGCTCCCAGTTCTTTTATCCAGACCGTAAATTCTGTCATCACTCGTCAATACAAATACTGTGTCCTCACCAATTCCCAAAACAAATCCTGACAGCTCGGATCGCTAATTCAAATTTCCACTTTGAAGGTCAACAGAGACAATATTAGTAAGTTCAGAAGGGAAATATACACTGTCTATATCAAGCGCGTAACCCGTAGGATAGTAGTAATAATTATCTGACTGTGTCGAATAAAAAGCGTTGTTATGAAAAAAGAACCTGTGGATATCGTAATCGAAATCTGTTGAGATATTTATGGGATTGAAAAGGTAACTCCAGATGATTTTGTTTTCCTGGTTTTGAGGTGGCTCTGTTTGGAGTAAGGGAAAATTAGGAGTATCGGTAGCCGATAAAGCAGGTCTGGTTTCAGTTCTAGTAGTTCCACCAAGAATATCGGGGCTAAAAGCAATGATTACAGCTCCAATGATTGTTATAAAAAGAATTGGCACTAGCCAAATTGTCATCTAATATTTACTTTTTCCTATTGCGTATCCAGAATGATTATTTGAATAATTATTTGATTGGTGTGATGTCTCAACTTTCTGAGATCTCATTGTGGCGTTTGCGTCATCAAACACATCAAGGCGTGCACCGCAACTAGTACAAAAAATTGACCCCGGTTCTACCGGTTTTCCACAGTGAGGGCAATATCTAGTTTGAGTATATTGATCGTAGATCATCTTATTAAAATGAGGATAATAATAGCAATATTAAGCCAATTAATCCACTAATGATGAAAACCCAAAAACCTATAGGAACAGCATCATGGTGGTCATCAGAATTTTCACTTAAATATGGGTTGTATTTGTTTGAAGAATCTTGTTCTGATGTTCTATCTTGATCTTTGTATCCAAGTTTGCGTCGTGTTTGAACTTTGTTCCACTCCTCGAATTCATAAAAGTACTGTCGAGCATCTTTGGGTTCTACGGGATCATATTTTCCGGTTTGATTATCACTCGCAACACTTCCTCCTGTAATTGACCGCCATCCGGTTACCGGACCACCTGAGAGGACAGATGGTGTTTCAATTAAAGGGGTCCTTATGGTATCAATTTCGACTTTCGGGATTTCTACCTTGAGCGCTTCTGTCCATTCGGAGAATCTTGGGCACGTTTCTAAAGAACTTGACAGCCATGCTTGTTTGAATAAATTAGTTGGCAGCGATCCCCATTCGTTGTCAAGTACGTTCACGAGCTTTTCATAACGTTCGCAATCTTCTTGGATTTCATCAGTATCGAAATATTGTTCTCCATAGGCTTTGTCCCGGATAGTTCTATTGCTCCACCCAAGGATGTTTGCTAATAAAACTGCTCCAGAAAACCGATCAGCCTCAGCACACCAAATACCATTTTTCACCTCACGATGGGCATAACCCGCAGATCCTGCAGGTAGCTTAACGGGTTTTTTTAGGTCTTTGGCGTACATGTCTTCTAAATCGATCAGAGTAATTCGATTGTGACCGTTTGAACTCGACTGCGAAGAATTCATGTTAAGGATTAAATTTGGACCTGATAGATCACAATGGGCAATTCCTTCGGACTCCATAATCGCCAACACAGTTAGAAATCTTTCGGCTATCCCTAATGAGTTCTCCTTTGTCATGAATTGGCGATTCATTACAACTTCTTGCCAGGTGGTTCCTTGTAACCATGGCATAAGAACGGAATAACTTAAATCTGGATAAGCAGAGACTATTTTGGGGTTATCAGTAGGAGAGATGACAATCCTTTTACATGCTATCAAACCCGGGAGGGTGGAATAACGTGCCATTGTATCAGCTTGTTCTTCAATGCGGGGCGATCGAAATGCAGGTGTAAATACTTTTAGTGCTCTCAATTGCATCGAACTATTTCTTACCTGGTAAACTGTTGCACGTCGTCCAGCCTGCCCGTAGGGCATTCCTTTTGCCGAAGGGTGCTCAGTAAACACATAACTCTCACTACCAATTTTGAGTTTATCGTTTATTTGTGGGTGGAATGTCATAACCATTAGCCTTTATCGATGTGTAATAATTTCGATCAGAATTGATATTGCTTTGTTTAGATATTGGTTTTTTTATTCCCACCTTCTCTTGATTCATAAATTTCATCCCAATCTATAGAAAGGGCAACAGGCTCGTGAATAAATGACAATTTCAGGACTTAAGAATTACACTCTGCGTTACTTGTTTTCCAAGCTTAATTCAATCATATTTCACCTCACCTAAGTTAACGATAAATGAGATACAGTCAAGAGGTACTACACATATATTCACTGGTGTCCTTGTATAACTAGCAGGTTCATTCCGAAAAATATTCAACAGCCACTGCCAGAATTTTGATTCTTCGTTTTCATTATTTTTCAAATTGCGGTCATTTACCCGATCCCGTGATTTTACTTTTGGTGTAGGTGTTTTTGATGGTTCTAAAGTTGGTGTATGAGATGGTGTTGGTGTATAAGTTTCAGTGATAATAAGTGTGCCCTTATTCGCTAAACTAGTTAATCTTGTTGGACTATATTTCTTCTCACCGTCGATTGAAAAGGCCAATACAACCAATAGAGCAAATAAAAGTATTGGCAAGAAAAAGATCAGATAACTCTTAGATTCAGGTCTCCGGCGTTTGGCCATCGATGGGTATCTAAAATTCTGCGAAAAATTGGAATTGGGATATTGTTGGGGGGAGCCATATGATGGCTGTAATGGTGGTAATGGTGGCGGCAAGTAAGCTGGGATGTCCTTCTCTTTTGCTTGAATATCAGTTTTCTCAAGCCTGCTCCAGGGGCTTGTTTCTCCATTTACCCACGCGCGCACGCAGAAGGACATACTATTCTCAATCGAACCTTTGTAATTGATTGAAAATTCAGGTTTTTCGGTTTCGTGAACTCTCCAACCTTTGGAGGTAATTACGGCTAGTTCATAGTTTGACGCAAGCCTCACTGGATGCCAGGTTGTTTTAATCATTTCATTTTCTGGATCTGATTGCACCCTAAATTGAAAAGGAGATTTTGGCAAAGGTTTGTCCCAATCAGGATTGGAACCAAAATATACTTCGAGGTATGAAATATCGTCGCTTCCTGCATAATGTCGTGAATCTTCTATCAATTGCTCCAAGGTTCTGGTGCCTGGAATATACTTTCCAGCTTTCCGATCCAGCTTTGCCAGACCATCAGAGTAAAGCAGGCAGCGATCTATTTGTTGTGTTGAAACAATGGCAGTGTGAAGTGTTCCGATTCGACCACGATGAGTGGACCAGCGTTCTCTGGTAAGAAATTTCTCGTTACCTAACAAAGTAGAAGATAACTCGTTGTTTGACTGCCATAACCTGAGCCGTGAATCACCCATCCAGGCTAATAGTATCCTGTGTGTATTAAAATTGATAAATCCAGCGATAAAGGTCGTTTCGCTGCCTAATGCCCGTTTTTTCTCCAAGACTTCTGGAAGCATGAGGGCTAAACCCGCCGGTAGCTGGAATTGTTGAACTTGTTGACGGGCTTTATCTGTTAGTTGGTCTAAGAAACTACTCAAATGGTTTTCGAAACTCGATCTGTTACTGTCTAACAGTCCACCGTTCTCCCACAACCATTCCACTAAGGCATTGCCTAATAGGCGGGAAGCAATATCACCAAAAAAAGATTGACTGACACCATCACACAATGCGAAAGCCATGTGCGCGTCATCGTAATTAATTGCAATGTAATCCTGTCCTTCTGTATCTGAAAGAATGGAATCTCCTGAACGCTCAAAGCCATATCGAAAACTATATTTTTTTCCGATTAACGCAATAATTGGAATCTTATGTCTTTGATTCGTTCGAATTTCGGAGTGCATGTGAGATGTCTATTGTGCAACAGGTGTGGACATTGACATTACAAAACCCATCTGCACCAACTCGGGACTTATCCCAGGTAGCATCATATAGGAACCAGGGGTAATTCTATAACCGCTCTCCGCCATCATTACCCGATAACCTTCGGGTAATGGGGATGACATGGACCGTAACTTTACGGCATATTCACTTCTAAGCCTTGTATCACTAGTTACCCCCTCCCAGTTGAACGGATCTTTGATTTTTTCGGCCAGTAAATTATCAGAAATGAAAATGTTTTCCACCAACACATTCCCATCAGAATTTCCCATTGCCATTATTCGTCGGACCACTGGCTCGGGATCAGGTCCTGTATATTCACCATCGGTCATGTGGCATACCAGAGGCGCAGGGCAATTTTCCAGGTGGGATAGTTCTTGGGATAATAGTTTTTCAACTTCGAGAAATCCAAGATCTGTTGCAGTTGCACCCATAGTAGATAGTACTGGAACTCCCAGGTTCGCAACCTTATCGATTGTTAGCACATCTCCCAGTATGTTGTACACTTCTCCACTGTATGCATACATGGCAATTCGGTAGCGTGGAGAAATTTGCGATCCTTTTGTGCAACGAAACACTACTTGCTGCAATGAAGCTGAAAGAGCTTCCATCACGACTTCAATACGCGGTTTTCCCTGTAAAGAACTGGACATAGAGCCACTCACATCTAGCAGGTAAACAATAAGTGCAGGTGTCTGACTTGTTGCTAAAATATCGTATGCCATTTCTTCTCCTCTTTTTATTGATTTCTTAAAAAGCCGCCCAGACTAAAACTGGCAAATCCAACCAGCATACCCCAAAACCCCAGTCCATTGGAAAACTTAATTGCTGAATTCAATAGTAGATCGGCATCAGAATTTCCAGTTTTAAAACTCGCGTTCCCGATGAATGTGCTGATAATCAGTATAACGATTGAAACTCCACCCAGGATTATCATTAGCTTGCTAATACTGGTTCCTGAGGTTCGGTATGCCTGAATCGTTATAATGATGGCTGCGACTGAGGAAATTAACAACAAGCCTAACAATATTCGACTGAATGTCATAATCCTCTTCGTTGCAGGATCAACTGAGTCAAACATTAATTGTCCCATGTCTATTTCATCGTACATATTTTCGGAGAATTCCCCTAAACCTTCTAATCCTTCTCCCAACCCCTTAATTGTCGGAGAGGAGAGGGTCAGCAATTGCATGCCGCTCACACTGATAGTGATGTTTTCAGGACCCTCCGTTATCCAAGCTAATGGATTTGCCATTTTTATTAATTGGTTAGGCAAGAAGAAACAAATTAATGTCAGAATGGCTCCGATTCCGGCAATACCTACCCACAAGTTCCGTGAGCTGGTTCTTGAAACAGGATGTTGTGATGGAATTGATGCTCGGTGAGAGTTTACCTGAGGGTTTTGTATGGATAAACTAGCGCCACAGTTTCTACAGAAATGCGCGTTTATGTGATTGACCGCGTGGCACGTTGGGCAAATAATTTCCTGTGACATTGGTGTAGCTTGTGGGGCGTTTCCCATCGGATAACCACAAACTCCACAAAACGCAGCCCCTGGTGGATTGTTAGAATGGCATTGTGGACAGTAATTGTTGTTTGTAGTCAATTGCGGTTCTACAGCGTTTATAGGTGTTGGTGTGGTGATGGAAGGTTTTGGTGAAACTTGAGGGTTTGATTGAATTGGTTTGAAATTCGAAGAGTTCTTATTTTGCCAATCATTTACTGGTAAGTTTTGATGATTTTGTGTGACGGAACCTTGCTGATTGTTCATGGGTAAGTTAGTTGACTGAGACGTTCCTGAAGTAAATAGAGGACGCATCCCTATGACAGGCCCTTGATTATTTGGTGCCTTCTGCTCAACAGGGTCAGGATTTATTTCATTTTGTTGTATTGGATTGCCGCAAAAATTACAAAATCGACTATTATCCGGGTTTGATGTGCCACATTTATCACAAATCATAACTATTTCCCTTCCATTTCAAATACTTGAGTCTCAATCAAATTATTTGTAATAAAAAAATCATCCTCTATCTTAATTGCTTCATTAACTGCATTGATAAAAATTTTAGATATACTCTTGGTTAGTTGATTTGGCGATAACCTCCTCGATTAGATCAAAGCCAATCCTTGCCTTATAAACACATAATTTTTTTGAGTTGCGAGATGTAAAAATAGACAAAACCAATTAAGATGGTTCCAAAAACCAAGAAGACCAGTCCGATTGAATCTCTAATCGTGATTAAACCCATAAAAATTGTAAATATCCCGCCAACCAATTTAAGCCATTTAGCACATCCCATCATGGCATTTTTTAGTACACCCATTGAAACAGACGCAACTTTTGATAACGAATAGGTATGCCCGTTTGACATTGCCCGCGTGCTTGTAACAATAACCTTTCCGTCATTAATATACTCGATTTCTTCCAAATTTTCACATCTTTACTTGGTTTATAGTTCGATTATTATAAAGGATTCCGTTAATGAAATATTATTACTGAAATTCCACGTCTGATGATTTTTGTCACCATTTTCACCCTTGAGGGGTGATGGTTATGGTTGAAAGCATTTAAATTTAGCATAGATTCCTATATTGTACAGCATTTTTAGTGTGAAGGGGTCAGCACATAGTATACAGTTTATGAATAAGACTTATGAGATCTACAGGGATAAATGTCTAGAATTGGTTGGGATAAAGTACAACCAGTTGGAGACCTATCGAAATGAACGATACCACCCCTTTAGATTATCAAGAGTTGCGCAACATCAGCCCACAAGCAGCCAGGCAGGCCATATTACAGATACTCAAGGCGAATAAAGGCAACGTGAGTCAAACAGCGAGGATGTTAGGGATAACACGGAAGACTGTATATAAGGCAATGGCGAAGAGAGAAGCCGGGAATCTGGATGATGGTTCCCGTGCGCCAAAGGTGGTACACAACAAAACACCAGCAGAGGTTGAACAGAAAGTAGTGATGCTGAAGAAGAAGACAAATTATGGGCCATTGAGACTAAAAGAAGAGCTGGAGGCTGTATATAAGATCAGCTTATCGGAACACACAATTCGTAACATCGTAAGACGAAACAAGGATAGCATCAAGAACAAGAAACACAAACCCCATAAGAAAGGTCCCCGCCCATTTGTGGACTGGTACTCTGCCAAACCTTTTGAAGTCGTGCAGGTAGATCTGAAGTATGTTGTAGATCAAAAAGCACTTTCTCTGTCAATAGCCGGGCGATGTTTACCACCCATAGTCGGGTCATGTTTACCACCCCATAGTCGGGTTAGTGTTTACCACCACAAGAAATACAATCAAGATTTGGCGCGCAGCAAAGCCTCCTTTCTTCGGGAGAGTTGGCGGTAACTTTCACCCTGGATAATCAGGTAATGAGCATGATGAGTCAAGCGATCCAAAGCAGCAGAGGAAAGCAGATCATTATCAAAGATCTCAGCCCATTCTTCAAAAGCGCGGTTGGAAGTCATCAGGATCGAACCCATTTCATAACGTTCGCAGATAATCTCGTAGAGGTCCTGAATAGAGACAGGGGGTAAGGTTTGTAAGCCAAAATCATCCAGAATCAACAAATTGCAACGAAGAATGGATGCAAAGTTGCGATTGTAAGAACCATTAGCTCTGGAAGCATTCAGTTCAGACAGAAGACGATAAGTAGGTTTGGAGATCACGCGGAAATTGCGTTTCAGAGCTTCAATCCCTAGGGCGTTCGCCAGATGAGTCTTTCCCACCCCGGTAGGGCCGCAGAACAACACATTCTCATGACGCTGGATGAAACTGCAGGTTGCCAGGTCGGTGATAAAAGAACGGCTCACCCCTGGAGCTGCAGAGAAATCGAATTGAGAGAGCGTTTTGGAAGGGTTACAACCCGATGCACCCAACCGATAAGCCATACGGTTTTGTTCTCGTCTTTCCAATTCATCATCTAAAAGCAATGCAAAGAATTCTACAGGAGAGAGTTGTTCTTGTGAGGCTTGTTCAGCGCGTAATTCCAGGGTGTTGAGCATACCGGATAGTTTCAATTGTTTGAGTTTGGGGAGTAAAGGATGGGTAGAGATCATTTCAGCTCTTCCTTGTTCTGTCCAAAGAATTCCTGGGGAGTACGGGAAAAAGTGAAAGACTGCTGTTTGGGAGCAGCAATCACTTGATTTGGAAGTGGGTCTCGATCCAAAGCAGCATTGAGAATATCCTTGATGCGCCGGTAATGTGGATCACCAAAGTGAAGGGCGCGCGCACAGGCTGCTTCCAACCGAGTATTGCCTACACTATCTGCTAAAGCCAGAATCGCCTGAACCGAACGTAAACGGTCCAGAGGCCGGTCTCCCAACAAATGTTCAACCACTGCATGAGTATGGGGACCAATGCGAGCAGCCAATTTGAGACAGTATTGAGGCGTTTTCAACAAGTATTGGACTTTGTAAGGAGGATAATCGTCCATCTCTGTCTGCCATTGTCCCTTTCGAGTTGCTCTCAAGTGGGTTCGGATCAATTCATGCTTGGCATAGATTTCAATTACACGCTCATGCACGTGAACTTCCACCTCCATCCCCACCCATTTATAAGGGACTGAATAAAAGCTGCCATCTATTACAATATGGCAGTCGCTGTGGACTTTGGCAATGCGAATATCGCATAGATCAAACCCTTCAACTGGCAGTTCCTGAAGAGCTTGCTGTTCAACCTCTCGAAATAGTTTCAAGGGTGCCTGGTGGGTAGTGCCGTGATCACGCACTCCAGCGGTTTCCATTACCCAGGCATTCAGACGCCGATTAGCACTCTCGATATCCACGAATTCCTGCCCGGCAAAGAAATTGCGCTTCACGTAATTGACCCCATTTTCCACTTTCCCTTTATGGCGAGGGGTGGCGAGGCGGTTCGGACTGATCAAAAAATGATAATGTTGAGCCAGTTTTCGGTAGGCTTCCCCAATGACCGGATCCAGTATCAGTGCTTTTACTACGGCTGCTTTTAGATTGTCCAGTACCACCCGACGGGGTACTCCGCCGAAAAAGTCAAATGCCCGCTGGTGCAGCCTGATCCAGGTGTTGGTCTTTTGATCGAATACGATTTCGGCATATTGATGGCGACTGTATCCAAGAGTTGCTACAAACACATAGCCATTCCTCATTTTCCCTAACCTTGGATCAAATATCTGTCCGATACTGCCAAAGTCTACTTGCATCTCTTCCCCGGGTTCGCTGTTTACCCGCACAAAAGTTTCTACCTCCACGGGTCTCAAGTGATGCACAAACCGCCGCACCGAGGAATAACTCCCTTCATAACCACAGTTCTCCCGCATTCTTTGGTAGATAACTGTCATCTGCAAGCCTTGATCCAGATATTTCTGCACCATTTCACGATAGTTTTCTAGCGTACTGGGGTTCTTGGGTGGTTGAGGCGCTGGCCCTAGACTCTCTGCCAGTTCTTCACTCCCCGGTAGTTCTTGCCTTTTATCCAAATATCCTTCCACTTCTGCTTTGATTTTGTATTTGTGAATCGTTGGGCGGCTTATCCCCATGTCTCTGGCAATACTCCGCTCACTTTCTCCGGCTCGTATCCGGTAGATGATTTCTTTGTAGATGTTCATATGGATCCGCTCCATTTTGTCTATTCCTCTCCCTTTTCATTCTTGGGAGAGATTGTCCCACAGTGGTAAACACCGGGCGGTCATGGGTGGTAAACATCGTCCGATCATCTGT
>Ga0255344_1006903_pt1 | contig 10086 bp, 8 predicted proteins | sample wastewater_treat_5_FD_192414 | JGI IMG/M metagenome (GOLD analysis project Ga0255344, IMG submission 192414) | Wastewater microbial communities from Lulu Island WWTP, Vancouver, Canada - plant18 | ecosystem: Engineered > WWTP > Wastewater > Unclassified | place: Canada: Vancouver, British...
TAAAATTCCTTTCGCCGGTGCGTATGCTGCGTTTATCTCAGGTAGAGTCTATGACCAAATACGAATGACCGTTGCCTATTCAAATCTAAATGTCAAATTAGCGGCGTCACATTCCGGAATTACGGTCGGTGAAGATGGTGCAACCCATCAAATGAACGAAGATATTGCACTTATGAAAGCCTTGCCAAATATGGTCGTCCTTAATCCGTGTGATTACAATCAGACTAAAATGGCAACCATAGCAGCAGCGGAATACGTTGGTCCCGTTTATCTGCGCTTCGGGCGCCCCGAGGTGCCTAATTTTACTCCGGAAAATGAGCCCTTTATTATCGGTAAAGCAATATTGTTAAATAAAGGTACTGATGTCTCCATTTTTGCAACAGGACATTTAGTCTATCATGCGCTTGAAGCCGCTGAACAACTACGACAACAAGGAATCTCGGCAGAAGTTATCAATATCCATACCATAAAACCGCTTGATGAGGCTGCTGTACTACAAAGCGTAAGCAAAACGAAATGTGTTGTTACAGCTGAAGAACATGCACTTAACGGTGGAATGGGAGACTCAATTTGTCAATTATTAGCCCGTAAACTACCCGCTCCTGTGGAAATGGTAGGTATAGATGATATTTTTGCCGAAAGTGGAACACCCGAGCAATTGATGATAAAATATAAATTGACGGCACCGGATATCGCTATTGCAGTGAGGAAAGTAATGGCCAGAAAATAGTCGTTTTAATGATAAATTATGAAGGAAGAATCCGAGGATCAAAAGATACTCTCCCTCTTTGCTGACGAAAAAACAAAGGAAAAAGCATTCCGACTGCTTATTGATAAATATCAAAAAGATATCTATTATGCTATTAGACGGATTGTCTATCTACATGATGACGCTAACGACGTTACGCAAAATGTTTTTATCAAAATTTGGAGATATCTTGACAAATTCCGAGGAGATTCTTCATTGAAAACTTGGATTACAAAAATTTGCGTTAATGAGTCATTAACATTTATTGAGAAAAAGAAGAAATTATTAAATCTCTATGATGATTCCTACACCTCTTTTATGCTGAGGTCAGTGGAAGAAGAAAAGTATTTTTCGTCAGATAAAATTCAACAAATACTACATAAAGCTATTTTGCAACTGCCTCAAAAACAGCAAATTGTATTTGCAATGCGCTACTATGACGAAACACCCTACGAAGAAATGTCTAAAATTCTTGATACTTCCGTTGGTGCCCTCAAAGCATCTTATCATTTTGCCGTTAAAAAAGTTGAAGAATTTATTGAAAAAAATTCCGATTTATAAATAATTATTTTAAACTTACTATTTTTTTTTAAGTCAAAGGTTTGTTTGTAAGATAGAAAATGAAATTAGAGCAATTACCCAAAGAAGATTTTTTTAAGGTTCCCGATAATTACTTTGATGAACTTCCGTCTCAAATTATGAAAGTCGTGGAAAAAGAACATAAAATAGTGAGACGCAGAAGAGTTGTATGGTTGATTTCGTCTTCTGTAGCCGCTGTTATGATTTTACTTCTAGGAATTGGCTTCTTCTTCTCGCAAAATAATGAAACGACACACCCTCTACTTGCCTTGGATAGTGTAAAAACCGAACAAAAGGAAGGGAAGCTCTCTTTAGTTACCTTAGATAACGATGATAACGATAATATAGCCGAATCCTCCTCTTCTATTTCGGATAAAACGGAACCTAAACCTCAACCGTCAAATCATAAAAAAACTAGTAGTAAGCCAAGCAATACGGATATTCCGGTTGAGCCGGAACTCGATTTTTGCAGTTTGGATAATCAAATAATTGATTATTATAACGAGGAATTAACAAGAAATGAATATTATGAATTAAAATAGAATAGAATTATGAAAAAGAGACTTTTTTTAATCCTAACGCTGATACTTGCAATAATACAAATGCAAGCTCAAGAGCAGTCTAAAACGCAGGTCGGCGAATATGAAAATAGAACGGAAATACGGCATAATAGAGAAAATTGCAAAGATGTATCTTTACTCAAAAAACAATATATAAAAGATAGCCTACAATTGGCTCCTGAAGAAGAAAATGATTTTTGGGCTATTTATGACCAAACGGAGCAGGAAGAACAAGAGGTTCATGAGGCTTTTTTAAAATTTAAAAATGAACAACTTGTCGTGTTAGAAAACGGTAGAGTTGATCATAATGCGTTGACGGAAGCACAGAAGTTACTTCTTCTCGAAAAGAGAATTGAAAGGAAAACAAAATTAGCACTTATAGAACAAGATTTCTTTAATAAGATACAAAAGGTAATCCAACCCAAAACAGTTTTGCAATACTATAAACTCGAAAAAGAATTTCGTAAGAAAGTTATCAGCGAGTCCAAAAAGAGAGAACATTCTCTGATGAAAGATGCAGAAGCCGAACCAATTCCAAAGAAAATTAGAAGATAACGAAGTTAAAGTAGTGAGGTAAGTTTTTTGTTTTGGCAACAATTAAAAAATTAGCGGGACAAACAGTAATTTATGGCATGCCTACTATTTTAGGGCGTCTGTTGAACTATTTGCTCGTTCCGTTACAAACTTATGTCTTTGCTACAGATCAGTATGGAATAATTGGAGAACTCTACGCATGGATGAGTTTGTTATTGGTTATTTTGACATACGGGTTTGAGACAGCTTTTTTTCGTTTTTCTCAAGAAGAGGGTTTAAAAGACAGAACGTATAGCACTTCACTTATTTCTCTATTAACCACTTCTACTCTTTTTATGGGAGTAGCCTTGCTCTTTAGCAATCAGATTGCCTCTGTAATGAATTATGCGGAACACCCCGAATATATCCGATGGGTTATCATTATCGTTAGCATTGATGCTTTTATCTCTATCTCTTTTGCAAAATTACGACTACAAATGCGGGCTGTAAAATTCGCGGTCGTAAAATTTGCCAATATCGGGACAAATATCTTGCTAAATCTCTTATTTTTAGCACTCTTACCTTATTTATATGCAAAAGAGATTGCGCCGGAAATAGTGAACGTAATTTACGACCCTTCAATGGGAGTTGGTTATGTCTTTATTGCTAACGTCGTTGCAAGTTTGGTAACGCTGTTGTTGTTAATTCCTGAAATTTTCAAAGTGAAATGGTGTTTTGATTTTGAACTTTGGAAAAAAATGATGCGCTATGCGTTGCCACTTTTAGTTCTCGGATTAGCAGGTATCGTGAACGAAACAATGGATAGAGTTCTTATTAAATATTTATCCCCCAAAGATATAGCACAAAGCCAAGTCGGAATTTATAGTGCTTGTTATAAAATATCTATCATGATGACCATTTTTATCCAAGCCTTTAAATATGCCGCAGAACCCTTCTTTTTCAGTAAAGCGAAAGATAGAGATGCTAAAGAGACCTACGCAAATGTTATGACCGTATTTGTTTTAATCTGCACGATTATGTTTGTTGGAATCATGCTCTATATTGATATCATAAAATACTTCGTAGGTCCTGAATATCACGTTGGATTGAAAGTCGTCCCCGTGCTACTTATGGCGAACCTCTTCCTCGGAATTTTTTATAACCTCTCCATTTGGTACAAACTTACCGACCAGACTCGATTTGGTGCCTATATCACCCTAATCGGTGCGGCGATTACCCTTCTGTTTAATTTTCTCTTGATTCCGATAATGGGCTACTACGGGTCGGCATGGACCACTTTTTTGTGCTACTTTACCATGGTACTACTCTCTTATTTCATAGGACAGAAGTATTATCCGATTAATTATCAAGTTAAAAAAATCGTTTACTATATCCTCTTTGCCGTGATAATTTATCTAATTTCAGATATTTTACCGATTCAAAGTACTAAAATAAGTTTACTGGCTAATACAGGCTTATTACTCGTCTATTTATTTGTATTATATTTAACTGAAAATAAGACGATGAAAAAAATAATTCTCTCTTAAATATAGTTTTAATGTTAGTAAAAATTCACAATTTCTCCGAACACAATTTACCGGAATACTCTTCAGCTTCGGCGGCAGGGCTTGACTTAAGAGCTAATACAAAAGAACAACTTACGATAAATCCCGGCGAACGAGTTGTCGTGCCTACAGGTTTAATTATTGAAATTCCAAACGGTTACGAAGGGCAAATTCGCCCCCGAAGCGGTTTGGCAGCCAGCTATGGTATTACTGTCCTCAACTCGCCCGGAACAGTCGATGCAGACTATCGCGGCGAAGTAAAGGTGATATTGATTAACCTATCCGATAAACCTTTCGTAATTAATAATGGAGATAGGATTGCTCAATTGGTAATTGCTAAGTTTGAAAAGATTGAATGGGAAGCGGTAGATGCTACTAGTTTATCTGTGAGTAAACGGGGCGAACAAGGTTTTGGAAGTACGGGAAAAAAGTAAAATAATAATTCTTTTGACTTGAAACACTATTTATTCCGTGAATACGAAGCCTCAACCATTTGCGTAATTAGATTGAAAATACCCGTATAATGCTGCAAGGAACAACGATCGCAACTGTCGGTGAAATCGTGATAGCCGCCAATCTTTCCGCCTAACGTATAAATAAACATAGCAGGCATGTGAAAACTGAACGGATAGTGGTCACTGTTCGGTGCGTTCGGACGACTTTTGACTTCCGTAACGTAATTATTTTCCTTATTTATTTGTACTAATTTCTGATAAAAGTTTTTGGTATTGTTAGCTTGTGAGTTGACAACCATAATGCCCTCATCACCACCACATTGCATGTCAAGATTGAGCAGTAATTTTACCTTTTTGAAGTCGAAAAGCGGGTGCAACGTTGCGTACATTGAGCCCTTTAAACCTACCTCTTCACCGCTTAAGAGCATGAAAACGGTAGAGTAAGAGGATTGATGTTTTTTAAAATAGTTGGCGAGGTCAACTACCATAGCTACCCCGCTGGCGTTGTCATGAGCTCCGTAAAATATGACGGAATCTCCCATTGTGCCGAGATGATCGTAATGAGCAGTAAAAACGTAAAAACTATCAGGATGTTGAGTGCCGGGAAGATAGCCTACGATATTTTGCGTATTATGATATTTGAACTTATTGTCAAAAGAGATAAAGAACTTTTCTTTTTTCTTGCCTTTGAGCAGTTCGGCACGAACATAAATAACGGCAAAATCACGTTCAAAGTCGGTAGCACCTAATGACCATACGGGCAAATCATTAACCCCGATAAGTAAACAGTTAAGCCCATTAAGAGATGTTTTTCGACTAATGGATGCTAAGAATTTATCTACTATTTTTTTTCTCTCTTTTTCTTGCCACTTTTTGCCTGAAATATCAATATAAATAAGTTGATGTTTTACATCATATTGATTTTTATTTAGAAATTTCTCTCTCGTAGTTTCGTTATTAAATCCCTGAATATCAATCTGTATAATTTCAAAATTTCCATTTAAAAATGAAGAAAAAGGAGCAATTCGGTAGTCATTAAAAGGAGATAACTCCCTATCGCCGATTTTAAACTGCACTTTTCCTTCCATTGAAAAGGCATAGAAACCATATTTTTGTAAATAATCAGTTGTTAAGGGTTGAATGCCTATTTCTTTAAAGGCATTAACGAGATATGCAGCAGCAATGCTATCACCGCTGTAAGTGTATCCTCGTCCGAACATCGCCGGAGAACTTAAATCACAAATGATTTTTCTTGCGAAAATAGAGTCCTGAGCGTAAATATGAAAGAAAATAAATGTTTGAAATAAAATGAAAAGAACTTTTTTCATCATTATTTGTTTAAATAATAATATAAAACAAAAAAGGGCGTTTTTTAATACGCTTGTAAAAGTTGCTTTTTTGTTCATTTAACATAAATCTTTTTACGAAGTGTAAAAGAAAAAGTTACAAGTAAAAACATGTTTTAGAATTTATTATCTTTGCATGCTTATTATCTAAATATATAATTATTTAAAAATTAATAGATTATGGAAAAAATTAAAGTTGGAATTAATGGTTTTGGAAGAATTGGACGTTTAGTTTTCCGTGCTTCTTTAGAAAGAGAAAACTTGGAAGTTGTTGCAATTAACGACCTGCTTGATGTTAGCTATATGGCATATATGCTTAAGTATGATACGGTACACGGTAATTTTAAAGGTGAAGTAGAGATTGACGGTGATAATCTTATAGTGGATGGTAGAAAAATAAGAATAACTGCTGAAAAAGATCCGCTAAATTTAAGATGGGACGAGGTCGGCGTTGAGTATGTTGTAGAATCAACGGGACTCTTTTTGACGAAAGAGACGGCGGCGAAGCATCTCCAAGCCGGCGCAAAACGTGTCGTGTTATCCGCTCCGTCAAAAGACGACACCCCAATGTTTGTAATGGGTGTTAATCATCTGGAGTATGCAGGGCAACCTATCGTTTCTAATGCATCTTGTACTACGAACTGCTTAGCACCGTTGACGAAAGTTATTCACGAAAATTTCGGATTGTTGGAAGGATTGATGACAACCGTACATGCTATGACAGCAACACAAAAAACGGTTGACGGTCCGTCATTAAAAGACTGGCGTGCCGGGCGTGCAGCTTCGGGAAATATCATTCCCTCTACGACAGGTGCAGCAAAAGCCGTTACTAAGGTTATTCCTTCACTGAAAGGAAAATTGACAGGTATGTCATTTCGTGTACCTACATTGAACGTCTCTGTAGTAGATTTAACTTGTAAATTGGAACGTAGCACAACATACAACGATATTAAAGCCGCAGTTAAACAAGCAGCCGAAAATGAACTAAAAGGTATTCTCGGATATACTGAAGATCATGTTGTCTCTACCGATTTTATCGGAGACCCCAGAATTTCTATTTTCGATGCCGAAGCGGGAATTATGCTCAATCCTACCTTTGTTAAGCTAATAGCATGGTACGATAACGAGTGGGGATATTCCAATAAGGTACTTGACTTACTCTCTTATATGAACCGAGTAAAATAATTTGTAATTTAATTATCTGAAAATCAATGCAATGGAAAGAGTGACCTATTTTGTTGATGTACTCCTTCCATTGCCGTTACCTGCTCTTTTTACCTATCGCGTTCCGAACGAGTTCGAACATACTCTTCAATTTGGGATGCGTGTTGTCGTTCCTTTTGGGAGAAGTAAACTCTATTCGGGTTTGATAGTTGATGTGCATACAAAGGTCCCGAAGAGAATACAGGTGAAGTATATTTTAGAACTCATTGATGAACAGCCGATTATTTCCCAAAAACAGTTCCAATTGTGGCAATGGATAGCAGAATATTATATGTGTCACTTAGGAGAAGTTATGGCTGCCGCACTGCCATCCGCACTAAAATTGGCAAGCGAAACTAAAATTATGCTTAATCCGGCTTTCAACGGGGACGTCTCCACCCTAACAGAAAATGAATTAAAACTCGCCGAAACACTATCTTATCGAACACTTATGACCGTTGATGAGATTAGCAAAGCAATCGGTATTGCGAAAATTATTCCTCTTATTAAATCATTAATCGATAAAGAGATTATCATAACCGATGAAGAGATTAAAAATCCCTATAAGCCTAAAATAGAGAATTATATAGCACTTTCTCCCGATATTGCCAACAATGAAAAATCCTTTTTTTCATTAATTGATACTTTGGCAAGTTCCAAAAGAACTGAAAAACAGTCGAATTTATTACTCTCTTTCCTTCTGTTACAAAAAAAATCAGGCGCCAATTTGCAAAATTTCAGTATTAAAAGAAGTGATTTTCTCAAACAGGCTGAGGTCTCTGTTGCACGGTTGGAAACGATGCTTGAAAAAGGGATATTTGTTAAAAAAGAGGTTGTTGTTAGTCGTTTAACGGAATTTAAAGCGTTGGAGAATCCTTCCTCTATTGTTCTATCTCTACCTCAACAAGAGGCTAAACAAGAAATAGAACAGCAGTTTATGACAAAAGAGGTTGTTCTTTTACATGGTATCACGGGAAGCGGAAAAACGGAAATCTATATCAAATTTATTCAACAAGCGATAGAAGAGGGGAAGCAGGTTTTATATCTTTTGCCGGAAATTGCTTTAACTACGCAGATTGTCAATCGTTTACGGAAATATTTCGGTGATAAAATAGGTGTTTATCATTCAAGGTTCAATGAGTACGAGCGTGTGGAAATTTGGAACAGGGTTTTAAACCAAAATAAAGAGGGAAAACTGTCGCAGAATAAGTATCAAGTTATCTTAGGAGCTCGTTCGGCATTGTTATTACCTTATCAAAATCTTGGTCTAATTATTGTTGATGAGGAACACGACGGTTCTTATAAACAAATAGACCCTGCGCCCCGTTACCACGCCCGCGATGCGGCGATAGTATTAGCCAAAATTCATCAAGCCAAAACGCTCCTCGGAACAGCAACTCCTTCATTAGAAACTTATTATAATACAAAGTCGGGTAAATATGGAATAGTTGAACTGTTCCAACGTTATGCGGAAGGTCAGTTACCGGAAATTTGGACCGTGGATATACGAGAAGCATTGAAGCAAAAGAAGATGCGTGGGAATTTTACGCAATTTTTAATCGAAAATATTCAAGAAGCATTGTCCAAAAAGGAACAAATTATCCTATTTCAAAATAGGAGAGGATATTCTCTCCACCTTTTTTGCCATTCTTGTCAACATATACCGTCCTGTGAGTATTGTGACGTAACCTTGACTTATCACAAAAAGTTAAATTTATTAAAATGCCACTATTGCGGTTATGCTATTGATGTACCTAAATTTTGCCCTATTTGTAAGAGTCATCATATAGAGATGAAAGGTTTCGGTACTGAAAAGTTGGAAGAGGAGTTGCAAGCGTTGTTCCCTTCGGCAACGGTAGCACGCATGGATTTAGATACGACTCGTTCAAAAAGGTCTCATCAGCAGTTAATTACAGATTTTGAAAATAGGAAAATAGATATTTTAGTCGGTACACAGATGGTAACCAAAGGGTTTGATTTTAGCCATGTGAGTGTTGTAGGCGTTCTCAACGCAGATCAATTGATTTCATATCCCGATTTTAGGTCGTTTGAGCGGGCGTTTCAAATTTTAGCGCAGGTCAGCGGACGGGCGGGAAGGAAAAATAGCGAAGGGAAAGTGATTATTCAGAGCTATCAACCGAAACACCCTGCCTTACAATATGTTATAAAAAACGATTATGAGGCGATGTACCAACAACAAATCGCCGAACGGAAGCAGTTTCATTATCCGCCTATTTATAGGCTGATTAAAATCACTTTAAAAGATAAAGATGACGAAAAATTAGACAAGGCGGCAGCCGCTTTAGCCCCTATTTTAAAAGAGGCATTTCCAAGCCATATTTTAGGTCCGGAATATCCTATTGTCTCCAAGATTCAAAATTATTATTTAAAAGATTTTTGGTTGAAACTCCCCAGAAACAGCAATTTGGCACTCCAAAAGCAAAAGTTACAAAATATAATTTCTCAATTTCAAACTCAATCTTCTTTTAAGTCAATTCGAGTTGTTATCAATGTTGATAGTTGAAAAAATACAGGTGTTTTCTTAAAAAAATATTAATTTGATATTTAGTTTTTTTTTAATTTTCTTTTGGGCGTGCCCCCTCGCTTCGCTCGGGGTCGGCGTACGGCTGCAAGTACGCGGGCGGGCAACGTGGGGTCGCAAAGCCGCAAAAAGAGCTTCCGCTGGTCGCTTTTTTGCGGCAGCGTCCCCAGCGCTTCCCGCCCTTGCGGGCTTTCCGCCTCCCGCCTCACGCAAGAGAGAGATGGCAAGCGTGTCATCTCTCTCCAATCAATTGCCCGACTTTTAAGTCATAGACGGAGTTATTATATTGATATTAGGAGCTTTAGCCTAAACTTATTTTATTATAAATGTTACCTCTTTGGGATTCTCTAACTTTGGGCTTAACCTTTTGTTACAGTCATATCATCACTTCGGGGTTAATTTTGAATTTTCCTCTTTCCTCTTTCCACCTAGAACTTAAATAGTTCTGCACGAGCAAGTTGGCTGCGTGAGGCGCTTAGGTGGAAAGCCCGCAAGGGCGGAAGCCGCTGGGGACGCGGCGGCAAAAAAGCGAGCTTGTAAGCTCTTTTTGCCGCCTTGCGACCCCACGGCTTGTG
>Ga0255344_1006912_pt1 | contig 10077 bp, 8 predicted proteins | sample wastewater_treat_5_FD_192414 | JGI IMG/M metagenome (GOLD analysis project Ga0255344, IMG submission 192414) | Wastewater microbial communities from Lulu Island WWTP, Vancouver, Canada - plant18 | ecosystem: Engineered > WWTP > Wastewater > Unclassified | place: Canada: Vancouver, British...
GTTCCCTTCAGACTGACTATTGGGTTCAATAATGATTTCCCTATCCTTATTAAATACACCATTTCAGCCTATTTTTTCAGAGCGCGTAGCACCTGGCTAACATACGCTTGACCTGCAATCCGAGACTGGCGCGCTTTGTGCGACAATACTCTAGCACAAAGCGTGACAGGCCGGATTGTCAGGTCGAAGCGATTGTTAGGTCAATATTCTTTTACTTTATTTCATTTACATAAGTCACTATTTTCTGAGTGTTTTCTCGTTTTGTTGCGTCCATAGGTTTTTCATATGATACTAACATACCCTTTTCATCACTGGAACGTTTACTTTCATCTTTGCTTTTTATCTTCATTTTTAATAACTGCATAAGCAATCTATTTGTTATGTTTAATTTTGAATAATCAAATCCACCTCTTAAGTAAAATAAGCGAATTGCCTGCTCTTCTATTGTTTTACAATTTGCTCTTTTTATTTCATCTTCAATGCCTGGTTTATATGGCGAAGCTCCTACAGCAAATAATACTAGCTCTTTATAGTTATGTTCACGAATAGTCCTTTTTAATTTTTTATAGCCATTTATACCAATAGCATGTAAGCTTCCACCAAATACAAGTACTGTTTCTTTATTTAGTACGCTTGGTGTAAATGAGTCAAGTTCTATAGCCGTAGTATGCAAATCTTCAGCAATCCATTTTGCATATTTCTCTGTAAATCCTGATAATGATTTATATACAATAACGGTATTCATACTAAACCTCTTTACTCTCTAAACTCCACGCGCGCGGAGCGCGTCGACCTAACATATTCTACCTCAGAAAACCATATAAGAAAACAATCAAGAAATTCATATAGGAAGAAAGTCAGATAAGCTTCGCGCAAGAATTGTTAGGCTGTTTTGAAGCGCGAATAAGCTTATCTGCGTCATATTTGATAGAAGCGTGATAAGCAGTAAAACAGCAGCTCTGCTTTCGTGCCTACGTTTCTTCTCAGCTTTGTCTTAATCGCCCTTTGGTATCGGTTTAATGAAATTTGCTTCAATAGAACAATTAGGCAAAGCACAGTGCTGGCTACCTTCATGGCACAGTTGCATAAAGGGTAAGGAGGCTTCTTGTGCCGTCATATTACAATAAAAGCGATTTTATGCGGTTCTTGATTGAAAAATGCCATTTTGACAACAAGAAAACGAAATGGGCTTGCTATTGGGTTGAAAGGTTTGAGCAATTATTCCCCGAGTGGGAGCAAGACCGTGAACACGCCATCGAAGCATATGGCGATCTTTTATGCAAGAAGAAATCTGATATTGTCGTAAATTGGGCACTTCAATCGGTGAGAGTATTTATGATGTACCTGGATATAGGGCAAAATAAGGAGAATCCGAGCATAGACCAAAATGAAACCGACCTAAAGGGGGAAACAGGTAAAGCAACCCTGACAAATTCCTCAATTGCTACAATTACGCTTCAAGCGCCTATTCCACCGAGTTCGTCGTTACCTACGCAGACTCAGCTTTCGGACACGAATGCAGCCTGGAATTCTTACTCAGCGCAGCGTATGCAGCAGGTTCGAGAAGTTATTCGGCTCAAACATCGCTCACTGCGCACCGAAAAGGCATATCTTGCATGGACCCATCGATTTCTAAATTTTGTGTGGAGTAAGAAGCTTGTACAAGAGGCGAAAGGCAAGAAAGGCGACTATATTATCACTGCAGATCATCTGCGCGCGTTTTTGAGTTATCTTGCGCTTGAGGCCCATGTGAGTGCAGCGACACAAGAGCAAGCGCTCAATGCGCTTCTTGTGCTGTTTCGCACGATTTTGCATGTCGATATTGAGGGACTTTCGAGCGTATTGAGGGCGAAAAAACGCAAAAGGCTACCAGTGGTACTCAGCCGCAATGAGGTGGCGGCATTGCTCGCATCGCTGCGTCAGCCTTATCGGCTTATGGCTTGCCTTATGTATGGGTGCGGATTACGGCTCGAGGAATGTCTTTCCCTCAGGGTGAAGGATATCGATTTTGATCATGATTCGATCGAGGTTCGATCAGGAAAAGGGGGGAAGGATAGGCTCACGGTCCTTCCAGAGGTGCTCAAGGGTGATTTGCGGGCGTATCTTGCTGAATTGCGGCAAGCTTGGGAGCAAGCTAGAAGGCGAGATCTGCCAGGGGTGTTTCTTCCTGAGGCGCTTGCACGAAAATATCCTTCGCTTTCGAAGGAATGGAGTTGGTATTGGCTCTTTTCTGCACGAAGTCCTTGCGCAAATACTCGTACCGGCGAAATTGGCTATTGGCATGTGCATCCTTCGGTGATTCAGAAGAAGATTAAAGAAGCAATTCTCCAAGCGGGTATCACGAAGATGGCATCGGCACATACCTTGCGGCATAGCTTTGCGACGCATCTACTGGAAGATGGTTACGACATCCGTACAATTCAAGAGCTTTTGGGACATTCAAATGTGCAGACTACGATGATTTATACTCATGTAGCGATTAAGAATAGACGCGGCGTCTGCAGTCCTTTGGAACATCTGCAAGGGGGCACTCTAAGTGGGCAAAGGAGCTCTTTGCGGAGATAAAACAGTGTGTTTTAGAAGATAAAATCGCTCGTCTTTGATAAGGTAATGCCTTACTGTGCAATTTTTCTTTAATTGAGAGAACATTCTCTTATATATACAATATTCCCAATGTTGGAGCTCAACCCAAAAATGAGGATTTTTTTCCGCGATGCTAAGTGCGACCGCCGCAACAGGTTCACATCTTAGTATATCGCGCTTTTATAAGGTTTTACCTTAAGACCTATTGTATGTTTGCCTTTTAGCACAGTCAATTGTCCTTCATTTATATATTGAGTTTTTCTAGAAATTAATTTTGAAGCAATGTATTGGATTGCTCGCGAAATATCATAGAACCTATCGATTTGAGCTCCTTGGAAATGACGCTGGAAAAAGATGCTCTTTTATATGCATGGAGGCGAGAGAAAATGTCGCGAAAAAGGAATATCTCGATTCAAAGAAGGGTAGCAAAACCGAATACCTATCAATTTTGGCGCTCTTTGGCTTTATTCTCGATTGTGTCCTTGCTTGCAGCTTGTTCGCCTCCATCGCTGGAGAATAAGATGCTTGGTGATATTCGTCCTCCTATAGTGCGAGATGCTAAACTAAAAAATGCTGGCGAATTTGAAATAGAATTCGATGAGACTGTATGTGTGGGCAGAGAGGCTTTTTCCGCTGAGCCCAAAAGAGTTGCGGTATGCGCAGAGAGTTCAGGGGAAAAGGTGTGTATTAGCCTTCTTCCTCAGCCTTTTCCAGGAGAAAAAGTGATTCTTGCGGGCACTGTTGAAGACATATGCGGCAATAGCACTCATGTTCAGGTTCAATTCAAGGGCTATAATGATAAGCCTGCCCGAATTATCTTGACCGAAGTACAGACTGCTAAGAATACCTCGAAAAAGGCTCCTCATCGCGATTATATTGAATTTATCGTCCAGAAGGGTGGGAATCTAGGTGGGATGTTCGTACAATGGGCAAGCTCTGCAAAGATTATGAAGTATGACTTCATGCCTTGCGAAGTAAGGGCAGATGAGGTTATTGTCTTGCATTTAGCGCCAGAAGGTATTCTAGAGGAAAAGGACGAAACGGGAGAAGATACAGCACTTTCTGGCGGCATCGATGCAAACGCCAAGGGAAGGGATTTTTGGTCGGAAGCAGGCGGTTTGCCTGATTCGAGCGGAGCTATCTCTGTATATGAGCGAGAGGGGAGTCTTCCCATCGATGGATTATTCTATGGTGAAAGCTCCAAGAGTGGTCCTTTAGAGTCTTCAAAGCTTATCTCTATTGTACAGGAGCTTTCAGATGCGCGAATATGGAATTCTGAATCTCCTGCGAAATGGGAAAATGCATTTCTATGGAAACCTTCGGCATCTCGACCTTTTATCCGAACATCACTATCTCAATCTGGGGCAAGTGCGTGGAAAGTCGGAGAAAGCGGTAGTCAAACGCCTGGCTCTTTTTCTAGATAAGGTCGCTGAATAGTTTTTCTATTTCGTGCCGGGGCATGGCGCCGACTTTTTGGCGTATTGCTTGTCCGTCTTTGAATATTATTAGCGTTGGAATAGAAATTATGCTGTATTGAGAAGCAATTTCAGCTTCGCTATCTACATTGAGTTTTCCCACCTTAATCTTATCTTTATAAGTTTCTGCGATTTGGGAAATAGATGGTCCTATCATTTTGCAGGGCATGCACCATTCGGCCCAAAAATCGACAAGTACGGGAATTTTCGACTCTAGCACTTCTTTTTTGAAATTTTCAGCGGTCAGGGTTACTTCGGCGCTCATCTTTGCTCATGCTCCTTCGAATAATTGGCTTTCTCTATGTATTGTTCATAGGGAATGCTAATATAAAAATATAATCACCCTTGTCATAAAGAGTCAAATTCGAAAAATTCATGATATGCACAGATTGAGCCTAAAGTGGGGCTAATCTTATAAAAAAGGCCATCCATAAGGATGGCCTTAAGCTCATTTTCTCCCCCGCGGTGGTTCGAACACCGGACCCAGTGGTTAACAGCCACTTGCTCTGCCAGCTGAGCTACAGGGGAATATGAATTCTCAGCGGAAAGTAAAATAGCCAAAATTAGCACTTTTGTCAAGATTATGTGTTGCCTTCGATTACCTTTCCATAAAAATTTCAGGCGCCTTTGAAGCATGCTGGCATACGATTTAAGAATCAAAAGTGCACTATTTTTTGAGGATTTAAAGCTTAAAAGTGCATTATCGATTCTTAGTTAACCGATTAAATCGATTGCTTATATGAAATATCTGCGAGTTTATACTTGACCCCTCTATATGCAAAGAGTAAGAATGATTCAAAAGGGTTCTATCCATGCAAAGAGTCAAAATTGCTATTACCGCCAATGAGCCAGTTCTGTATACAGAGTTCTATCCTATTTTTGAAGACAGCCCTTTCCTAATAATTATCGATGAATATAACCATGTCCAAAAGTATTCTGCTGAGATTGGCGCAAAAGGGATTCTAAAAGGTAGAGCGGAGTGGATAATTGGCAGAGGCGCAAGAATTCTTGTCACAGGATCTATCGAGAACGAGGATTATCAAAAACTGAGGAGGGCTGGTGTAGCCATAAAATGGGAGTCTTTTGGCGAGGTAAAATCCTTGGTTGAGAGAGCAAGAAGATTTGCTGACTATCTGCTAGAGGCAATGGAAAATGAGAAGCATGTAGATAGGAGCAGATTTGACAGGCGCCTAAGAACAATGAGCATCGCCGCTCCATATTTTGGTCACTCTCAGGAAATAGATCCTAGATATTTAGAAAGCTTAGAACAAAAGGCCGAAAAGAAAGGCAAGAAGCTACTTTTGCAACGCAAAGACGAGGAAGACTCTAATGACAATGATTATGAAACGAGTGGGAATACTTCTCATAAACAGTGAGATAGCGATCTAGCATTCTTAGGTTTCTTTTTTCTGCTTTTGTATGGCGGCCTTAAGCAAGCCTCCAGAAGTTAGCTCCGAGGGAGCGGTTTCCTTTTTCTCTTTTGCTTTTTTATTTGTCTTTTTCTTGGATACAGGAGATTTAGAAGGAGCCAATTCTTTTTGCTCTCGCTTAGTTTCTGACTTCTGAGAGGAAAGCATTTCAAACTTGATTACTTCTCGATCCGTAAGCTTTATTCCCTGTGCTGCTCTATTCCTCACCGCATATTGCTTGACATGAAATACCTCAGAGGTCTTCTTGCTCCTTGATTTAGGCTTGTATTCTAACTTAAAGTCGAATTCATTCTCAGTCGAAAATCCGAGAATCACTGCTGTCTCTGGTACCAGACTATAGTCCCTGCCAGTAAGCCAGCTATCGATTATGGTTCTTTTTATATACGCTCCATTTTCGTTGGATAGCGAATAGATAAGTGTTATTGTGGTTTTGGAAAGGCTTTCCTTTGTTGCGATCGCGGTCCACAAAATTTTTTGTCCGGCAAAGAACTTATCGGGAAGAGGGATAATCGTATATATTCCGTTGTTTCTCAAAATGAGAATCTTGTCGAATTTAGAGGCTTCAAGCAATTTTTCGCCTGAAACCTCTGTTCCTAGATAACCTGCTTCAGCGTCATATTTGAGTGCAAGATCATGCCGCGCGACAGCCCTGGCTTCTACTTTTTTGAATGCTTTTAGTTTGGTTTTACGAGGGCAATTCTTTTCGATCATTTCGATATAGCTCTGCAGTATTTCGATTGCGTAATCTACCAGATGACTCAAATGCCTTGCATTCTCGGATATCTTTCTTTCGATCTGCTCCATTTCCTTCTTGGCTTTTTCTATGTCATAGAGAGATATCCTGCGAATGGGTATCTTGAGGAGCTGCTCGACATCTTCTACTTCGACTTTTCTGGCAAGTTCTTTTGTAAATGGCTTGAGTCCGTCTAGTACAGCCTTAATAACGGTATCATTCGTTCTCTTGGTTTCGATCGATGTATAGATTTTTTCTTCGATGAAAATGCGTTCGAGCGTCCTAGAAAATAGTTCATTCTTTAGCTCCTCTCTTTCCAGTTCGAGCTCTTGGCGCAGTAGATTCAGGAGTTTTCCTGCATGGTATTCTATAGTCTCGGATACTGTGGTAATTACCGGCTTTCCTTCTTTAATAACTAAGCAGTTGCAGGAAATGGATCGCTCACATTCCGTGAAGGCATAGAGCGCATCTACGACATCCTGTGCATATACTCCTCTCGCCAGTTTTAGCTCTATCTCGACCTTGCTAGTTGTGAAATCGGAGATAGAAGCGATTTTGAGATGACCAGCCCTGACCGCTTCTTCAATGCTGTTTATGAGACTTTCAGTTGTAGAACCATAAGGGATTTCTTTTATCAAGATTTTTTTGGGGTCCGAGCTGTCGATTGTAGCGCGGATCCTCACTTTCCCATTTCCATCTGAATATTCGCTACAATCGGCAGTTCCTCCGGTTAGAAAATCTGGAGAAATGCTAGTGGCTTTTCCTTGGAGATATGCGATTTCAGCTTTGATTACTTCGATAGGATTGTGCGGCAGTATCCTTGTGCTCATTCCCACTGCAATGCCTTCCGCTCCCAAGATCAAAATCACGGGGATTTTTGCAGGGAATACGAGTGGTTCTTTGTTTCTTCCGTCATAGCTGCTTATGTAGCGAGTAATCTTAGGATGATAGAAGATTTCTTTGGCAAATTGAGAACATCTGCATTCTATATAGCGTGGCGCAGAGGCTTCGTCTCCGGTTATAGGGTTTCCGAAATTTCCCTGTGTATCGATGAATAAGCCTCTGTTAGCAAGGCTAATAAGGGCAGAAGCGATAGAAGCGTCTCCATGGGGGTGGTATTTCATGCAGTGACCCACAACGTTTGCGACTTTATGGAATTTACCATCGTCCATCTCGAAGAGAGAGTGAAGAATTCTACGCTGTACTGGCTTAAGGCCATCGTCCAATTCTGGGATTGCCCTGTCCATAATTACGTAAGAGGCATAATAGAGGAAGTTTTCGGTGAGCAACTTATTTATATATGCCACTTTATTCTCTATCCTTTCATAGCTTTTTGGCTGATTTCTTGGTTTTAAAGCTCAGAGGTCCAAGACTAGATTGTCCATTATGAATTGTCGCCTCTGTGGTGTATTTTTCCCCATAAAGAAATTTAGAAGCTCTGGGACAGACGATAATGTCTGAATATCGACCTTTACCAGTCGAATATTTTTCCCGATGAATTGTCCGAATTCTGCGGGGCTTATCTCGCCTAGTCCCTTGAACCTTGTGACTTCTGATCCTTGACCAAGCTTTTTTATCGCATCGTCTCGTTCATGAATTGAATAGCAATACAGAGTCTCTTTTTTTGTTCTTACTCTAAAAAGTGGTGTTTCGAGCAGATAGACTCGTCCCTGAACGACTAACTCTTCGAAGAAAGTCAAGAAGAATGTTAGAAGAAGGTTTCGTATATGAAAACCATCATAATCTGCATCAGTAGCGATAACGATGCGAGCAAAGCGCAAATTCTCGACATTATTTTCTATGCCTAGCGCCATCATAAGATTGTATAGTTCCTCATTCTTATAGATCGCAGAGCGAGGGCGCTCGAACATATTTTCAGGTTTGCCGCGCAAGCTGAAAATGGCTTGAGTGTGTACATTCCGTGCGCTTACCATGCTTCCAGACGCAGAGAGGCCTTCGGTAATGAATATCGTCGATTGGTCTCCCATATCTCCGTCTCCAAGGTGTATCTTACAATCCTTGAGATTGGGTATTTTGAGCTCGATCTTCTTTGCAGCTTCTTTTGCTTCTTTTCGAACGATATTTAGTTCGGTACGGAGTTTTTCGTTAGTAAGGATCTTTTCTTGAAGGATTTTTGCCGCTTGAGGATTGCGTCGCAGTACTTCATCTACTCCCTTCTTGACTTCCTGGAGTATCCATGGGCGGACATCGCTGTTGCCAAGCTTGTTTTTGGTCTGACTTTCGAAAATCGGATTCTTGATTCTAATGGAGATAGCCGCCGCAAGGCCTTCGCGGACATCTTCTCCATGATAAGACGCCTGAAAGAACTCGTTTATCGCTTTTAGAAAGCCTTCGCGGAAGGCCGAGAGGTGGGTTCCTCCAGCCGAGGTATATTGACCATTTACAAAAGAGAAATGCTCTTCTCCATATTCCCTTGTATGAGTAAAGGCAAACTCGATATGATCTCCTCGATACCAGCCAATGTCATAGAGCGCTCTCCCTCCAAGCTCTGTCGACAATAGATCCTGGAGCCCTTTTTCGGTTTGAAACTCCTTGCCGTTTATAGAGAGCTTCAAGCCAGGATTGAGGCAGGCATAACTCCATAGGCGTTTTTCTATGAATTCTAATACAAAGCTGTATTCTCCAAAGATCTGTTCATCGGGGACAAATTCTATTAGCGTTCCTGTCTTTTCGCGAGTCTCGAATTCTCGAGAATCCACGCGCAAGCCTCGTACGAATTTGGCTTCGAAAGCATGCCCTTCTCGATAAGAAACAACCCTGAATTCGCTGGATAATGCATTGACGGCCTTTGTCCCTACTCCATTCAATCCGACAGAGAATTGAAATACATCGTCATTGTATTTTGCGCCGGTATTTATCACTGATACACATTCGATGACCTTTCCTAAAGGTATGCCACGTCCATAATCTCTTACGCGGATTCTTTTCCCTTCGAGGTTGATTACGATTTGGTTGCCTGCACCCATGATGAACTCATCGACCGAGTTGTCAATTATCTCTTTAAGTAGAATGTATATTCCGTCGTCGGGGCTCAGACCGTCGCCGAGTCTCCCGATATACATGCCAGTTCGCAGCCTTATGTGTTCCAGTGAGGACAGTGTCTTGATTTTTGATTCATCATATATCGATTTATTGCTGGTCACGCTCTGTATTCTATCATGATGGGCTACAAGGGGTATAGAGTATTTTGTATTCGATGATTGTATGATAGACCTTCGATTATAGACCTTCGATTATAGAGAAAGCGATTCGAATACAAGGCGGTCATTATGCATTTTGAGCTAAAATACGGGGATGGAAGTCTCCCATTAGATCTGGATCCATCAAGGATTCTCAGTGTAGTACTCCCCAATACAAGAAGTACACTTGGCGATGCTCGCAATGCGGTACGAAAGGCGCTGGCGCAACCAGAAGGCACAGAACCTCTTTTAGAGATGTTAATAGATCGAAAGCCCAAGAAGCTTGTAATCATTGTCAACGATATTACAAGGCCAACACCATATTCGATCTTGATGCCCGCTCTTGTCGAAGTGATAGAAAAAGCAGGGATTCCAGATGAAAATGTGACGATTCTGATAGCCACAGGGATCCACGACCTTCATACTTATGAGCAGAATCTTCTTGTTTATGGCGAAGAGATATGTAGTAGATTCAAGATTATTTCGCATGATGCAAGCGATTCTTCAATGCTCTCGTACAAAGGGAAGCTACCTTCTGGCTATGATTTTTGGCTGAATAGGATTGTGGATGAAGCGGATTTTCTTATAACAATTGGTGTCGTCATGCCACATTATTTTGCAGGGTTCTCAGGTGGCAGAAAGTCCATTTTGCCAGG
>Ga0255344_1006926_pt1 | contig 10066 bp, 7 predicted proteins | sample wastewater_treat_5_FD_192414 | JGI IMG/M metagenome (GOLD analysis project Ga0255344, IMG submission 192414) | Wastewater microbial communities from Lulu Island WWTP, Vancouver, Canada - plant18 | ecosystem: Engineered > WWTP > Wastewater > Unclassified | place: Canada: Vancouver, British...
CTTCCCCCCCCTCCGGGTTGAGCAGGATTAACTTCCGGAGACGGAACCGTTCCATAAGGTCGGGAAGGCGGTCGAGATCAGTCGCCGGGAGGATGAGAGAGTCCTGGTAGTCGAGCAGGAGTTCAATGTCGAACCTCGCCGGGTTGCGAGGGAAGAAGAGGACTTTTCTGCCAGCCAGCCGCTCGAGTTCGATCAACTCAGGTGTATCCGCTATCAGAACGTGCCCCGCGAGACCTTGGTCGCGCATATCCCGCATGAGTCCGGCGTAGAGGTCTGAGATAGTCTCGGCGAATTCTTCCCGGTCCCCGATGTAGTTGTCCCGGAACCCCATGATGTGCGGTGCAGGAAGAGCAATCCTGGCGTCTTTACATCTCTCCCGGACAAACAGGGCATCTGCGGTCACGGCCGCCGGTTCGACACCGGGTTCGTCGATCAGCACTCCGTTCTTCATGTTGGTAAAGACCTCCCGTAACCGTTCGGCATAGAAGAGGCCGCCAGCAGCTGGAATTGAGACACCGTCCTGGGCGTCAAGCGAGCGTTCGAGCCGGTAGGTGGTAAGATCCACCTCTGTCCCGGTTTTCCCTTTCAGCCATTCCGCAAGTTCCGGGACGCCGGGCCTCCCGACCTCTGAGCCAAACGATCTCACCGGTATTCTGATTTGTCGTGCCATGCGCTGGTATCTTTATTAGCATCGCAACGAGAGTAGATAAGGATGAGTGGTAAGCCGTTGCTGGTAACGTGCGGGCTCCCGTACACGAATGGTCCCTGCCACATTGGGCACCTGCGGACCTACGTGCCGGCGGACTTTTACGTCCGCTATATGCGCCGGTCGGGAGAGGAGGTCGCTTTTATATGTGGTTCTGATAACCATGGAACGCCGATCGTGATCAGCGCCGAGCAGGAGGGCTCGACGCCCAGGGCACTCTCGGAGCGCTATCACGAGCATTTCTATGATACGTTCCGACGGATGGACGTCGTCTTCGACCACTTTGGCATGACCGACGACTCCATGAACCATGAGACCACCCGCTCGATCGTGCAGCGGCTGATAGATAACGGCTATGTCTACGAAAAGACCGTCAGCCAGAGTTACTGCCCGCAGTGCGAGCGGTTTCTCCCGGACCGCTATGTGGAGGGTGTCTGCCCTCACTGCGGGGCGATTGCGAGGGGCGATGAGTGTGACCAGGGCTGCGGACAGCACCTGGAGCCCGGTGAACTCAGGGATGCGGTCTGCAAGATCTGTGGCAGCAAGGCTGAATATCGCGAACAGGAGCACTATTTCTTCAGGCTTTCGGCATTCCGGGACTTCCTCCTGGACTACCTGCCCACCCTCCGGGGCACGGCCACCGCCAGGAACTACGCTCTCGGCTGGGTGAAGGATGGGCTGCGCGACTGGTGCATTACCCGGACGCTTGACTGGGGCGTTAAATTTCCGGGGCGCGACGACCTTGTCGTCTACGTCTGGGTGGACGCGCCAATCGGTTACATCTCGTTCACGAAGGAGTGGGCAAACGCTGCCGGGGTCGACTGGAAAGACTACTGGTGCGGCGATACTACGAGGGTTACTCACTTCATCGGCGGGGATATCATCTACCACCACTGCATCTTCTGGCCGGCGCTCCTCAAAGGAGCAGGATACGGTCTCCCGCACGCGGTGGTTGCAAGCGGCATGGTCACAATCGATGGCAAGAAGTTCTCGAAGTCTCGCGGGTATGTCGTCTGGACAAACGATGACTACCTGGACCAGGGGCTCCCTGCGGACTACCTCCGCTACTACCTCCTCTCCTACACCAGCCACACGAAGGAGCTGGACTTCTCGTGGAAGGTCTACGCCGAGCGGGTGAATAATGAGATCGTGGGGACGCTCGGGAACTTCATATACCGGACGATGTACTTCGCCGAGAAGGAATTCTCCGGTGTGCCAGACGTTGCTCCACAACCGGGTATCATCAAGGAGATCGAGCGCTCGCTTGCCGCGATAGATGCCCGGATGCGCGATTACGACTTCAAGGGTGCCGTCGATGGTATGATGAGCCTGGCCTCGTTCGGGAACGCTTACATCCAGAACAACGCCCCCTGGAAACTGATCAAGGAGGATCAGGCCGCTGCAAAGCAGGTTATCGCTGACTGTCTCCAGATGGTCAAGGCCCTTACAGTGGTCTTCCAGCCCCTGATGCCGGGCTCCATGCAGCGGGCGTGGACGATGCTCGGCTACGACGACGATCTCGCGGCACATCCGATCGCTGAGGCTACAGCGCCGATTGGGGCGAGAGCACTTGGAAAACCCGTTCCACTGTTTAAAAAGATCGAGAAAGAACAGGTCGAGGCGCTTGAGAAGGTCCTGGAGGCGCGGGTTGCGAAGGCCAGGGAGGCTGCAGGGGCAAAAGCACCGACAGTCTCCATCGATGAGTTTTCAAAACTCGACATCCGCATAGCAAGGGTTGTTGCGGCTGAACCGATCGATGGATCAAAGAAACTCTACAAACTCATCCTCGACGTCGGTGGCGAGAAACGCCAGGTGGTCAGCGGGATCGCGCAGTTCTACACCCCAAAAGACCTTGTGGGCAGAGAGGTTGCTGTGGTCGTAAACCTCGCCCCGGCAAAGATCTTTGGGGTCGAGAGCAGGGGGATGATACTTGCCGCCGGTGACGAGGCCTCGCTTCTTGTCCCCCTCCGTCCAGTCAGCCCGGGGACGAAGGTGCGGTGAGAGGGTCAGGACTTATGCAATCATTTTTCCAAGATCAATGAAGAATGGGCCGCCGTTATGTGCGGTTAGAAGATACCTGGAACCGTAATCTCCTGAGATGCGGTCAGACGGGCCTGGAGGGATTCGAACCCCCGACATCCGGGTTAGAAGCCCGGCGCTCTATCCTGACTAAGCCACAGACCCGCGTGGTGGTTTTATACATTGGTTGCCTGGTAATATTAACCCTTTGAGGGTCTCATTTCCGAGGGAGAAGGGTGTAAGGGTGTGTCACCCGGCCCGGTAACACGCTGAGGGGATGACATCGACCCTGGTTGGCTCTCCCCACTTCCGCCCCTCCACATCGCGGGCTATGGTCACCCCCCGGAACCGGACCTTGATCCTTGCAGACATCCTCTCCCTCTCCTCGTAAAAGATCGGGTTGGCAACCTCAATCCGTCTCATGCTGATATTGAGGGCGAGGAGATCGACCATTATCCCGGGGTCTCCTGGAGAGAGGTCTTCCTCGGTGATCGAGGTCATGAAGATACAGTCTCCCGGCGCAGTTGCTGTCAGGGTTATGATGTTGTGAGCGCTGTTCAGTTCGAGGGTTCGTGGCTTTCCGCTCTTGAGTTCAGCGATTACTGATGGTGAGATTCCTGTTAACGCTGCGTATTTCATGCAGATCACCCGTACATCGGCAGCTGCTCTCTTCGAGGCTGCCCCTCCGTCTTCTGCACCTGCTCGGCGATCTGGGCCATTGCCGCCTCGATCTCAACCACCTGCTCGAGCAATGGCTGGACATCCAGGTTGAGGTCGTAGATCTGGTTCAGAACTTCAACCGTTGCCGCAGCTGCCCGCGGGTCCGGCGTGTTCACCGTCTCCCCGAGCAGCCCTACCCCCGGGATCCCACGCGTCTTGCACTCCGTGAGGATGCTTGCTGCAACACCTGATAGGCTCCCCATGGGGAGGATGATCGCCTTATCCTCGATACGCTGCAGTAATTCGGGGCTGGTTGCGACCCCGAAAACTCTCTTTTCCGGTTCGTTTGTGATGATCCCGGCGATCGTGACGACTTCTTTTATACCAAACCGGGTGAGCCAGTCCATGATGCCGTTTGCCACCTCGTAACAGATCGCTGGATGAATGGGGACATCGGAGACGACTGTTAAGAGGTTATCCTTCTCATACAGGCGTACCGGGGCGCTGATGACACCTTTTGCTATCAGGGCGACAGGCGGGAAATATTTGCTTGTGATGGCCCCGATCTGCTCAAATTCCATCTGCTCAACGAGGTACTGGAGGGCAATACTCCCAACGAGCCCACTGCCGGGGAAACCAATCAGCACAGTCTCATCGGTGCCGCCAGGCGCTCTGGCTGTAACCTTTATATCGTCCATGGGATCAATCACTCGCTCTTCGGTTAGGTTAAGATAGATGGATATCCCTTAAAAATATTATGCAAGAATACCAGATCAAACGCGGATACACGAAAAAGCTTACAGAATCAATGCTACAGAGTCTCCGCGACCAGTTCGGCGTCGAACCCCGCCTGACGGAGGATGGGCATTATATCGTGTCCTACGGAGCGCTCCTGCGCCTTGAGGTCTGGGCAGGTGCCGGAGGGAGGACGCTGTTTGTCCATACCGAGTCAGACTCATCCGCAGATGATGAGACGATCCTGGACACAAACCGTCGATTCCGCAACTACCTCCAGCAGGTAACCGGCTACACTGCAAAAGAGCGGGCGAAGAAAGCCCAGCAGTCCGTGAAGGGAAAGGATTAGACGGGTTATCCTCAGGTACAGGGCACCATATTCTATTTTGCGGCCAGAACGGCCATTAAGAGGGGGCTGTAGGAACCAATTCTTTCGGGCTGCGCCTCGGTTTGATGAACTTCGCCACGGGCAACCGACCCCCGCGGCTCTGTGTTGCCGCAGACCGCCTTTATACCTGTGCCTGGGGGTGGCCGGGTTTTTGCGAGACACTATTACCTGGAGGGAGGTGGCGGGTCAATGAACGAGAGCCTCCGGATGAGACGCGAGTGATGTGGAGGTGGCGAGACATCTCCTGCTATAGTGTCATTTTCACGAAAGCCTCTTTGAATACCCCGTTTCCATCCCTGGCGCGGCTTCACCATGCCAATCGCCACCAACTGCCTGCTCTCCCGTCAGCGGGAGTTGTCGGCGAAAGACTTTTCCCGGAGGCGGTTTGATATTCGCTGGAAAAGGCAGTGAGTTAATATCTCAGAACCGTTGATTTGATGGCCTCCAGGAGGCCCCCTCGGAGGCTGGCATGGGGAACCCGGAATTCAACACTCATGGCCGGTTTTCCCCACGGTCCAGCGCCATAAATGGCAGCAAGACAAAAAACCGGCAGGAGGATGAAAAAGGGTCCTACTCTATCACTATCGCCGGCTTAAACGGCAACGCACCCGAGGCCTTGGGGTGCACGCTCTCCCCCGCGGTCTGAACACTCACCGGAACGCCGAACTCGTGCTCCAGGAACGTCCGTGAACTCTCAAGGATCTCCTGCTCATCGAGTTTTAACTCAGCGATCTGCTGCACGAGATGTGGCGGCAGTTTCAGCACGAGTTTCGTTATCTGCTTTGCTGCATCCGTTGCCTCACGACCGCGCCTGCGGATCACCTCGTTCTGCATCACCGTGTGCATACCTCTGGTCCTGTCGTCTGAAGATGCAACCATCCGGAAGATCTCGTGCTTCCATGCCGGTGCGACATAGAGGCTGATCGATTTCGGTTCCATCGGGATGAGCTTTTTTATCGACTCGATATCCTCGACAGTCCTCGCGAGGAGTTCCTCCGCGAGTTCAACCTCTGGATTTATCTTCGTCTCGTCGGCCTCCGGCCACGGGGCGAATGAGACCATACCCTCCTCGCCGAGATCCCTCCATAGTGCCTCGCATGTGAACGGTATGAAGGGGGCAAGCAGCCGGACCCAGGTGTGGCAGAGGTCACGCAATACCTCACCGCCGGTCACGCCATCCGGCAGGCGGCGGCGGTACCATTTCAGGTCGGACTCGACACCAAAGAACGCCTCCTGCAGAGCCTGCCGCGTCTGGAACGACTCGAGCGCTGCCGTGGTGCTCTCTATGCGGCGCTGCAGCCTGCTTTCAAGCCATGCATCGATCTCGCAGGAGCCCTCAGCCCCCTTTCCCTCCTGGATTGTGTTCCAGAACCGCTCGATCTGTTTTTTAGTCGACGATACAAGGTCGTTGCGCCAGTCAAAGTCCTGCCAGGGCTCAGCGCTTCCCACAAGGAACATCCTGACGGTGTCGGCGCCGAACTCCGAGAGGGCGTCTTCGAGAAGGAAAACGTTACCCTTGCTCGAGGACATCTTCGCGCCGTTCAGGAGCCCCATGCCAAAGACCACCATGCCCCGGGGCTGCAGTTCCGGTGGGAAGATTGCGGAATGGTGGAAGACCTGGAACGTGAGATGGTTTGAGATGAGGTCCTTTGCCGAGAACCGGTAGTCGTAGGGGTACCAGTAGAGGAACTCGCTCCTGAGACGCTCAAGTGTGCTGCGATCGAGGGTCGCTGGCTCCCCCTCACCGAGGAAGATGTAATCGAAGACCTCCGGCGTCAGGTTTTCTGCCGGTATTCCTTTCAGGTGGTGGGCGATCGTGTAGTAGGCCATGTAGATCGTCGAGTCGGAGAGCGGCTCGATTATCCAGGTCGGGTCCCAGGGCAGTTTCGTCCCGAGTCCAACACGGCGGGTGCAGGCCCAGTCCTTCAGCCAGTCGACCGTCCGCTCAAACTCCGCCCTGACCTCGGGCGGGACAAGCGCCATCCCCTCCAGCACGGTCTTCACCTCTTCTTTCCAGGATGGGTCGCTGTAGGCCAGGAACCACTGGTCGTGGAGGATCTTCACATAGACCCTGCTGCCGCAGCGGCAGATCACCTGACGGGTGTCGAACTCATACATCGGGATGGAGCCATAACGCTCCATCATCAGTGCAGCCACCTCATCCCGGGCCTCTTTCACCGGTTTTCCGCCGTATTTCTCAAAGACCCTCCCCCGGGAGAACTCGGCGTTGTAGACCTCCTGGGTGAGCTTCTCTATATCTGGATCGTTCTGGTCATGGATGCCCGCCCGCTCAACCGCGTCCTTTGCCGGTATATCACCATACCCCTCGACTGAGATGAGCGGGATCGGTTGTATGGATGTATATCTCCCCTCTCGCTGCAGGTCACGGATTGCGACGTAGTCAAAGGGCGCGTGTGCTGGCACGCTCATAACGATCCCGGTTCCCATGTCCGGGTCAACAAACGTCGCCGGCAGGACGGGGACCTCACCGCAGAGCGGGTGGGAGACCGTCTGGTCGATCAGCGACGTCCCGGCTACCTCCCCGGTGATCTGGACATCGTGATCCTGCAGCGCCAGTTTTGCTGCCGCCTCCCGGCTTAAGATCCAGTCATCGCCATCAATCTTCGCCCGGACATAGGTGAGATCGGGTCTCACCCAGAGGTTCGTCACACCGTAGATGGTCTCGGGGCGGAGGGTTGCGCACGGGATTTTAATGTCGCCCAGCAGGAAGACAACGAGAGTAAACCTGACGATCTCGGCCTTATCGCCCTCGAGCAGGTCGTGGTCTCCGACGGGGTTCTCGCACTGGGGGCAGTACTTGACCGGGTGGGCACCCTTTACAACGTGCCCCTTCTCGTGCAGGTGCTGATACTGCCACTCTATAAACTTGCTGTACTGCGGGTCGACGGTGATGAACCGGCGCCGCCAGTCGATCGAGAGGCCGCACTTCTGCATCACCCGCCGATACTCATCCGAGAAGTAGCGGACAATCTCCATAGGGTCGATGAACCGGTCGAGAATATCCTGGGGCACCCGGTAAATGTCACGGTAAAGCCCTATCGTCTGTTCATCGCCTTTTGCAATCCTCTTTGAGATCCCTATCACCGGCGTACCGGTGACGTGGAACGCCATCGGGAAGAGGACCTGTTTTCCCTCCATCCGCTGGTAGCGGGCGATGACGTCCGGAACGATGTAGGTTCGCCCGTGCCCGACATGCATCGCCCCGCTGGGGTATGGGTAGGCCACCGTCAGGTAATACTTATCCTTATCCGCCGGATCAGCCTCGAACGCATGCTCCCGCTCCCACCGCTCGACACACTCTCTTTCGTTGTTCTGCATATCAAGTCCGCTCACACTATTCCTCCAGATATCTCTTCTTCACAGTCCCCACATCTCATACCGGCCGCAGCCGGATCGCCTCAGCCTCGTTGTAACGCTTCATCAGTTCCTGCGCAATCGTGCTGTTCCTGGCCAGGATGACTTCTCCTTCCTCGTTAACCGTCGCCGTGAATAGATACTCCTTTCCTGCAAAAACATCCACGATCCTGCCCCTGTGCTCCGGGGAGACTATGGTAAGTTGCTTCTTGTCCAGGCGGATCGTGAGACCGCCGGAAAGGTGCATCTCTCCCTCCGCTGGTTTTTCCGCCTCGAGTTCACTCCTCGGCCGGATGTCAATACCTATCCCGAGTTTGTTCACGATCGCTGATACGTTCTTACCCCCCTTCCCGATCGCTGCCGGGACGTCCCTATCCTCGATGTAGACTACAGCTTTGTTGTCGTTGATGATCCTCACATCCACCGGACCGTTTGTGTAGCGCCCGATCTCGCGCTGGACATCTTTCTCTGCAATCTTCCGGGCGGCACTCTCCCTGGATTCTGCTGCTGGTGTCACGATGACTGGCGGTTCCGCAACAGCAACGGGCTCCACGATCTCCTTCTTTGCGAGCGGCATCACCAGGGTTTCGCCCTCGTAGCGGAATATCTCGATCTCAGGCTCTCCGCGGGTGTGGTTGCGAACGACGATCACCGGGCGTGCGTGCGCGTCAGCGGGCATGCCCTCAGGGGCCTTGATAGTTAATTCGAGGTCATAGATCTTCTTGATTTCGCCCCGAACAACGAAGATGATGGTGTTGATGATCTGAGGGAGGATGCTGTAATCCACCCGGTCGCAGAACCGCCGGAGGCAGTCGTGCACCTCCATCGCATGCACCACGCCGACCATGCCCATCCCGGCAAGCCGCATGTCAGCGTAGACGGCAAAATCCTCACTTTTCCGGATCTCGTCAAATATGACATAATCAGGCCGGACAAGCAGGAGGGCCTCTGCAGTGTTCACCATGCTGCCTTCAAGCGCCGTGTACTGGGTGATGTTGTCGGGCACCTGAAGGTCGCGTGGTGCTTCCATCGTCTTGACAATGAAGTTATGGTCGGCCAGAAATGTGGCGAGGCTCTGAGCAAGGGTTGTCTTTCCAGCGCCCGGGGGTCCTGCGATCAGGACGCCGCGGCGGTCACCAAGGATCCGTTGCTTGATCTCCGGTGCCATAGCGTAATCGTCGAGCGAGAGGTCGACAAGCGGCCTGACCACCGTGATCTCCATGCCGTCTGAGAAAGGTCTCCTCGCGATCGAGATCCGGAGCGACCCGATCTGGACGACGGTGATCCCCCTTTTTTCAAGCTCGATGAAACCGTCCGGATCACGTTTTGCTCGCTCCAGCAGTTCCTGCGCCATCACTTTCAGTTCGTGTTCGGTCATAGGGGTGTCCCGGAGTGTGACAAGCCTGGTTGCCTGGAGTTTACCTATCTTTGCCACCGGCAGAGCCCGCTCTTTGAGGGTGATAGCGATCGTCTCTTCATCGAAGAACTGGTCGATCGAGAGCGGCGAGAAATCGCCGATCTGCGGTCGGAGATAGAGAACATCGAGCCCTTTCGCCTTTGCAACCTCCGCCTGCACCAGATCGCTCGTGATAAACCGGGCTTTATGGTCGATCGCCACGTTCCGGATGAGTGCATCGATCTCGCCGCCGCTTGAGAGTTTCACCTGGTCGAGGCTGGGGCGCTCTCCAGCAAACTGGAGCTCGATGAGACCCTCTTCTGACATCCTGAATAGTTCCTGAAGTTCGGTCAGACCGGAAAAACCTATCTCCCGCCCCTGATTTGCCTGGGCCTCCAGTTCGGCGACGACGGCTTCCGGTATGATTATTGTTGCTCCTTTATATTCCCCGGTTTTTATCAGCGAGGTTATACGTCCATCTATTACGACGCTCGTATCGGGTACAATTTTCATAAAAAATCACCATAGTTATGAAGTCATTCATCCTTATTAGCGTATACCTTCTCCGGATCGAAGACCAGTCCGGCGATCTCCTCCCCCTCGATCGTCCGGAAGAAGCAGGATGCGTGGCCGGTATGACACGCTGCACCGGTCTGTTCCACCTCATAGAGGAGGGCGTCCGCATCACAGTCGACGAGTATCCGGCAGACCCGCTGTATGTGGCCGCTCTCCTCCCCTTTCTTCCAGATCTTCTGTCTGCTTCTGCTGTAGTAGTGCGCGTATCCGG
>Ga0255344_1006940_pt1 | contig 10055 bp, 3 predicted proteins | sample wastewater_treat_5_FD_192414 | JGI IMG/M metagenome (GOLD analysis project Ga0255344, IMG submission 192414) | Wastewater microbial communities from Lulu Island WWTP, Vancouver, Canada - plant18 | ecosystem: Engineered > WWTP > Wastewater > Unclassified | place: Canada: Vancouver, British...
AAGTTGCATGGGGCGAACATGATCTCAATAGGCTGACGGCGCGAGTGCTTGCCGACAACGACAGGGCAGTCAGGTGCGCAAGAGCATTTGGATTCACACAGGAAGGCATCGAACGGGAAGGTTGCCTGCGAAACGGCAGACCGCAAGACATCGTCCTGTTTGGACTTCTACGCAGCGAATGGGAAGAGAGGTGCAAGAGAAAGCATGGCAGAGGCACTTCCTTATCTGAAGGACATCAAAATATCGACCAATGCGGGGCAGGCGCAAGGGCAGAACGCGGGACCGGGGTTTCCGAACCCGCTGAACCCCCTGCAGATGCCGGGGATGCTGAATCAACCGCTTGAACCGCTGAACTGGCAGAGACGGGGTGGGTTTCAACCAGGGATGGCAACCGGCAAGTTGCCGGGGATGAACTTCCCTGCGATTCCACAGCTTCCGCAGGCTCCAATCAACATGTTCCCGATGCCAGGCGGTGGGATGCAGAAACAGCAACCGCCGACATTCCCCGGACTTCTGTTCGGGATGTAGAGGAGGTGGTGGGGGATGGAGGCGCTTCCGTTTATCCAAGCCGGAGCGACAATCTTTGGTGTAGGCAACCAGATATACCAGCAGAACCAGGCTCAACAGCAGATGCAAAGAGCCATGAAGGAGAACCCTGCGCTGACATTGGACCAGGCGTGGCAGCAAGCGCAGACCGTGCTCAATCCTGTTTACGATAAGCAGATAGCCGATGTCATGCGCCAGTCCGACAAAGACTTGATCGCTCGCGGGTTCTACGGGCAACTTCCCGGCGATGCGCTGGGACAGTCAAGACGATTCGACGCGCTGAACGCGAAGCAGACGGCAATCGCAAGCCTTGCGAACACCATGGAGGGGCAGAGCAAGGACAGAGCTTTGCAGTATCAGCAACTCGCTATCCAAAACGCGCTCGGGCAAGGGAACCTGGCGAACCAGACGTGGCAAGGAGTTGTCGGCGCAGCGCACGGTATCGACTGGGTGGCGATAAGAGAAGCTCTCAAAAATATGGGGCGGACCGGCGAGTCCGTCGGTTCCACACAGTGGTACGATTCTTCGACCAAGCTACCTACTGCGCTGACCGGGACCGGTATATCCAGTCCCAATACATACACCTTGCTCTATTAAGAAAACGGTGGTGATGTCTAAATGGGATACACAACCCACGACCAACCCCAATTAACACCGTCTATCGCGGCGCTCCAAGGGAAGATGTCGGGGTTTGCGCCGAAGGATAAGCAGTTCTATAACCTGTGGTCCGACATATTTGCCGGAAAGCGAATCCCAGGGGTTATGTCGCCCGGCGAATACGCCCAACTGCTGACCGATGTTTCGCAATACATCTCGCAACGGGGCGAAGGGCTTGACCTTGCGCCTTTTATGGCGACATATGTAACGCCCTACTTGACAGCGGGAAGCAACCAGTTCCGCGCTCCGGCGATTAGTTTTTGGGTGAAACACAAGGGGCACGGTGGGGGAAACGCAAGTGTTGGCCTGCAAGACGTGCAGGCATTGACCTCCACGATGGGAGACCCGACAGCCCGAAGGTCGTTGGAATCGTACTTGCTTCAGCAAGCGTTGGCAACCAATCCTGACGACCTCGAAGTCTGGAAAACAGCTTCCGATTTCGCGAGCAAGATTCCCAACACCTACTCTTCCAAGGCGTGGGATGACTACTACAACGTAATGGACGCGATGTTCTATATGGCCCAACAAGACCCGCAGATCGCGCAAAAGCTAGCGCAGGCAGGCGTGGCCATTCAGGACCCGCAGCAATACCTGCCCGACCTGAGCGGCACTATCTCGCCGATAGCCCGCGAACGCTGGGAACCGATAATGCGAGACTACGTTGCCACCTATGGAGGCGGCGCAACCCCTTCGGCCCGAGGAACCGGCGCGATGGTCTATCCGATGGGCACCCTGACCAGCGGGGCGGGTCGAGCGGGCGCGAGACTGCAAGCCACAGGAGAAGGTTTGCCTGGACAGCAATCCACAGTTCCCTCTGTGCCTATGTCGTATGACAATATCCCGCGCTACAACCTGCGCGGCACGCCAAACGCAGCAGAAGCAGCGGCAACTGAGGCGGCAGCCAAAGACGCGATTATGACGGCGCTCTCCGACCCTCTCGGAAGCAAATCCGGTACCGAGACGCGCAACGCCATCAAAACCCTTATACTCGACAGGCAACTCAAAGGGCCGAGCGGGGCGAAAACATGGCTTGTGGATGCGGAGGGCCGGGCGAAACCGGAAGTTGTTAGGGCATACGGCGGCGATCCCGCGAATGAGACTAGTCCCAAGACGGTAGCCGCCAAGAAGAAGATTCGCTCGATCATTGCCAAGTTGGACGAGTACATCAAGAAAGGGTACAAGACAACCTGGCCGCCCGATGCAGAACTCTAGACTAACGCGGTTCGGTGGTGACTGAATTGGCGAAAACGCAGAAGAAAGAAACCGAATGGCTCGGGCACGGCGAACACCCATTCCTCATATACGGGCGCGAGTGGGCGAAAAAGAAGAGCGACAAAGAGGAAGACGATGAACGCGCGTTTCAGCGGACGCTCCAGGAAGTAGAGCGGTGGAACGACCGATATAGCGCATGGGAGAAGTATGTCGCAGGGGGCGGCGCAGCTAAACTTGAGGAGTTCGATGTGGACCCGCAAGCCGCGACCGCCCGACTCCTGCTCGCTCCGGCGCAAGACCCGCGCGCTATCGCAAATCCAGTTCTGGCGGGCATATACCGCTTCCTGCAAAGCATGGTCGGGAACATGGTCGCCAAACCGCAGGACATGCAGAACTTCGAGTATCGACCCCGGATGGCACCCGGCACGGAGAAGGCGCTTGACTTTGCGGGGCAGACTACGGGGCAGCTCGCGCAGTTCATCACGGCCGCTCAACTTAGCGGCGCGGCGACAGGCGCATTGGGCAATGTTCCACAACTCGCTCGACTTGGACAACTTGCGCCCGAAGCCATCAGGGCGGCAGGGAGAGGAGTCGCAACCGGCGTTGCCCGTGAAGGGTTGAAGGCGCTGGCGCGTCTAGAGGCTCCGACTGCCAAAGAAGCAGCAGGCAGCATTGCGTTCACGGCAGGGGCAGGGGCGGCGGGTTCTGCCGCCCGGCAAGCCCTAGAATCCGCTCTGCCCGGAATCCACCCCCTCATTGAAGCCCCCATTGCTGGCGCGTCTGCCGGTGTTGGGGGTGCCGCCGCCGCATACCCGTTTTCGGGGAAACCGGTCAAGGAGTATGCCAAGGAGACTCTTCCGCAGATAGCAGCGATGGCGATACTGGAGACGGTGATGACCGCCGGTTCGCCTGCGACGTGGAAGCCGAAGCAGGAAGTCAGTCGCGCCCACAGCGAGTTCAGGCAAGCGGAGAAGCGGTGGGAGGACGCCTTCAAGAAGGGCGATGATGCGGCAAGCAATGCGGCTTACCGCGACATGATGAACGCCGCCGACAAGATGTGGCACCATGCCACCCGTTCCGGCGAATACATGGCAAGGGACAAGAAGGTGTTTATCGACAACCTACGGGCAGCGGCGGTGCAGAAAGCGGCGCGGATGGGATGGCAACCAGGAGAGGCGGTGCAGACTCAATCTGCTCCCGCCTTGCCGCCACCCGACGCGGAAGCGACAACAGAAGTCCCCGCCGCACCCGTGCTGACTGTTCCGACCGGCACAACCCCGCCTCCGACCCCGCCCAGAACGCCTGTGCCGGTGGTGCCGGAAAGCGTTACGCCTCCATCGCCCCCTGCGCCGCCTCCATCAACCCCGAAGGTTCCTGTCGCCGCGACTGCGACAGACATCAATGAGTTAACAGCGCAACGCGACCAATTGCAGGGCGACATGTATGACTATCAACAGAGCATTGCGAAACTGCAAAAGACCTTGAAGCGCGGCGGCATGAGCAAGCAGCAGGCAAGCATGATTGTGCAGGACATTCGCCGGTTCACGGCGATGCGGTATGAAGCTGAACGTAAGCTGGCATCTATCAACGACGAACTGAAGGTTGCAGGGCACGACTCGCCCGGCGCTTCTGCTGCGCCTGCCGGATTCTCTTTGAAGATTAATCGCGGAAAGAGCGGTCAGGTGTCTGTCAACTTCCCCGACCAGGCTCACGCCGACCTGTACAACATTGGGCAAGCAGCGGCAAAGAGCAAGTCGTTCGTTCCTGCGCCTGTGTTCGTGACGAAACTAAAGGATACGTTCGGTTGGGATGAGAACGTGGACGTTGTATCCGAAGCTCGCCGGTATCGCGATTACGTCAGACCGCAGATAGACGCACTGGAGCGCGGCAAGGCGATGGATGCGCCAGAGTACTCCGCCGCACAACCAGTTCCTGCGGCACCGGATGTCGCCCAAGCGCCCTCGCCTGTGCAACCGGTGGAACCGCCAACCACAACCGCTGCGCTGGATGTTATTGAACCACCGCCTGAACCGCCGGCTTCCGAGTCCCTGGTGCCGACACCCCCCGAAGATGCAACCCCCACATCCTTGTTGGACCAAGACGGTGTTCCCGCGCGCATGTTGACTGACGAAGAGAAGGATGCCTGGCAAGCAGGTTACAATGCTGCCGTAACAGGAACCAGAGGACGCGCATACCCAACGCAGAACCTTGAGGAAGCGTATCGGGCAGGTTATGATTGGCACCGCGAATCTAGCACGGCGCGCGGCGACCATCGGCAGGCACTTCGCGATGCTGTTAGTAAGCGATTGGGCGTTAGCGGGGATACCGACATTGTTGATTACATCCGCAAGGCTGTGCTCGACCATGCGCGTAACAACAAACCCCTTCCGAAAGGGATATACGTTGTGCCAACGCCGATGCAAGCGCAAAAACTTGCCGATAAACTCAACACACCATTAACCGCTCTCTACATCAAAGACGAGAGAGGCATATACGTTGGAGCATGGAAAAGCAACCTACAGGGTTGGGACGATTGGTCTGGTTACGTGGCCGAAGTGCCGTGGGATTTTTCGGAATGGCACCGGAGAGACCCGGCAGAGAAAACCAACGTGTACGTCGTGCCTGCGCAAACAGTCGCGTCGCAGGTCTTCACAGAACGACCCATTCCTAGATATGTGATAGTGCCCACACAACATACTCCTGGCAAAGACGTGCCCCCTATGAGAGCTGGGGCGCGTGGCGGCGTCAGAGTCGAAGACTGGCTGGAAGTCAAAGGCATCGGCGGAACCGCACCGAAACCACCGGTGCCGCGGGAATACACGGGAGAACCAGGCATACCCATTCGCTATAAACCACAGAAACATCTGACCGGCAGCGGCAGGTATGGTCTCACTCGGGATGGCGTGACGACGCATGGCGGTTACGATACATGGGAAGAAGCCGTAGACGCTGCCAACAGAGCGAACCGTAAAGCAGCCGAGACTGACCGGATAGTGAAAGAGCAGGAGCGAGCCGAACGGTCCAAATACCCCGTTTTGAAGTGGGGCAAGGGTGAACCCGACTACATCAAACTAGCATCGCGCAACGAAGTCGGCGCATTGCGAGCAAATCTTGTCGGTAAAATCGCACAACCCTACGAACACGACTCGCCAGTCTATCTCGACAAAGGCAAACTGGTGCGCATCGACAACAATGAGCACCGATGGAATTCCGGCAAGTATGCGCTGCACCTCGTCAACCCCGACGACTATGGCGAGCATTTCCAGTGGAGCAAGCACGGAGAAAGGAAAGCCATTGCCGCCGGAGCGTATAGGAAGGAAGCGCTCCCGTCGTCTCCGGTGACCGCAACGCCGCCAGTTGGCGAAGCGTCATCTCAACCGCCGACTTCTCCAGATGCTGCCGCCGAAGACTTGATGCGGTCGTGGAAAACCGAACGCGATCAGCTGGTCGCCAAGAAGTACAAGAATCGCGGCGATGAGATCAGGATTGAGCGGTTGACCAAGATGCTTGCAGCCAAGCCGGAGAAATGGAAGCTCGGAGACGGTGTCGGGCATCGGGTGACGCGAGATCAGATTAATCGCGGTTTCCGTATCGTCGATGTTGACCCCTTGAAGAAGGAGGTTCTAATCAGGCAAGTCGCCGACACGGGCATAACCGTCACGGGCGGCGACCATGACAGAATCGCTGACCAGTGGGTTCCGATCATCGACTTGGTGCGGGACAACAGATACAATCTGCGGACGCCAGCGCCCGATTGGGAACCCGTCGCTGCGCCTGACGCGCCGAAACCTACAAACCTCAAATCCGCCTACGAGCAGGCCATCATCCGCAAGGGGATCATCGACCTTGACAACTCGCCGGACGGCGCTACGCAGATTAGGGTGGTTCCGCTAGGCGACGGATATGATGTAGAACTACACGTCAAGTTGCCCGGTCAGGCAGATATAGGCGCACATAGGCTTAGCATCGTCAATGATGCGCCCGATATTCTATCAACCCCCACAACGCTTGCCGGAGCGCAGGATAAAGCGGTATTCCTAGCGTCATCCGAACGGGCGCGTAAAAACCTCATTGAGAAGTGGCGCGAGAAGCACGCGCCGGTCGCTTCGCAAGAGACAGGAGTTGCGATGGACACGAAGCCTGCCGGTGACGCCGATGACGTACAGGACGCCGATCCCTTCGATAAACTCAAGGTGAAACCGATTGAGCCAGTCGAAATGGGTTGGACAGACACGGCCAGCGAACCGGCATCCGCAGATATACCGGAGGGTTTCGACCCCGTTACTCTAGACCAAGTGAAAATCTCCGGCAAACCAGGCAAAGTCACAGACGGCACGGGTTTCACGTTGGAACAAAAGGCACACATCGCCGACACTTTGCTCAAACAACGCGCCCCGATGACGGACGCGCCGTTAGGCAAAGCGGCAGAAACCGGAATCAATCGCTACGCCGAAAACCGCAGCGAGACCGTCAAGATCGAAGTGCCTGACGATGGCACGCTACGGGTCGTTAAGTCAGTAGAAGCCATCGACACAGTTCTGAAGAAGCTCGGCGTGAAGCAGTCCTCCGAGCAAAACGTCAGGGTGCCGACGATACTGGACAAGACGGAACAATGGATGATACTAGAGACGCCATTCGGACCAGCAATAACAGACACCAAGCAACTTCTGCCGATAGACAAAGAGGTATACGAACGCCTGCGTGAAGGCAAAGCGCGCGCTGCCGGGTATAAAGGGGAAGTGCGCGACCGTGGGCGGGAACTGTACGACGAGGTGAGCGCCCTCGTCTCCGGTAATGTAGAGCCGCTATCCGTAGACAGGCGTGTGGGCTCTCACCTCCACGGGGATGAGCTAGAGGCGGTAGTGTTCAAGCGCGGGCCAGAAGATGAAATACATATTGCAGCCAAGGCGTTCGACCACTTCGTCAAGCAAGGGGCAGTCAAATTCGAGTCGGCGAACGGTCAAGTTGTGATTGCCAAAGATGGCGCAGGCAAGATATTGGGCGTTGTCTCGCCGTACACGTATGAGGCAGTGAGCGAGGGATTCGGCTGGACCAAACAGTCCGAAGCGGAACCAACCGCGCCTCCCCTAACCACTGCTCCCGCTTCCGGGGTTCAGGGAGCGCCCAAGAAACCCCTTTCCATTGAAGAGATGGAGCGCAAGATGGCTGATGCAGTGGATGCCTTCATCGAAGAAGCTACGCCCCCTGCCGGGTTGTCTGTCAAGGTTGTGCAGAGCAGTGCGCCGCCGAAGCGACCATCTGGCAAGAGCCAGTATGCCTTCCAAGACGAAGAGATCGAACAGCGATGGCAGGCGGCAAGAGGCGTTCCCAAGACCGGCGCGATAGCAAAGATGATCGAATGGGGGCACCGACTGTACAACCAAGCCAACCGCGAATTCGAGCATCTGCCGCGAACGCCTCGGAACGAAGGGATAAGGTTTCACCTCCTGAAGTTGCAGAAACAGCGCGGAGTCGTGGGCGATAAGACGATTCGGATTCAGCAAGGCATTACGGTTGAATTGTCGCCGGAGGACGCCGACCTGTTTACTCGCAAGGTGATTCTGGATGACCTCGCAAGAGAAGCGGCGCAAGGACGCAACCTGCCCTTCGGGTTCACCAAAGAGGGTCTAGCGGCCGAGAAAGCCCGTATAGACGAGTTCGCGTCGAGCAACGAGAAGGTCAAAACGGCGCACGCCAAACGACACGAGGCATGGTCGGCAATACGCGAAGCCTACAAGACCTGGGGCAAGACTATCGGCTGGAATGTTGGCGACAAACTCGACAACGAAGACTACTACAGGCACCAAGTGCTCGAATACGCCGATGTTCGCTACAGGTTCGGCACGGGCCGAAAAGTCAGAACGCCTTCCGGGCGGTCCTACTTGCGCAAACGCACGGGCAGCGACAAAGACATCAACACGAATTACGTGCAAGCCGAATACGAAGTCATGGCAGGGATGCTTCACGACATTGAGATCATGAAGACGATCCACATTCTGAATAAGTACGACTACAACATCATCGAGTCGCTAAAGTGGAAGGCGACCGAAGCGAACAGAGAATCCCTCATCGAGCACTTCGCCAAAGTCGTGCAGCAAAACGACCCGGAAACGGAGGGGATGTCGCCCGAGGAATTGCGCCAATTAGCCGAAAAGGAGTATCGCAAAGCTCTGAACTGGCGGCAAGCCAAGGGTTACAAGGAGTTGGAATGGCTGGCGGCGCACGATAGTCTACCGGCTGGCGACAACGGCGAATGGCAGGACGTTATCGACGCGCTAACCAAAGCCCATGCGATACGCCAAGTCGAACCCGAACCCGAGACCGGACAGAAACCCGATGCTTCGTTGAGTAAAGACGAGATGAAGCGCTTGATGCAGTACATGAATTGGCTGATGAAATCATCTGCCGAAGAAGTCGCCGAAGGCAAGGGGGCGGCATCCGAGGTTTTCAAGGGTATGGCGTACAAGAAGCAATACGCCAAGACGGTTTTAGGCAAGTCGCTGAAGACATGGGAAGACTTCATCCCCGAAGGCTACGTGGAATGGGACCCCAAACCCGGAACTACTGTCTACATCACAGACTCCATCCCCGAGCGTCTTGCGCGTCAGTTGTTCGAGGGCGCTCTGGCAGAAGCCAAGATCACGAAAGAGCAGATACGCAAGACGATGGCTCTAGGCAGGCAGCAGAAGCGATACGTCATTCCCGAGGAGATTGCAGCGACTCTCGACAATCTCTCCGAGGCGCGACCCAAGAATGCGGTCGATGACGCAGTGCGGACCCTAATGCGGGGGTGGAAGAAGTGGGTGCTTGCTTCGCCGAGACGCGTCGTCAAGTACAACACACGAAACCTCGGAAGCGATGGACACATCTCGCAGGTAGGTAATTCATCGACGTTCGCGAAAGTGCCACAGGCCATAAAGGAGTTATACCAAGTCTATGCCGCAGACCGCTCGATGACTCCCGATATGCAAGACTGGTTTGAGCGCGGCGGGATGGAGTCGAACCTGTCGGTGCAGGAACTCGGAGACTTGGACAAACTACGACCACTCCTACACATGATGGAAGTTCGCGAGAAGCAAGGGATACTAGGCATTCCCGAAAAACTGTGGTCTGCGTACTGGGAGAAGGTTGACATCGCTACCAACTTCCGTGAAGCGATACTGAGGTATGCCGCATATCTAGACTACATGGAGCAGATGAAGGTTAACCCAGACGGAAAACCCAAGAACTTCGGAGCATCGGTGCCCGAAGAGGTAATGGCTCTCCGAGACATCGAGGACCGGGCGTTCAAGCTCTCGAACGAACTACTGGGCGCATACGACCAAGTTTCTGTGCTGGGGAAATGGCTGCGCGAACATCTGATCCCGTTCTGGTCCTACCAAGAGATCAACATGCGGCGATGGAAGCAGCTCATCTTAAACGCAGCACGAGACCCAGACACAGCCAGCAAAGCTGGCAAGTCGCTAGGCGTCAAGGGGGCGAGAGCGGCATTCCGGGTGGGTTCTTTCGTCATCAAGGCGTTAGGGTTACAGGCTATGCTGATGGCATACAACTACCTCTTATTCCGCGACGAAGAGGAAGACCTGCCGGAGTACGTGCGCGACCAAGCGCACATCGTCCTCGGGCGCAAGAAAGACGGC
>Ga0255344_1006947_pt1 | contig 10049 bp, 7 predicted proteins | sample wastewater_treat_5_FD_192414 | JGI IMG/M metagenome (GOLD analysis project Ga0255344, IMG submission 192414) | Wastewater microbial communities from Lulu Island WWTP, Vancouver, Canada - plant18 | ecosystem: Engineered > WWTP > Wastewater > Unclassified | place: Canada: Vancouver, British...
GCGGTAGCATTGCTTAGAGGATATGGCATTAAAGAGGGAGCGATAGCGGTGTCTATTGCTCACGATTCGCACAACATCATCGTTGTAGGTGTCAATGATGATGATATGGCTTTTGCTGTGGAAAAACTGATAGAACAGGATGGGGGTATCATTCTCGCAAAGGAGTCTCAGGTAGTTGATTCGATGCCAATGGAGATAGGGGGCATTATGAGTTCACAGTCCGGCGAATGGGTAAGCGCGACATTGAGCAGGATTCACGATGTAGCTCATCGTGAATTAAAAGTGAATGAAAGTCTTGAACCTGTCATGGTGCTTACATTTATGTCTTTGGCAGTCATACCGGAAATTAAGATCACAGATATGGGATTGTTCGATGTAAGCAAATTCGAATTTATCAGTATCGAATCGGATGAAGATTAGATTCTTAAGGGGTGAGGGCTAAAAGAAATAGTTTACGCGCCATTTTTGCGTTTTATTGGCAAAGACTAAGCATGTGAAGACTATAAGTTTCCTGCCCAAAGATTGAGGCTGAGCAATAACCTGAGCTTTCAAAAGTAATTATTATTCGATTTACTTAATCAAGGCATAATCCTTTAACGTAAATTTCTCTACGTTTATTTAACTTGATTAATTTATTGCTTCATATTAGAATAATTTTATAAACCCCCCAAGAAACTCGTCGTTACCCTGATGCCTATATAAGAGGAAGGAGATATAGGATGTTGACAGGAATTCCAAAAAAGAATATTAAGAAAGATGAGGAGGAAACTAAGAAAGAAGTCGCCCCCTCCATCACAGTCGAAGAAATCGAACAACAAGCACTAAAAAGATTTATTGAAGCCTCATCAAGACAAAAGTCGGGAAAGTCGCCAGAAGACAGTGAAATCAAGATGAAGGCAAGCAAAGAGCCAATCGATCAGAGTAATCCACTTTCCTTCCGTAAGGTTTTTAGGAAGAATGACCTCCTGCCCATTTCCTATTTACAAACCGGTATAAAAGTGTCTGAATCTGTATGCAGAATTGTTCTCAGAGATAGCACAGGGCGAGAAATCGGTAATGGCACAGGTTTTCTCGTGTCCCCTGAGGTCTTAATCACTAATAATCATGTCCTTCCTGATATTAACTCTGCTGTATATGCTGTCGCGGAGTTTAATTATCAGAAAGACGAAAGTTCTAATGATTGTCCTGTGTATAGGTTTAGCTTGAATCCCCAAAGGTTTTTTATGACGGATAGGAAGCTCGATTTCACACTTGTATCCGTAAATCCGACATCTCACACTGACGAAGATCTCAAAAATATCCCCTGGATAAAGCTCATTTCACAAAGAGGGAAGATCAAAGAAGAAGATAATGTTTCCATCATTCAGCATCCGGATGGTCTAATGAAACATGTTACAGTCAGAGAAAACCAAGTGATATTCATGCTCAAAGACTTTATTCATTACACGACGGACACGAAACGCGGTTCCTCAGGTTCACCAGTTTTTAATGATCAGTGGCAAGTCGTTGCTGTTCATCACTCCGGTGTACCAGACCCAGATAACAGTCGTAATTGGATTGCTAATGAAGGTACCAGAGTTAGCTCCATCGCAGCTTTTGTAAAAAGCGAGTATCAAAAAGTGGATAAGAAAACACAAGAGATTATGGAGGGTGTTTTTATGGAATTAAAGGATTCAATCAACAAAAAAGAAGACAAAGAAGAAGACAAATCAGACCCGATAAAAAATGCGGAAGAGGAAAAAAAGTATAAACCCCTGGCAGATCAATACAGACACGGCTATGATCCCTTATTCCTGGGAGAAGACTACAGAATTGACCTGCCAAAATTGTCAGAAGCAATGGAAGAAGACAGCACCAAAATGAAAAATGGCAGCAACATTCTAAACTATGTGCATTTTTCCGTTGTCATGCGTCAATCGAGAGGACTGGCATATTTCACAGCAGTCAACATAGATGGCAATGAAACGTATGGGGAAACTATCCCCAGGAAAGATAAATGGTCTTTTGACAGCAGGATTCCAAGAAGTCATCAATATGGCAATGAAGTCTATGTGAATAATGATTTTGACAGAGGGCATCTTGTAAGAAGACTGGATCCGGTATGGGGCGAAGCGGAGATAGCTCGTCAGGCTGATGCTGACACCTTTTATTTCACCAATTGTGCCCCTCAACATAAAAAATTGAATCAAAAAACCTGGCTACGTTTAGAGGACTATATACTCAAAAATGCTGACACGCATAATCTTCAGATCTCCGTCTTTACGGGCCCTGTTTTCGATGATTCTGAGGATCATCAATATCGCGAGGATTACCAAATTCCTAATGAGTTTTGGAAAGTCGTCGTCATGGTGAGAACAGATGGAGAGCTTTCTGTAACAGCCTATGTTCAATCACAAAAGGATTACACGAAAGAACTAATAGAAAGAGAAGCCAAAGAAGCATTTTTCTACGACCGCTTTGAAACCTACCAGGTATCTTTAAAATCGGTTGAACAAATGACTGGTTTGGATTTTGGTGAGTTGCGTAAATATGATCGCTTCGGGCGTAGTGAAGCAACCGGTATATTAATTTCAGAACTCGAAAATATCAGATTGTAATCAAGTCTTTGGAGGGCTTATGAAAACAACCATACAATTTACAGGTGGCATGTACCGAAAAAGAAGATTTAAAAAAGGCGGAAAAGAAGGCGCAATTGTTAGTACTGGGTGGCTCCCTCCTCTTCCAGATATGAGGGACTATTCTGAGGATCATCCCAAAATGGTCGATCTTGTAGAAAAACTGGATATCGATAAGGATGGCACCGGACTGCCCAAAAAGGTTGATCTAAGACAGTGGTGCACACCCGTAGAAGATCAACTCGATTTGGGTTCCTGTATTGCCAACGCCGCAGTAGGAACACTGGAATATTTCCAAAACAGAGCCTTTGGAGTGCATATAGAGGGTTCGCGCCTCTTTGTGTATAAAACAGCAAGAAAGCTCATGCAGGCAGAGGGAGACTCTGGTGGATGGATCAGAACTGCCATGGGAGCCATGGTGTTGTTTGGCGTACCTGATGAGAAGTATTTCCCTTATACCCTGGATGGCAAAACGGTTAATCCCGATTGGGACACTGAACCCGACAGCTTCCTGTATGCCATGGCCAAGAACTATGCCACCATTAACTACTTCTGTCATGATCCTTTAGGAAAGAAAAACAATGAAAAGCAAGTCTTAAAAAACGTGAAAAAATACCTCGCGGCTGGCATCCCTTCCATGTTCGGTTTTTATGGCTTTGGCTCCTTTGAAGATTCAGATGTTCTTGGAGCTATCCCTTATCCCTGTGAGGATGAGAGCGCCGAATGGGGTCATGCGGTGATGGCAGTTGGTTATGATGATGGCAAAGTAATCACCAACACACGATGCGGAAAGCAGACAAAGGGCGCAATCCTGATTCGCAGCTCCTGGGGAAGAGCCTGGGGTGATGATGGTTACGGATGGATTCCCTATGATTACGTACTGGATAGACTGGCACTGGACTTCTGGTCGATTCTTGCAGCTGAATGGGTTGATACACAGCAGTTTGGCTTTGATAAGTAAAGACCAAGCAATGTTTCTGGGCGTGATAGGTATAGACGAGTAAGTGTGTCAGACTTTTGTAGAAGTTGGGATTTCAAAACAATTCTCTTAATGCCAACCCTGTCGATCAGGGTTGGTTTTTCATTTAATAGGACGGTATTAGGGAGCGTTCTTGGGTAAGATCAAGTTATCTTATAAAGATTACCTGTCCAACGAATAAATTATTGGGTGGAACGGTTTTATAAGCGTTTTGTCCTGCCATATTTAAAGTTTATGTAAACAAGCTTGGACTTGACTTCAAACAAACAAAAAGATGGATTTAGTATTGATATAATTACTTTAGCTAACAAACCCATTATCCAAAAGGATCTCAAAGGAGGTCGCAATATGCAAGAGAATACGGTTTCAAAGAAACAAATCCTCCAAACACTATCCCTTGTTTATCTGGCCTGGTTCATAGGAAATCTCTGTGCCAACGCGCTTTTCTACCTTGGCGCTGATTTCAAAACTCAACTGCCCAGCGACCTTCAGTTTGTCACCTATCATTGGGGCACGCTCATTTATTATATTACTGTCGCCATCGTGGGCATTGCCGCGAGTCATTACTTTATCAAAAAATGGAAGTTGACCATCAGCTTGTGGCCCAACAAAGTCACGCCCATTTTCATTATCCTTAGCCTGGTTTTGTTCGCTTTGTTCATCGGTTTGGGATACATGGCCATCAGTCAAGGCCAACAAGTTTCATTGAGAGATGTTTTTTCAGGCGATTTTGCCTACCTCATCTCCCCGCTTATCTTGCTTTTGCCCACCATGGTAGCCTACACACTCATGTGGTATGGCTTGTTCTTGCAGGGTTTAATCAAGGTATTTGGCGATACTGTGCGCGGGAAGATACTTTCCGTTCTGCTGACATCTTTCGTTTATGCGATTTACCACTTCGCCAGCATCAACGAGATTCACAGTTTTTCCGCTATGATTGAGGAGATTCTCATCACATTTGGTATCAGCGTTATCATCGGCGCTTACGTATTGATTAGCAAAAGCCTTGTGATAGCCTTCATTGCTAATCTGCTGTTAAATTTCATTATCTTCTCGCCTGTGGCATCTTTCCACACATCGCCCTGGAATTGGCTTTATTCCTACGCGATCATTGCCCTGTTACTCATCATTTACCGTTTTGCATGGCAAAAAGAATTTGACGATAGATAATTATATTTCGAGCCCTATTAGCTATTAAAGCCAAGCTGATTTTACTCGCGTTTTATCTTTGAGTTCTATGGCAAAAATTATAATTTTTTCTTCCTCACTCAATGATCTAAGCTTCATTGAAGGTCTATACTCTCCGCGTTATACCAAATGAAGCCATGTTCTTCACAGTAGGCGTCAATCTCGTTTGCCAGTTCCCGGTCCGCGCGGTATTCTAATAGAAACACCGCCAAACCGCTGGCCTTGGCTTTGGCAAGGTAGGCTTGAAAGTAGGCTCTCTCTTCTTCGGTCTGCTTTCCGTAAGTGTTGTTTTCAAAATTGATGCTGGTAAAAACGGCTTCCTGATTAATCCGATCAAACAACGAAAGCGCGATGCCTGCGTCGATGCACTCAGAAACAAAGGCATCCCCTCCATTGATGATAAGGGTAATGTCATAAGTTTTCAGCCCTTTCAGGATAGCGACAAGCCCTTTAAAGACCTCACGGCTTGGATAATGATAATAGACATCAGCGTTGTCCAAAAAGAAACCATCCAAACCCATCTCAGCGACCTGTTTTCCCAGTTCATCAATGATAAAGCCCTGCCATACAGGAGAGCTGACATTGATCCACTTTTCATCCGGCCAGTTTTCGTAGATACCCAGTGTTAAATCCTGAAAGCGCGCGTAGTACGGGCGATAGCTTTCTATCGCGCCAGTATTAAGGTAGCCATATACCGTTTTCCCATCTGCTTGTAGTTGTTTTATCTGCTCTTCCGTAAACTCAGATGGCTCAATCACCACAATACAGTAATCATCGAGTCTGTTTGCCTGGTCTGCGTTAATGCCCAGGAACACGCCATAGTCCTGCACAGGCTTTGGCTGCATAGGCTTTGGCGCACATGCGCTTATAAACCCTAAAAAGCAAATAGCAAGCCATAGCGTTAATAAGAATTTTTTCTTTTGCATACATGCACAATTTTAATCCCAAAAAATGCAAGCAATGAGCAAAACCGGTATTAGCTTGCAAGATTTCAATGCGATTTTTGGCTTTATCGTTGAGTAAAAATACCTTTACAATGCCACAGAGGGAAAAAGACTATAATGGACAGGGTTTTATAAGTTCCACAAAGTATAAAGCAATAAAGGACCGACCATGAAAAAGATTGCGATGTTCACGATGGGTACACGAGGGGATATTCAACCATATATTTATTTATCCAAAGAACTTATTCGAAACGGTTACGATGTAAGCCTTGGCTCGCACCCCTGTTGGCGAAATTTGGTTGAGAGTTCCAATATTCATTTTGAGCCGATCGGTCCGGATATTGATATCGATAAAGAAGCCGCCATTATCAGAGGAAAATCTTCAAGTCCCGCATTAAGTATGCTCAGAATGATGCATTTTGTTTTCAAAATCATTCAAAATTCGACTCACGAGATTTTCGAAGTTTGCAAGGGCAAAGATTTAATTATTGTCAGCCACAGTCAAATGGGCGCAACCGAGGCTGAAGTGTTGGGCATTCCCACGGTGAATGTCACACTGCAGAAAGAGATGATTGCCGAAAAACTCAAACCCCAAACTTTATGGAGCAAACTGATTGGGCAAATCATAGGCAAACAGGTGGCAAAACCCTATAACAAAATCAGGAAAGTCTATGGACTAAAACCGATTCAATCTTCTGATGAGATTATTTCGCGCAAACTGAATTTGATACCGATTAGCAAGCACGTTTTAGAAAGAAATCCATACTGGGAAGCGCATCATGTTCTGACCGGTTACTGGTATGAAGACGAGGAAAGTTACAGCCCGGACGAAAAGCTGGCGACTTTTCTTGCGAGCGGAGAAAAACCGATCCTTCTTTCTCTCGGAGCGATGTCATTCGAAGAAGAATCGGAAAAAGAAAAATTAGATATGTTCGTGAATGCCTTCGAAAAATCAGGGCATCGCGCCATTATCCAGGGATTCCAAAAGACCCTTCAGAATTACGACCTGCCAAAAACGATGATCGCCTGCGGCAGTGTTCCGCACAGTTACCTTTTCAGGCACTGTCTATTTGTTATTCATCATTGTGGGTTTGGCACTTCAGCAGCCACATTGATTTACGGCATACCATCCATTCCTGTACCCCATGTTTTGGACCAAATGGGTTTTGCCATGCAACTTTACGAGAATAATGTTGCCACAAAACCACTTAAGTCGAAAGATTTGAGTAAAGAGTTGATATACGAAGCCATATTAGATATGCAAAACACGTATGAGGAAAAGAAAAAGAACGTGGAGCTCCTTTCCGCTAAAATCAAAGAAGAAGGCGGCGTAGCGGAAGCTGTGAGATTAATCGAAGAAGTGATGAAGGAATAAATTCCAGTTCGTCGCACAAGCGATGATAGCACTCCTAATGTTAAATGAGTGCCCCATGCTAATAAGCTTTATTTTTGAGGCTATTACCAATGATAGCAGCTTAAAAACAACAGTTTTCCTCAAATTATTCCCTGAATCTGAATTCCTTTTTAATAGCCATAAAACTGTATAGCAGCTTATACAAATCGCCCCCTATATCAACATATTAAGATATACTAATGCATGAATACAGGAAGGGAATTATGAAACAAAACGATCTGCCACTCTCAGAAAACGAAACACACCGAAAAGAACTGGAAGCCAAGGCTGAAATGCTCAAAGCGCTTGCCAACCCTGTGCGTCTATGTCTGATGGAACAAATCATCAAAAGAGGCGAGATGAGCGTTTCCGAACTGGTTACATGTATGGGTGCTACCCAATCGCTCATTTCGCAATACTTGGGTAAACTTCGCAGTTTGGGCTTTGTAGAATCCCGGAAGAGTGGTAATCTTGTTTATTATTCGTGTAAAAACAGGGCTGTTTGTGACCTGGTTGAATATATTTTGAAAACCAATATCTAAAAGGAGCAGAGTATGAAAATTGTTATCGTAGGCGGTGTCGCCGGCGGAGCAACCGCCATGGCGCGCTTGAGAAGACTTGACGAGAACGCAGAAATCGTTCTCTTTGAGCGCGGAAAATACATCAGTTTTGCCAATTGTGGCTTGCCTTATTATGTGGGTGGGGCGATTGCTTCGCGGGATGCTTTGTTTGTCTCCACAAAGGAAAAATTTGAAAAAGACTATGGGGTTGACATCCGCATTGAAAGCGAAGTCATTCGCATTGACCCGGCAAACAAGACGGTCGATGTTTATGACCGCGCCAACGAGAAACACTACACCGAAACATACGATAAGCTTTTACTCTCAACCGGTTCGCGGCCCTTTGTGCCCAAAGTGCCCGGCACGGATAACCCCAACGTATTTCAGCTGTGGACGGTCCCAGACGTGGATAAAATTGTCCAGTTCATCCAGGAAAAGCAGCCCAAAAACGCGGTCGTGGTCGGTGGTGGCTTTATCGGATTGGAAATGGCGGAAAACTTGGCTCACCGCGGCTTGAAGGTAACCGTCGTCGAGATGATGAAACACGTCATGCCACCACTGGATGGCGATATGGCCAAACTGGTCGAAAACCACATGGCGCAGAATGGCATTTCCCTCCAGTTGGGCAATGGCTTTTGTGGCATGTCTGAGGATGGAAAAAAGGTCATGCTCAGTGATGGCCAGGCGCTTGAAACGGATATGGTTGTGCTCTCCATCGGCGTGCGCCCCAACAACGAACTGGCAAAGGAAGCCGGCTTGAGTCTCAGCGAACGTGGCGGCATTCTGGTGGATGAGTATATGCAAACATCCGACCCGGATATTTACGCGGTGGGAGATGTCATCAGCGTCCAAGACTTTGTCATGGGAATACCTGCGATGATCCCTCTGGCTGGTCCGGCGAACAAACAGGGCCGCGCGGTCGGCGCGAACATACTTGGGCTGAAGAAGGAAGCTTATGTTGGCACGATGGGAACCAGCGTTCTGAGGATTTTTGATCTGACCGTCGCCAGTGTGGGGGCCAACGAGAAAACACTCAACAAGGCTGGGCTGAAATATGGCGAGGACTACTTTATCGCGCTTTCGCACCCCAGTTGCCACTCAAGTTACTTCCCGGGCGCGCTACCCCTCACGATAAAAGTTATTTTCGGCAAAGAAGGCAAAGTGCTGGGTGGGCAAATTGTTGGCTATGACGGCGTAGATAAACGCATTGACGTTCTGGCAAGCCTCATCTATTTCAAAGGCACTGTAAAAGACCTCACCAAGCTGGAATTGGCTTACGCGCCTCCCTATTCATCTGCCAAGGATCCGCTGAATTTCACTGGTTATATTGGCATGAACATCCTGGAAGGATTGACTGATCCGATTTTCTACCACGAGTGGGCAGAAAACCCCGAAACCTACACCTTGCTTGACATTCGCGAACCAGATGAAACCATAACTGGCAGCATCCCCGGCGCGGTGCTCATCCCGCATTCCCAGCTGCGTGAACGCCTCAACGAATTGGATAAAAGCAAAACCTATGTGATTCTCTGCCGGGTGGGCCGCCGCGGTTTCATTTCTGAGCGCCTCATGAAACAACATGGTTTTAAGGTTAAAAACTTTGCCGGTGGCTTGCAAAGCTACCACGATATGGAGTACGACATCACAATGAACACTAATATGAGCCAAGAAACTGAAGCATCAAATATCGCCGCCGCAATCTCGCCTGCGACAATCACGGTAGGCAAATTAGAAACTTTGGACGTTTGTGGTTTGAGCTGCCCCGGACCAATCGTTCAGGTCGCCAACACGCTCAAGACTCTAAACGATGGGGATCAGCTGGATGTGACTGCTTCTGATCCGGGTTTCGCCCGCGATATTGCCGCCTGGTGCAAAAACACCGGCAACACCTTGATTAAAACTGAGAGCCAAAAAGGCATTTACCGGGCTATTGTACAAAAAGGACTTTCAGCCGGCGCAGATGCCTTGCCACAAACTACCGCTCAAGCCACGGCTCCGGTCAAAGAAAAGACGATGATCATTTTTGATAATGACCTCGATAAAGCCATCGCCGCCTTCATTATCGCCAATGGCGCGGCTGCCATGGGCAACAAAGTGCACATGTTCTTTACCTTCTGGGGTCTGAGTATCCTGCGCAAGGAACAGTATGTGCCCGTCAAGAAAGATTTCATGGGCAAGATGTTCGGCATGATGCTCCCCAAGGGCTCACGCAAGTTGGGGCTTTCCCAGATGAACATGGCTGGTGCCGGCGCGAAAATGATTCGCGGAATCATGAAGCATAAGGGTATCGACAGCCTCGAACAACTCATCCAACAGGCGATTGATGCAGGTGTAGAGCTGATTGCCTGCCAGATGACCATGGACATCATG
>Ga0255344_1006952_pt1 | contig 10047 bp, 16 predicted proteins | sample wastewater_treat_5_FD_192414 | JGI IMG/M metagenome (GOLD analysis project Ga0255344, IMG submission 192414) | Wastewater microbial communities from Lulu Island WWTP, Vancouver, Canada - plant18 | ecosystem: Engineered > WWTP > Wastewater > Unclassified | place: Canada: Vancouver, British...
TATCGTATGCGGATTTCTGTATTCTCTCGTTACCTGCAAGCGCATCAAGTGCTTTATAAAATCTCTGCAATTCACTCATGTATATACACCTTTTTATATAGTTAATTGATCATCATTATCTGTGATTCACGCCGCCCACAATCGTGGCGCTGCCACCGTGATGCCGGGCTGCATCTGCGAGCCAGTTCTGGCCGCCTGGTCCGCTGCCTGATTGCTTCCAAGGGGGCACTCGTTTGCCTCCGGTGAATGTGAGCTTGCCAATGGGCTGCTCGGGATCCAGCAGACATGCCAGACCAAGGGCACAGACCATGTCATCGTGAGTCCCCGGCCTGATTGCGCCATAAGTCGCCTTGCCGCTGGTTTCGTCAACATCTATATCGAAATCTAACATCTCTTTTGCAAGCTGCTCAGCTTCAGGATAGTTCTGAGGCAGATGCACCACTCTCGACTCTGAGAGCACCTGCAGACGACTTACGAAATGCGACTTTCCAATTACATACTCCCGGGCATTCTTGCCTTCTGAGAGCCTATCACCCGCAACAAACCTGCAGGGATGCAGGATGCCCACGTTCTTGAGTTCGGGGGCTAGCAAGTCTACAACAGCATCTCCTACCCCCGTTACATCCACAAAAATGCGTGGCTGCTTCATAAAGCTGCTTCGCTTGGATTCGTTAAAGCGCTTCACTGCCCCTCGGCAGATTCGTGCAAGCTCCTCCACCTGCGCTGGATATGGTGTGTCCAGCTCCAAACGTTTAGGAAGAGGAACGTTGTAATGTGCTACCTTTTTACCGTCAACTTCCCTAAATTCCGTGATCACAACCATGATCGCAGATGGATCATGGCGTTTGCCGATATCAATTCCAATTCTAAGCTCGTTCATATGTCCCAAACCTCCACAGGTTCGTTAAACATTGCTTCTACATCCTCTCTTTTAAATACCTGGGTCTGTGAGTCCAAGAAGCTGCATTCATATTCTTGCTGATACCAGTAGCTGCCCAGGACCCGCCGCTCTTCTGCCAGGAACTCCGGGCTGATTCTCGGGCACTTGGACGCCGGGATTTCCCATCTCTGCCAGGGCTCGGGACCTACCCATGCCTCGTACCACCATCCCCGGGTACCGAAGGGAGTTGAGAGCGCGATCAGCCTGCCATCGGAGACTGCGAGCATTGGCCGCACCGAATGATAGAGGTCATCTGGGACCCTGCTGGCCTCATCCACAATCATGAGAGTGACACCCGCATATCCTCGGACATTCGACTCCTTGCCTGGCAAGCTTACTATGCGGGACCCGTTTTCCAGCTCTAGCTTCAGGACGCTTTCAGATGTCGCCGGTAAAGGGTCAGCGCTGAAAAACTGCTTCACGTTTCTGAACAGCTCTGCACTCTGGCGGAGTGTTGGGGATAGGCATAGCGTCAAGCTCCCCGGATAATAGACAGCCGTGTGCAGGGCCAGGGCGGATGTGATGGTGGACTTTCCCGCCTGGCGCGAACAATTGAGGAGCATGCGTTTTGAATCGCTCCGTAGGACCTCAGCCTGCCATGGGTCGGGGTCGAAGCCCAGCCTCTTTGCCGCCCAGGTGGCAGGATCTAGCGCCGCCTTCAGATCATGGCAGAGCATGAATGAGGGCCTCCCTTGCTTCCGGGAAGGGGTTCAGGGCTCTTATGATCGTTGTCCTCAGGGCGATCCATTCCGGGTGAGCGATCAGGATGTTTACCTGCGGCTGATCATTGATGATGCCTCTCACTTTGGCGTAAAGCTCAACGCACTTTAGAGCTCGGTCCACTGATTTTAAGGCCAGCTCGATATTTCCATCTGCCTCAGCCATCTCCTTGTATCGTCTCGCTTCTGTCTCATAATAGCTGATCTGAGAGAGTAAATCATCTGCTTTGGTCACTGCCTGCGCTTCTGTGGCAACCACGAGGTCTTTGGGTACATGGTTCTCTATGTGCCGTGTTACACTTGGGATGCTGCAGCCTACAAGCCGTGCGTATTCCGATTTATTTATCTTTCCACTAAAATAATCTTTATCATATTCTTCGTGGTTCGGATTATTGCAGGATTTACACCTGGGATCGTATCCGTTAGTCCTAACGCTTGTTAACGCATCATCCGTCATTGTGTCGCCTGCTCCTTGCATCCGTCGTATGCTCTCCGGTCATACTGTCGCCTGGCAAGTCGCCGCTCTCTGCGCTCGTTTGATTTTATGATATCGATCCTGGCCCCTCGGGTGCGGGCTTTGCCTTTTGCCATGGCCGCCTCATGTCGAAAGGATGATCTTGCCGTCATCATCGACCAGCACCGGCACTATGTCACCGGATGCGGTTTTGCCACACAAGACCACATACGCCTCACCGGTGTCGGTGCCTTCAACGCACTTGAATTTGCCATCCGATCTTTTTTTAATGAGCATCATGCGCGTTCCTCCTGCTCATCGGGATCTTGCCCGTCAAATCGGTGGTCGTCGCTTCGAATGGATCTCTCTTCTTCAATCATCTTTGCAGTCTCCGTATACCTTTTCAGTTGCTCATCAATCATCTTGATCTCGTCTGCTGCCTGGCCGATCGTCTCCAAAAGGAGCTGGCGGCGCTGGTGGAGGGCTTCAGGCTCGGTCATTCCGATGCCCCCTCGATATGCACGGCTACAATAGCATCCTTCCTGAAGAGACCAATTGCATGAATCTCAGGAATTGATGCAACATCTTCAGGCTGGAATGGTCCATGTATTCGCCCGTCTACTCCAGCAAATGCAGGAACTTCTCGAAGGAAACGAACCGCTACAAGATTTGTACTCGTTCGCGTCGGTTCATCTCTCCTAGGATGAGGGCCAATTGTGGCGCTTGATTGCCTTATCGGTGTATCGATAGGTTTACCGATAGCGTTATCGGTCTTATCGGTTTGTTTATCTGGTGACTTATCGGTATCCGATAACGGCCCTTGTTGCTGGTTTTTAGCGTTATCGGTCGATTTATCGGAAGAGCGTATAGAAGAAGATATACCAAGACACTTTTCACAAGAGGATATATCTCTCTCTATACTCCCCCCCAGATTTACCGATAAGCTGCTAGGAATCCTATTACTGTTATTGATTATTATACCGATAGGAACACCGATAAGATACCGATAACAACCCGATAACGCTATCTGTTGACTACGATAAGCTTCATCGCTATCGATATTCAACTTTACTAAATCAATCCCGGCCCAATAGGTTGACCCGAGATTCATCTTTGGGTTGAGGGTGTAGATCTTTTTACCCTGGCAGACATCTTCTGTGATGATTGCAGATTTAGCCATTATAGAAGTGAGTCGAGCTGATAACGTACTCTGCGCTACCCCTAAGGCCTCGGTTAACTCCTTCTGAGTCATTGAGTAGCCGGAGGACATCACGCCCACCACCTTCTCCTCGGCTTCTGTTAGATCTGCAAAGTGTGCAACCTTGTGACTGGTGAGTATGGCTTTGGCTTCTACCAGGTCTCTATCATCTGCGATAAGCCACCCATCCCCATCCCTCCGGTGCTGCCTCCATCTGATGATCGCCAGAGCATCCACCAAATCCCAAAACTGCTCTTGCCCTCTGAAGTCAGCAACCTTGAGCCACTTCGCCTTATCTGCTTGTGGAATGAGCACCTTAAAGGGACCGTTATCAAAGATATCGGCGATTATCGCCCGGGCAACCTGGATACCTTCATCATAGTCTAGCTTCAGCTCCTTTCGGGCTCTCCGGGCCGCGATCTCGTTGGCAACCCGTTGCTTGTGGGCGGGGGTGGAGTCGGTGCTGATAGGATATTGCCGGTCAAATGCTTGCTCGTTAGCCACTGATTCGACTGAAGTCAACCACCAGACCATTCTGGGAGGTATGAACAGCTCAATAGCTTCTCGCGTCTTCCCGCCGCTTACGGTGAAATGTGTTATGCCGTGCTGGAATCTCGCGGTTGCCCTCTTGTAGATCGGTATTATGGGCTCGTATTCTACATCATCGGAAAATAGGATCATTCCGGGCTTGAGCCTGCCCGTCTCTTGCAGATAGAATAGGGACATTGGCGATAGCGATCCATCCAACCGGCGATCCATCGGCACCAGGTGATATGTAGCGGCGCAAGCATCGCTTTTACCACTTCCTTTATCGCCGTTGCCGCCTGGTTGTATGCCGTTGCTGGTTTGGCTCGCGGCGGAAGCTATTGAAGCGATTAACACTTTCTGATAATCAATGTCCCCTATGTGGTTCCGTTGTGACTGCCAGATAAGGAATTTTAATGGATCTCCTCTCTCTGCGATCGCTAGGGCCTTCTCCTTTATGTCCTCTGGGGCATCCGGGACCGTCTGCGCGCCCTTCTTGCTCTCCTGAACATGCTTGTCTATCAGAGAGTGGATAGTGTCAACCTTGAGCCCCCTGTGAGCTTTCTTGATCTCTTCTATGGCAAGGTCAAACTCTATGGGATCATCGCATCTCAGATCAGCCAGAGAGTTAAGTATCCGCTGATCTTTCAAGGATCTTGGATCCTTTTTTATCTGCTCAATAATCTCTAATCCGGTGGGGCCTTCCACAGCCTTATTTTTTGCGTGCTCCGACTGGGGAAATGAGCAGAATTCGCCCTCACACCTGTCAGCCATTTCGCAGCCCTTTATGAGCTGACACAGAGACTCCTTGGGTGGATTTGAGTACAGCCGATCGATCTCCACCTTTATAAGAGCGGGGGCGAGGCTATTGAGGCCCGGAATATCCCCTATATTTGCGTCTATTATCGCTTCTGTTGCTCCCTTGCTATGGCCTGCATGCTGGAAGAGTCTAATTATGCAGACCAGGGCTTTACATGCTACATCAGAGTCTAGACTTCCCGCTCCATCAGTCCAAATAGATTCAATGCAGAGAGGTACATCTTCCGGTCGTATTCCAGCCACAGAAGAGAGATCACCGGCCATTATGATCTCCTCCTAATGACACGTGCAAAAATTTTATGTTTTATATCGTTGAATTTGGCTGCCTGCTTTGGGGTCAGTATTTGCTTGCGCCAAACATCATTTAAAAAGTCCGTTTCCCAATCATTGATGATGTTCCGTTTGCTGGCATAATCGATAACAGCCGGATTAATGCGCCCCTGCTTAATCGCTGGAAAGATTCGCTTGAGCTGTTCGAATTCGGGTGATACCTGATTGATGCAGCAATTTCCAACAGTTAATACAGTGTCGGTGACATCATTTTCGATGATGCACAGCTCGCAGATAGGGTAATGCCCACACTCGCACGTTTCTGCATTTTCTGTATCCACGAATTCGATGTGATTTAATCTCCACTCAGATTTCGCATCTTTCCAAGTCTTGGCGGCAGAATACTCCAACAGCTTTGATATGATCGGTGGGGTTGCCATTCAGCACCGCCCCCACTGCCTAGCGCTCTGCCAGGGCTTTCTTCTCGGGATGGTCTTTGTGGGCTCCTTGCTCACCAGGCCCTCAGCATCCACCCGGAAGGCTGCGAGACCATGATGCCGTCCCTCATCAGTCCACTCCAGCCATTTTTTCTCTTGTCTGTTAAGGCTGAGAATAAAGCTCGGTCTCGGAACGAAAAGCGAAATCCACGCTGGGAAAGCCACATTTTGTAGATAGCTCTCGCCCGCATGTGCGGCGCTCTGACCGCTAGAAGCGCTTACTGCTTTAGGCACTGCGATCGCACCCCTTAAAACGGCACTGGCAGTAATCGGACTTAGAATAGATCTCTGATAGGTCATTGTCTCGCGTCCGTGTGGGCTTTCCACAATCGGAGCAGTAGCAGCGCTCCTTTGGGCAAAGGAAAGGCTTAAATATAATAGTATCGTAGATCATAATTGCTCGTTCGTGGTGAGCGTCGTTTGGTCGGTGCTGCGGGATGTTGGCGCATCCTGCCTTTTCACATTTCATTCTGTGTAGCCTCTGCTCTTTTCTGAGATACAGATCCTTGCAGCTTCGCATATGCCACAGCCTTCCTCGGCTGCCATCTTTTCCAAAAAACTGCGCTGCTCTTCGGAGATCCTGAGAGCCAGATCCTTATTGTATCGCCTCATAATAGTTACTACGCGAGGCATGGCATAAATACTTTATGGTTACATCCCAGATGGAACATGAAGAAAGGTTTATATAGACAGCATGGCATTGCAATTAACTATGTTCCTTGTAGAGAAGCAAAAAACTAGATTCGATAACTATGCGAATCTACCGCCCCGTGAGAAGTCCACATTCACTTTTCGGATTCTAGAGAAGATTAGGACGCTTTTGGATGACGTTGTGGAGGCAAATCAGGTGCTAGAGAAGCTACCCCACAAATCCCGAGAGAAAGCTTTCCGGGACGAGCACATTTACGCCCTCTTTGATCTGCTGGAAAAGGCTATCATCGGGGTTGGGATAATGCCGATTGCGCCTTCGCCCAACGGGACTCTATATGCGATGGCAGAGTTCGAGCACCGAGAAAATGATGATTTCTGGGGCGTATACAAAGTAAATCGATTAGCCACGCCAGAAGAGATTAAGCGATTGAATAGCATCAAAGCCCAAATCAAGCGCCTAGAAGAGCTGGTCAGCGATCCCTATCGAGCATCAACCGGACTGACGTTCAACGAAATGCGCACATCGCTTGAGAAGCGCCCGTCTAAATAGCGCCACTTAATCAATATCCCTCCGAAGCTATACCTCTTTTTTCTTCCCCTTTCTGGTCAATTACCGTGAGCAGCTAAACCGCAATCAGTGAAAGCCTAAGCTCTTTTGAGGATACTTTCCGGCTCAATAATCATAGGTGTGCGCGGGATGGTTGCCTTATTCTTATGGTATATGGAATGATTGAGTTGTGAAAAGATTAAAATTCGGATAGGTGAATTAAAGCTATTATAATTATTGGTGGATGGATCTCACTATAGCAACTATAAGCCAAAGTTGGTTCTATGACATTTTTTCAGATTATGCTAATAATGTAATAGAACCATTTTTGGCAGAGAGACCAGAAAGGGCTTATCCCTCCGAGGTCCAGGGCCCTATATGCCAACGGATAGAAAGCCCCGAATAGCCATAACACCGGATGCCCTCCGAGCCCTCAGGGTGTGGGCGGCGCTGGAGGATGTAGACCCCGGAGCCCTGGCAGCCAGATTGATCTTAACCCACATGCCCGCGAGAGTGCGCGACGTTTTGAGGGATTCTAGCCCTCTGCCCTCGGAGGAGTGCGGCGCGCCTCCTGTTATCGATAAGCCTAAGAAATTGTCTCAGAATCCAGACGCATTAGAGCAGATCCGCCAGCTTTGGAAGTCCGGGCAGAAGAATCAGGCAGAGATCGCCCGACAAATCGGATATCATCGGGCCACCGTCTTTGATGCAGTCAAACGAATGATAGAGGCCGGAGAGCTCGAAAAATAGAGGATCATAGCCTCCTGGCCCACCTGCTCGACTGCCAGCAGCAACACCAGAGGGCTCACCCACATACACGGTACAAGAGCATTGTTGGGACTGTTGAGGCGTGCATTTTCATGCGGGCATCACACATCCCGAGAATGAAAGGGGCTCTCCCCCCCACCTGCTCCGGCTTGGCGTGCCGATCAGGAAACCGTGCCGCCAAAAGGGAGGTTCGCCCGAATAAGGGCCTGCCTCCACCGCCGCTTTACTTTTTCACGATTCGCTTCTGATCGCCGTTGGTGCCGGCGTACTGATCGGGTGGTCATAGGTCGCCCTCCGTCTGCCCGAGGAGTTCATCAGCGCGCTTGAGGGCCTGCTCCAGCCTATCCGCCCTGGCCTCCTGGCCTTCGGCCCGGAGACGCTCGACAGCAGCACGGATACGGCAATGATAGGCATCATCTGCGGGCATTCAGCTCCCCCTTGATCTCCTCCCTGATAGCAGTCAGTAGGGCGATCGACTCGTTGATGCTGTTCAGCCTCTTCTTGAGCTGCAGGGCCATCTCCTGCGAAGCTGCCTGAGGCGACATTATGCCGCCTCCGCCTTCACGTTCATGCCATCCAGCTTACCGCACATCGCCCCTAGCTTTCTATCCAAGTCCTTGAGCTGCTGGTCGAGCTGCCCCAGGGAAAAAATGAAGTCGTCCCGGGTCATTAGATCGCCTCCACCGGCCCATTCATGCCGCCAGGCCATCCCGGGAGGCTTGCCCTGATATCCTCGGGCGGCCTTGCTAACCTCTTCGCGGTGTTATGATGGGCCTCAAGGATCGCTTCTCCTTCTGCCTCAAGCTCCTCCCTGGTCTTCTTGGGCTGGGGGAAGTATTTCTTTGAGTGCTTGCAGGCCACGCCAGGATGATAGGTCGAGGATGGACAGGAGCAGGATCGCGAGGTGGTCACATAATATGCGTCCTTCTTGTTGCTCAGAACCAGCACCAGGCGACCACCATCCAGGCTAATCTCTTGCGGTAATGGATCGCTCGCGACTTTCTTGAATGCCAGAAGTGCTTTCACGGCATCGAGGCTTTGCGTTTTTGGGCTTTCGATTTGAACTAAGATCTTTCCTTCCATGATATCTTACCTCTGATTACCTAGTATGTTTTGTAAGTATAAGTATTCTTTGGTAGGATGAATTGGGATAAAGTATATTAAGAGGGAAAGGGTATAACATTGTGCATGGCCGAAAAAATGGTTAAGCTATCGGTGTCAGTCGGATCTGATGTAGTTGAATGGATTGATAAAGAGATAGAGAAAAGGGTTTACCGCAATCGATCCCATGCTCTCGATGTAGCCGCTCATCTCTTAATGGAGCGGGAACATGATTAGCTATTTAAACGAATAATGATATTTCGACCAGGATAATAGTAATAAAAAAAACTAGGTCCATCCAGGGGGCCAACCCTGGATAGATAAATCGCACAATGGAGCGATATGCCCCCACGAGGAGCAATGCGTATGAACAATATAGCCACAACGAGAATAAATAGCTTTGGGCCTTCGCCCGAAGACCAGGAACAGATTTTAGAGATAACCGTCTCAGAGCTGGATAGGGTTCTGAAAGAGGCGGGAGACTTCTTGAACCAGGCCGTCGCCCTGGTGGAAGAGGCTGGAATCCTCCGAGGGAGAGATCTCTCAAGGTGGACCGCCAGGGCCTCAGCCGGTCTGAAGGCCACAGGATCGCCCATGGAGAAGATTATGCTCGTATTTGCCTATCTCCGGCAACTGCTGGCAAAGCTCCGGGAAGCATTGAAGGCCCGGCCACGAGAGGGCGGGAAGGTGGTACAGGTGGTCTCAAAGATCCAGGCCCGAGCCCTCCAGATCATCGACTACCTCAAGGTCACTGTCCAAGAAGGGCCACATAGAAAGGAGATAGCCCTCGACAGCCAGCAGGCCAGGATACTATTCTCAGGAGCCGGAGGAGAGCCTGTCAGCCGCAAGGAGACCATCAGAGCCATGAGGAGAGCCGAAGTCCTTTGGCCTGCTCTGAGATGTGGCCATAGGCCCAATGATGGAAGGCAAACCACCAGATTAACCGCGAAGGTCGATGACCTCCGGGATTCTCCAGACTTCGCTTTGTGTAGCACCTGGCAACGGTCTGGAAGGAGAGCAGCCATAAGCCTATGAAGAGGAGTATTTAAAGGGATTCGGCCTTAATTCTATAAATCCGTGTAGGATAATAATGCTTGCAGCTTGCTTTAGTCGGTCTGCTAATATTATTTCGGTTTTATTTCTATTATAATAGCATCTTGATATTATTTCTTTGGCTGAATTAATCCAGTTATCGGACCGTTGCCAGGTGCAACGGATAGTTCTATGACAGAAAATAAAGGTTGGTCATAGAATAGATTCATCCTGTCCAATGGCCTCAGCCTTCATCGACCTGGCTTTCTGCAGGGCCTCCTCTCCACTCATCTTTCTGCAGCTTCCCAGGTGGACATTTCGGACCTTTCCGCCCTCTCTCCAGCTTGCCATCCAGTAGTGATAGATCTTATCCCCCTTCGCCTTCTCCATCACCCACGGATGCACTTCTTCCAGCCTCCGGGCCTTGTCTGTGGTTATGTGGTTCCATCGCTTCGTGCCACAGTTTGGGCAGAAGCGATCCTGCAAAAGCTCGGTTATGAATTTGGCGCCGCACTGATCACAGGTT
>Ga0255344_1006969_pt1 | contig 10032 bp, 8 predicted proteins | sample wastewater_treat_5_FD_192414 | JGI IMG/M metagenome (GOLD analysis project Ga0255344, IMG submission 192414) | Wastewater microbial communities from Lulu Island WWTP, Vancouver, Canada - plant18 | ecosystem: Engineered > WWTP > Wastewater > Unclassified | place: Canada: Vancouver, British...
AAGAAAATCCCGCTTTATCAAGCAGCTCAATATAAATATCGGGTTTATTATCAAAAAACGGGACTTTTACGCTTTATTTCTCATTTGGATTGGATGCGTATGCTTTTCCGCAGAATATCCGTTTTAGGACTGAAAACTATCTTTACACAAGGGTTTAATCCCCATCCCAAGGTTTCTTTATGCCCTCCTTTAGCAGTTGGAATTGAGGGTTTGGCAGAATATTTTGATCTCTCTTTTTATCAACCCTATTCAGCGGAACTAATTTTGCAGGAATTTAACAAAACCAAAATTCCTGATTTTACTGTAACTGCCGTTGAGCCCATAAAAACAAAAATTACTCCGCCAAGAACTGAATTGCTCAGCACTATTTTCCCTGACTCTTTATATTTGCATATAAGAGATAAAATCAAATTCTTTAAGCTAAGTAAGATATTTACTTACACAAAAGGCACTCCTCCTAAAGTGAAAAACTATGATCTGAAAGAGATTATCGTTTCCATAAACCTAATCGGTAACGAACTGCAACTGGAAAAATTGCTGGAAAGCCCTTCTGTATATGAAATTCTGCCTGCTGTTTTAACCCTGGAAAAAACAATGCTCTATCAGCAAAAAATTTACCGTAACGGCTTTCGCTAAATGAAAACAGGCAAAATAATTGATGTTAAATGCCGCTGTGGATACACCCTTTTTCGTTATTACAAAGCAGGAAAGGGACGCCTGATCAAATGCATAATAAGTAGATTAACTGCGGATTTTGTAGGACTGAAAGGCGCAGAAACATTTTCTCGACCCAAGTGTCCAAAATGTGGTAAGGAACTGGGAATCATCAAGATGATTCACGGAGAGCCAGCTCTAAAACTTAACCAGGGAACGATTGAGACAATCCGACTGTAACTTCTTATTTCACAAAGAGGAAAGAGAGCAATGTTTAATGTAGAATGTAAAATGTAGAATGTAGGATTGAGAATGAAGGATTGAGAATGGAAAATTATAAATCTTTTCTAATATATATCTGTGTTATCCGTGAAATCTGTGAGAGATAATTCTATGTCTCTATAAGTCATAAGCGCCTTCAAAGATATCAACCAGCTAAAAAGTTATCAAGGCGCAAATGACTCCTGTCTTACAATGCAAATAAATCCTAACTTTCATTCTCAATTCTCCATTTTCAATAGTCAATTAATCCTCTTTTTCTCTTGCCCTCTTTGTAAAATAATCCTCTTTTTCTCTTTGTTCCCCTTTTTATCATTTCATTCTTTTTACTTTCTATTCCAATTCCAGAGTTAATTGATCCAAATAAGTGCTAATCCTTCTATTGCATAGCTCTATATAAGCAGGTTCAATTTCATAACCAATAAAATAGCGATGTGATTTTAAAGAAGATATTGCAGTTGTTCCGCTGCCCATAAAAGGATCAAGAATTATATCATCCTGGAAGGAATATAATTGTATTAAACGGTAAGGAAGTTCTTCAGGAAAAGGTGCCGGGTGTCCAATTTTTTTTGCTGATTCCGCTTTCATAACCCACACTGATTTTGTCCATTCTATAAAGTCCTCTTTTCGGATCGTGCTTTGTTTGCCTTTTTTGTTTCTATCATAATCTCCTTTGGAAAAAATTAAAATATATTCGTGAATATCCCTTAAAATAGGATTGGTAGCACTCATCCAGCTTCCCCAGGCAGTAGAGGGACTGGCACTTGATGCCTTATTCCAAATTATTTCACCCCTCATATTAAAACCAATGTTTATCATAATTTGGGAGATATAATCGGACAGAGGAATATAAGGTTTCCTTCCAATATTAGCTACATTAATACAAGCTCTTCCACCATTAACTAAGACCCTGTATGTTTCCCTGAAAGAATTTTCTAACAATTCCAGATATTGTCCCAGGGATAAATTCTTATCATAATCCTTGCTAACATTGTAAGGTGGTGAGGTTATCATTAAATGAACAGAATTATCAGGAATTTCCTGCATATTTTCAGCAGAACCAAGAATAACCTTATTCAAATATTCTTCAGGGAATGGATTTTCTGTTTTATCTATCACTTTTTTAGTTTGTATCTCTTCGTATAATTTAGAATCATAAAACTTGGAAGAGTCGTGATTTATTCTTCCCTTTGTGCCAAATGAACTGGTAGATGTTCCTGTTATCTTGTTCATTATTTGCCTTTAAGAAGTTCAATGAATTTCTCTGCTTTAGCGGTATCGGTTTTCTCTCTTGCCGCTATACTTATGTATTTGCCAATTTGTGGCTTATTTAACATAGTAGATAGAAAATAATATTCGTTAGTTACGAGCTCTTCGCAATCATTAATAATATCAGTTACATTGTTATAGGTTTTAAATCCCAACCGGGGTGAGTTCTTTATATAATCATCAATTTCTGATGGGCAAGGATTTAGAGACCAAAAACCTTGAATCACACCGGCAGATTTACACTGATTATTATTTATAATTCTTAATTCTGCATTCTTTACACCGAGAACACCGAAAACACAGAGAACACCGAGATTATTATATAATTTTGTAGTTATCTTCATTCACAATTTTCAATTCTCAATTTTTCATTCTTCATTTTTATGCCAGATATTTTTTTACCGTAGCAATAAGTGACGTAGTATCCAAGCCAGCCCAATGGTAGAGTTCATTTGCTTCTCCGGACATCGGGTATTGTGTAACCCCGATTTTAACTAATTTTGCACCCAGAGAATTGACGGCAAGAGCATCGGCAATAGAGGTTCCCAAGCCACCATTTACAGAATGATCTTCCACACTGAAAATTATACCTTTACCGGCAGAGGACTTTACTTGAGTCAGGTCAAGATGCAAGGGTGAGGAAACATAGAGCAATTCAAGAAAAATACCTTCTTCTCGTAAGGTATCAACTGCCTTTATCGCTTTGGCAACAGGAGTTCCGCAAACCCACATACTGCCGTCATTTCCGTCTCTAAGAATATCTGCTTCACCGTAAATAAAGTTATAATCCACATCATATTGCAAAGTTCCGTCTAATTTTTTCAGCACGGGAAGTTTGGAGCGTCCCATCGTTACCAGATAATTTCCTGGTTTATTAATCAACCAGCGGATAATTCTATCGGTTTGATTGGCGTCTGCAGGAAAGATAAGTTTAAAGCCAAAGAGGTTTCTGGTTAAAGAAATATAGTCAATACACTGATGGGTCTTTCCGTCTGCACCTACATCTATGCCTGTATGTGTAACAACAGTTTTCAGATTGGTTTGATTGATATCGTTAAGACGTTGATTATTATAGACCTCTGCAATACCGAAGACACCAAAATCGCTCCAGAAGGTCTGAATTCCACAAAGAGAAAGAGCTCCCCCCATCACGCAAGTATGCTGTTCCATAATCCCGCACTGGAAAAAGTTTTGGGGACTTACCTGGGCAAATTCTTCCGTCTTTACGCTTGTCGCCAAATCGCAATCCAAAACAACAATTGGCGTTTTGGCATTAGCATTTACTTTGGCTAAATCGGCAATTGTTTTTCCCCAGGCGCTTCTGCAATCGCTATCTGTTTCATACCGAACGGGCTTGCCTATTGTAAAATCGGGCTCAAAAGCAAAACTGATTTGCGGGTTTTGTTCCGGCTTAAATTCCGAGCGCAGTTTACGGTATTTTTTCAGTTCATTCTCTGTTCCCAATTCCTTCAAGGCGTTTTCCAATTGAGCTTCGGACAAAGCAGAACCGTGATATTGGGCATTATTTTCCATAAAAGTCACGCCTTTACCCATTACCGTATGTGCCAGAATCATTGTTGGTTGCTGAAAAGCGCGTGCATTGTCAAGGGCAGTAAGAATAAGAGGAATATTGTGACCATCAACTTCCATCACTTTCCAGCCATCTGATTCCCAGTTTTTTCGGATATTTTGAGGCATAACATTATGGATGGAACCGCTTATCTGCAATTGATTATAGTCAATAATAGCGATAATATTATTTAGGCAATATTTTACTGCAAAACGTCTTGCCTCGCTAATCTGACCCTTTTGCTGTTCTCCGTCACCCATAAAAACATAAACATTGTAGGGAATTTTGTTTATCCGGGAAGCAAGTGCAAAGCCAGTTCCGGCAGATAAACCCTGACCTAAATTCCCACTACTCCATTCCACTCCCGGAACTCTGCGTTCAGTATGACCTTCAAAAATACTTCCCGTAAGCCGAAATTGAGCGATTGTTTCGTCCAGATCAAAATAGCCCAGAAGTCCAAGAGCACTGAAAACAGCGGGAGAAATATGTCCATTGCTGATTATAACTCTATCTCTATCTGGCATTTGAGGTTGAGCAGGATTATGTTTTATTGTATTATACACACACAAAAGAAGGTCAATTGAGGACATTGAACCGCCAGGATGACCCGAACCGGCAAGAGTTGTCATTGTTAAAATTGCTTTTCTGGCTTCATTTGCCTGTGTTATAATAGTATTAATCAAGTCCTGAATATCGGTTTTCATTTGTTTTCCTTATATTCTATTTTTCCCTTGCATAAAAGTTTATCCCCTTCACCAATTCCTTTTTGATGAAGGGGAATAAAAAATGGTGGAGCATAGCGGGATCGAACCGCTGACCTCATGACTGCCAGTCATGCGCTCTCCCAGCTGAGCTAATGCCCCAATAGAAAAATCACTTTATATGAGTGCATTGCCTGCAAAAGGGAGAATTCTGTCAAGCAGAAACTACAGCATTTCTCCTTTATTATTCTGTAACTTACTGTCGGATTGTCAATTGAAAAACTAATATTTCTCTATATTAACTACATTGGGCTAGTAATGATTTTTTTTCACCTTTTAACGGGAAAATAAAGGGTGGAAAGTTTTTTCTTTACTCTGGAAACTAAAGATTGCTTATGGAATTTATACTTCAGACAATTTCTATCTTTGCTAAAACCAGCATAATATATACAAACTTTCCTATCAATCCTTAGCCAAAAGCGTTAATCTGGCCTTAATCAAGCGTTAATCAAGCGTTAATAATTAACGCTTGATTAAGGTATGATTAACTCTTGATTAACAGTTTCACCTTATAACAAACTTGAGGTTGAAAAAGTGACATCTTCCCCACATTCTACCTCCAATTCCACATTTCCCTTACCACTAATTTTTGCGGTAAGGGGGCAAAATAACAGATAAAATGAATTATTTCCGCTTACATCCAACCCAGCATTATCGTTATACCTAACCTTTCGCTAAGGAATCAAAATAACGGAGATACGGCGTCCTCGCCCTCCACATCCAATCCGGCAGTTACCTTCCAACAAACATTTTGGTAACACAATAGCTTGGCAGAAGGTTAAACAATGAGAATAGTGTTTTCCCTAAAATAAAGCGGAGGAACAACGTCCTCCGTCTACATAATGAAAGTTATTGACAAAATTTACCCTGTCCAAGTTTTGGATTTTAGACAAACGGGGTGTAGCGCAGCCCGGTTAGCGCACCTGCTTTGGGAGCAGGGAGTCGGAGGTTCAAATCCTCTCACCCCGACCAATGTAAAATATTGTGGCTTGGGCGCTTAGCTCAGTTGGGAGAGCACATGCTTTACACGCATGTGGTCGGGGGTTCGAGTCCCTTAGCGCCCACCATTTTTATTTTATAGTTTGGAAATAGATAAATACGATAAGTGGTGAGGAATGAAAATAGCAATCACAGGAGCCAACGGATTTGTAGGCAGTAATCTGGTTAAACACTTTCTTTCTGCTGGCTATGAAGTTAAAGCAATAATCCGGGCTAATGCTGCCACTGCGTTTATTCCTTCCAGTGCACAAATCGTAAGGGTAGATTATGATGATGTAACTTCACTCCTTTCCGCTTTTACCGGTGTAGATATAATAATCCATAATGCCGGAAAAACAAAAGCAAATAATGCGGACCAGATGTTCAAAGCCAATTTGGGTATTACGGAAAAAATTATTGCAGCAGGCAATAGAATTGCCGAATCACAGCAGATTATTTATCTTAGTTCGCAGGCAGCATCGCGTCCCAGTATTAATAATATTCCCGTAAAAGAAGATGAATTAGGAGCACCAATAACAATTTATGGTAAAAGCAAACTGGCTGCAGAAGAGGTAATTAAGCAAAAATGTAAAAAGTATTATACCATTATCCGTCCCTGTTCTGTTTACGGCTGTGGAGATAAGGACTTTTTACAGCTTTTTAAAATAGTGGATAGAGGATTTAGTTTCCAAATAGGGCACAAAGATAAACTGCTGAATATGATTTATGTTTCCGAATTATGTCGGTTTATTGAACTCTGTGTAAATAATCCCTCTGCCTATTCTCAGACCTTTTTTGCTACCGATGGACAGGTCTATAAGCAGAGCGATATTTTTTCCGCTATTGCCAAAGCCCTGAATAAACATCCTATAACAATTACTGTTCCCGAAAGTTTAGCCAAAATTGTATTTTATACGGGAGACCTTTATGGGCATCTTTTCCACAAAGAAGTAGTAGTTAACAAGGAAAAAATGAAGGAAATTCTGGCTGCTGCATGGCTCGCAGATATCTCTAAAGCTCAAAATATTCTTGGCTGGCAACCCATAGCCAATCTGGAAAATAATATTAAGGATACCGCAAAGTGTTACCGCGCATTGGGTTGGCTATAATATTTGTTCTGCTGTTCCTTCCTTTGAGCGCGGAAGAAATATTGTTAGAGGAAAATATATCTGAAACCGATACAATAAATTACACCGTCCACGAAATAGCTAAAACAGATATTGAGAATTGGATAAAAAAGAACAGAATTGATATTCGTGAATCTGTTTTCAGCACTGCTCCTATTCATTTAGACCTGGGTGATTTGTATCATAATTGTTATTTCTATTTGGGAAGAACCAATTTACCGATGCCGGAAAGAAACGGTTTTGAGACATTTTCCGGGATATTTTCGCCTGCTTTGTATCACGGTTCATTCAATACCCTGTATCCGGTTAAAAAATATCAAAGAACGGTAAATTATACCAATAGAACTTATCCTTTTGCTCCTGTTCTAACTTCTGTGGATGCAGGACTGGGTGATTATGATCATCACTACGCCAGAATTAATTTTGTTAAAAACGAGCTGTTTTCTTATTCAGAATTGGAATACCAAGGTGATTTACTAGCTCAAAACGGTTTCTGGTCGGATATAACCTCTGCAGAAACAGCAATGAAACATCGTCTTTCCCGGAAAGGAAAACTATTTAACTGGGAAGCTGAATATGCAAGTTGGAAAAAAGATATTGCAATGAATTATTTGCTCCCTTTTTATTGGCAACTTACCAACTTCAAAATTGATTATGAATTACAGCAGATTTATGCGGAATTGGGAATCCCCTGGGTAAAACTGAAATTTTTACAAGAATCCGAAACTGCTTCTGCCAGAGAGTTTTATGAAACATACAAACGCAAGTCCACAAGAGTTCAGATTAGCTCGGAACAGAAATTCGGTTTTGGGCAATATCAAACTTTGTATGAACATAACTGGAATAAAGACGATAAATACTTCTGCGGATTCTATGATGAAGAAGAATATGAAGATAAACTTGCCCTCGCTTTTAAGATAGATAACCCGCTGGAAATTGACTTAAGCGGTGACTGGCTTGACTGGAAACGGGGAAGATTATTTGCCGATATTGCATATTCTCTTCAAAACTTTGAAGCGGGAGTAACCTATAAACAACTTTTAGGCAAAGACCCTTCTTCCCTGAAGGGTAAAGATATTTTTAATTCCTCGGGAGAATTGGAGTTGATAGATATATCCATTCCCCGAGAGGTATCCGTTCAATTCAGCTATAACCTTTGGAATATTAAACCCTTAATCGCTGTGGGCAGCAAAGAAATTAAACAAAAAGCAGATAGCACCTGGTTTAATTTGGAAAAACAACAGCCCTTCATGCGCCTGGCAATGGATGCTAATTTCACCTGGAAAAATTGGCAGTTAATCGCCAGACCTGAATGGGTAATAAGCAAATACTATCAAAACTTGACCGAAAGTCCCGAATACCGCTTTCAAAGTGTGCAACAAATAAAATACCATTTACCTTACGATAATTCGGTAGTTGCCGGTTGCGGTATCTATGGTCACTCTGGATATTATATTGCCAATGCCGTAAACCCATCTTTAATTGAGGCATCAACAATTTTGGATGTCTGGGCTGGTTTTGATATCAGCAACTACTTTGAATTACGTGCGGGAATTAAAAACGCTCTTTCTTCAGCAATTTATGGTGCCTATTCGGTTCCGACATCACTCTATGTGCAAGTTCTTTGGCTCTATTTGAATTAACGAAAAAACAAAAAGTGCTGGAGTATTAAAGTGCTGGAGTACTGGAGTGCTGGAGTGCTGAAGTTGGTAAGTGATATAAATATCAAATTGAAAATGCATAAATATTATTGTACCTTATGTAGATTCCTGCTTCCACAGGAATAATAAATGGCTCATCATTCCAAAAATGATCTTCTTCATTCTTTCGGTGCTCTTTATGATTTCAGTATCCTCGGTGTAAAAAAAATCGGTGCTGTTGATGTGCTTGACAAAATACGCTCTTTATTTTGAATTGAATTTATCTTATAAATGAGGTTTAATAATTGAAAAATGAAATTATTTGAAACACATGCCCATCTGGATCATCCCGATTTTGATGCCGACAGAGAAACCATAATTAACAAATGCTTTAGCAGTGGCATTGAATATATCATCAATGTTGCTTTCAATAAGGAAACGGCATATAGTTCTTTGGAGCTGGCTAAAAAGCATTTGCACATCTTTTCTACTGTTGGCTTTCATCCTCATGATGCAGTGGATTTTGATGCCGAGGTGGTAAAAAAACTGGCAAGAGAAAAAAAGGTCTTGGCTATCGGGGAAATCGGACTGGACTTTTTTCGGAATTTATCTCCTTTTACGGTTCAAAGAGAGGTTTTTAATAATCAAGCACATTTGGCTGTAGAATATGATTTGCCGATAATTGTTCACGACAGAGATGCTCATCAGGAATGTTATAACATTCTGAAAAAAAATGGAGTTAAAGAAGCTGTCTTTCATTGTTTTACGGGTGATATTATTTTTGCACAACAGGTTTTGGATGAGGGTTGGATGATTTCTTTTACGGCTAATATCACTTATGCTAATTCCAAATTGGATGATGTTATTCGTTTAGTTCCCTTGGATAGATTTATGGTGGAAACGGATTGTCCCTATTTGCCTCCCTATTTACACCGCGGAAAAAGAAATTCGCCTCTTTTCCTGCCTTTAGTTGTAGAAAAGATAGCAGAAGTTAAAGAAATCAGTCCCAATGAAGTAGCAGAACTCTCTTTTGCGAATGCTTATCGTTTTTTCCGTGTCCCTCCCGACCCTGTAAAAGCATCACATAAAAAAGCCGGACATAAAAAAGCTTAATGTTATATATAGGTTAACTAATTAGCCGGCAAGATATTATGACTTTAAAGTGAAAGGATATATAATGAAAAAAATAGTTATCGTTATCTGTGGCATAGTATTAGGTATATCACTTTGGGCAGGAAATTCCATCTTCTCCTTTTATGGTTTTCCTGTTCGTAATTATGGCAGAGATATTTACAGCTTTGGTATGGGTGATACCGGTGCCAGTGATGTTTTTCGTCTCAATACTGGTTATGCAAATCCTGCAATGCATAATAGAAATAACTACACTTTATTTTCTACCGGAATGATTTTGGGCTATACTAAATATCAATCCCGTTTTGAAGGTGAGAAACATAGTTATCGGGATGATTCCCTGGATTTTCCCTATTTTAATATCAGTATACCTATTAACAAACACCGTTTGGGAATTCAATTCAATTCCCTCTCTTCAGGATTGGTTACGAATCAAAGAACGCTTCCCGATGGTTCAACGGAAACCCAAACCACCGACAAATATCTCTATAAAGCTGATCTGATTTACAGTTACAGTTTTAAAGATGTAAACTTGGGAATGAGTGTAAACTATTATTTCGGACATAACAAACTTTATTTTTCGCAAACGGGAAATTATTCCAATTTTGATACTTATGAATCCC
>Ga0255344_1006977_pt1 | contig 10026 bp, 11 predicted proteins | sample wastewater_treat_5_FD_192414 | JGI IMG/M metagenome (GOLD analysis project Ga0255344, IMG submission 192414) | Wastewater microbial communities from Lulu Island WWTP, Vancouver, Canada - plant18 | ecosystem: Engineered > WWTP > Wastewater > Unclassified | place: Canada: Vancouver, British...
TGCCGTCTGAAATGCTCGGGCTGCGGTGTAAGCAAAGAGATAGGAGGTCCGTGCTTTGCAGAGAGTAAGAGCAACATTTGAAAAAAAGGGGAGAGCCAAGTATATCTCTCACCTCGACCTTAACCGCTGTATGCTGAGGACTTTCCGCCGTTCGGGTCTTCCCATATGGTATACCGAGGGATTTCACTCACACCCTTATTATTCCTTCGCACTGGCGCTTTCTTTAGGATTCGAGAGCAGCTGCGAGATACTGGACTTCAACCTCAATGAGGATATCCCCTTTGATGAGATAAAGGAAAGGCTGAACGCTGTAATGCCCGAGGGTATGCAGATAATCAAAGTTGCAGATCAGAAGCAAAAGATAACAGCTATTGCTAAGGCTGAGTACAGTTTCTCGCTGACCACCGATGACACGGATGGACTATTCTCCGCTGTTCAGGAACTGATCGAACAGCCGCAGATACTCATTGAAAAGAAGACGAAAAAGGGTATGAAGGAAGTTGACATCAAGCCCGACATGGAGATCGTCAGCTGCGAAAAAACTGATAATTCGGTGGATATGGTCATGAGACTCCCTGCCGGAACTCAGACCAATTATAACCCGTCACTTTTTATTGAAGCACTGAAACGAACCACCGATATAAATTTTGACGCAGAAAAGATACGCAGGACTGCTATTCTTTGCGCAGATAACTCTGATTTTCAGTGATTTGCGGAGCCGAAATTCAAGGTAAATATATTAATTTTGATTTTTTTCAAAAAACACTTGCAATTTCAGCCAAAGTATGTTATGATATAAAAGCATTTGAAATCCGTTCTCACTTCGGTGTGAATGAGGGTTAATGCCGCAAGACATTAAATCGAGCAGTCCGCTGCCTGCATCGCTGTCTCAGGACAGCCGTGGTTATTGCCACCTTTCATTTATTTCTGATTCTGCCGAATGCTGAACGGCCGAAACGGAACAGGTAAGAATGTTCGGAAATTTTAGGAGGAAAATAAAATGGATGCACTCAAGTTAATCAGCGAATCAAGCATGAAGGAAAATGTTCCACAGTTCAACGTAGGTGATACTGTCAAGGTTCACGTACAGATCAAGGAAGGCGATAAGAGCCGTATCCAGATCTTCGAGGGAACTGTTATCGCTAAGAAGCACGGCGGTATCAACGAAACATTTACTGTAAGACGTGTTGCTCACGGTTGTGGTATCGAGAGAGTATTCCCTGTACACTCACCGGCAGTTGACAAGGTCGAGGTCGTAAGACACGGTAAAGTTCGCAGAGCTAAGCTTTATTACCTCAGAGACAGAGTTGGTAAGGCTGCTAAGGTTAAGGAACAGCTCCGCTAACAGGTTGCAGACTGAGCTCAGGCAGAGCTTTCTGCCTGACTCATCTTCTTTCCTTGAGGGACTTTCAGTCCCTTTTTTGCTACATATAACTATTAGAGTAAAGCTTCTCAGGAGGTAGAATATGTCTGAAGAATATACCGAAGTAAACACAGAAAACAACACTGAAACGGCACCTGAAGAAGAAAAAGGCAGCCTTGCCAGTGATCTCTTTGAAATTACTGAATCGATACTCATAAACATTTTTGTGATTGTTATGATTATAACATACCTTTTCCATCCTGTAAATGTTGAGGGCCATTCAATGAATGATACCCTTAATAATAAGGACAGGCTTCTCATGTCTACAGTATCACTCGGCTTTTCTTACGGAGATATAGTCATTGTCAATAATGATGCGGCTTATCTTCTCGATGACAACGGTCAGGTATACAAGAGAGACATTTCGGGCGAGCGCCTTGAAGAATGCCTTGTAAAGCGTATTATCGCTGAACCCGGCCAGACTCTCGAGATCCTCCCCGAAACACATGAAGTAAAGGTGGATGGCAAGGTACTTGATGAACCTTACATAAAGGAACCTGTTATAAGCGGCGGTGTGTTCTCATACCCGATCACAATTCCCGAAGGCTACTACTTCGTGATGGGTGATAACAGAAACAATTCCGCTGACAGCCGTAACGGAGATGTAGGTCTTATTAAAAAGGATCAGATCTACGGTAAGGCTCTTGTCAGATTCTCACCTCTGAAGGACTTCAAGGTGCTTTACAAATCAGTAAAATAAGCCATGACATCTGTTATAAACAGGAGGAAACGTGGATAACAACGATATGAAACAGATACAATGGTTCCCCGGTCATATGGCGAAGACACGACGTCTTATCGCCGCTAATCTGAAACTGGTGGACGCCGTTGTAGAAATAGTCGATGCAAGAACTCCTCTCAGCAGCCGAAATCCCGAAATGGATTCAATGACGAGAAACAAACCGAGACTCATCGTGCTGAATAAGTGCGATCTTGCTGACGACAAAGCTACCCAGAAATGGATAAATTATTTCAGAAATAACGGTTCCGAGGCTATAGCTGTTGACTGCAAATCAGGTAAGGGACTGAAAAATCTCCTTCCCGTTGTCAGGACAAAAGTGCTGAAGGAACTTATGGATAAGCGTGAACGAAGCGGCATGAAAAGTGCGGCTGTCCGCCTGATGATAGTAGGTATCCCTAATGTGGGAAAGTCTTCGCTGATCAACCGTATGGCAGGCGGCAAACGTGCCAAGGTTGAGGACAGACCGGGCGTTACCAGAACCAAACAATGGGTCAAGCTGGACAACAATACGGAACTTCTCGATATGCCGGGCGTTCTGTGGCCGAAATTTGAGGATCAGTCCGCTGCCGTCAGACTTGCTTTCACAGGTGCGATCAGCGATGATATCCTTGATATAGAAACTCTGGCAATGAAACTGCTGGTATTTCTCTCTGAGAATTATCCCTCGTCGCTTACTGAACGTTACAAGATCGAGTACAGCGACGACGACACAGGACTCGTTCTCCTTGAAAAAGTGGGAAAGAAACGAGGCATGATGATATCAGGCGGCGAGATAAACACCGAAAGAGCGGCTATTACAGTTCTCGATGAGTTCAGAAGCGGCAAGCTTGGACATATTACGCTTGAACTTCTCGAAGAAAAGGAGCAGTAATGGCAAGAGTGATTCTTCATCAGGAACTTTTTGACTATGATAAGGAACTGCGCAAAGACTATCCCGTTATCGTCGGAATTGACGAAGCAGGCAGAGGCCCGCTTGCAGGAGATGTTTATGCAGCGGCCTGTATCCTTAATAATGATACTCTGATAAACTATCTCAATGACAGTAAAAAGATCTCGGAAAAGCGCCGTGAACTGCTTTATGATGAGGTCATCGAAAAAGCCGATGCCTACTGTATAGCAACCGCCAGCGTCAGAGAGATCGATGAACTGAATATCCTTCAGGCAACTTTTCTCGCTATGAAAAGGGCTTATGAAGGACTGAACGTCAAGGCTGACCTTGTTCTTATTGACGGAAACAAGCTTCCCGATATAGACGCAGAGATGCGCTATGTTATAAAGGGCGACGCAACTTCCGCTTCGATATCTGCGGCCTCTGTTCTTGCCAAAGTTGCAAGGGACCGTTATATGAGAGACCTTGCCGTGAAGTATCCGCAGTACGAATTTGACAAACACAAGGGCTACGGCACCAAACTTCACTATGAAAAGCTTGAAGAATTCGGCATTTCTGAAGTCCACCGCCGTACATTCCTGAAGAAACTTATCGATGACAAAAAGTGAGATAGGAAAGCTCGGAGAAGATAGCGTGTGCAATTATCTTCTCGGAATGGGCTACAGGATAGTTTCAAGAAATTACCGCATTAAGGGCGGTGAGATAGATATAATCGCCGAAAACGGAGATTATATCGCTTTTGTTGAGGTCAAGTCCCGAAAGCCTGACAGTCTCGTTACAGGCTTTGAGGCGGTCAGCAAACGCAAACAGGGGCTGATAATCAAAACAGCCGCTGACTACTGCTTAAAGCATCCCAATATTCTTCAGCCGAGATTTGATGTGGCTTCGGTCATTATCGACAGCGGCAGGGTGCTGAGCATTGATTATGTAACAAATGCCTTTGATACAACAGGCTACAATATTATATTCTGAAGGGTGATATTATGTATTACAACAGCACAAGAAACAGCAATGTCAAGGTAACAAGTGCCGAGGCGATCACTCAGGGTATTTCCGCAGATGGCGGACTTTTCGTTCCTGAGAGCATTCCTCAGCTTACTGCCGCTGACATAAAGGCTATCGGAGAGATGAAATACTCCGACAGAGCTGCTTTTGTATTTTCAAAATTTCTGACAGATTTTACCGACGCCGAGATACATTACTGTACAGATAATGCTTACTCAACAAAGAATTTCGAGACCGAGAACATCGCTGAGATAGCACATCTTTTCAGCGGCACTTATATGCTCGAACTCTGGCACGGTCCTACCTGCGCATTCAAGGATATGGCTCTTCAGATACTCCCGTACTTCCTGACAACATCAGCTAAGAAGATCAAGCTTGACAAGAAGATCGTTATCCTCGTTGCTACATCAGGCGACACAGGAAAGGCTGCTCTTGAAGGCTTCAAGGACGTTGAGGGAACTTCCATCCTCGTTTTCTACCCCGAGGACGGTGTAAGCCCGATGCAGAAGCGTCAGATGAAGACTCAGGAGGGTTCAAACGTTGGTGTATGCGCTCTCAACGGTAACTTCGACGACTGCCAGAGCGGTGTCAAGGCTATTTTCACAGACAGCGATGTCAAGAAGGCTCTCGAGGACAACGGTATGATGTTCTCCAGCGCCAACTCCATAAACTGGGGCCGTCTCGTTCCTCAGATCGTTTACTACATTTCCTCATATGCTGAACTTCTCAAGGACGGTGAGATCAGCGAAGGTGAAAAGGTAAACATCGTTGTTCCTACCGGAAACTTCGGCAACATCCTTGCAGCTTACTATGCTAAGCACATGGGTATCCCGGTAAACAAGCTGATCTGTGCTTCAAATATCAATAACGTCCTCACAGACTTCATCAATACAGGTATCTATGACAGAAACAGAAAGTTCTATGCTACCGTTTCACCTTCAATGGATATCCTTATTTCCAGCAACCTTGAAAGACTCCTCTACATCATGACTGACAGAAACGACGCTGTTATCAGAGACTGGTTCGGCAAGCTTGCTTCTGAAGGAAAGTACGAAGTAACAGACGATATCAAGGCTAAGCTGAAGGATGAATTCTGCGCAGGCTACTGTGACGACGAGCAGACAAAGGCTACTATCCACACTATCTATGAGAAGTATTCCTACACCTGTGATACTCACACTGCTGTTGCTGTTAAGGTATACAACGACTACAAGGAAGCAACAGGCGATACAACAAAGACTATCATAGCTTCTACTGCAAGCCCGTACAAGTTCAGCGCTGCTGTTCTTGAAGCTGTACAGGGCGGCAAGTCTGATCTCGATGAATACGATATGATCGACAAGCTGGCTGAACTTTCAAAGCTGGAAGTTCCTGCTGCACTTGCTGATCTCAGAAACAAGCCCGAAAGATTCAATGACGTTATCGAAAAGACTGCTCAGAAGGAGTATGTCCTTAAAAATCTCGGTATATGATCTATGAGCTTATATGTACTCGCTGATCTTCATCTTTGTTTCAGCGATCCCACGAAGACCATGAGCATCTTCAACGGATGGCAGGACTATCAGGAGAGGATCAAAAAGCACTGGCTTGAAAACATTAAACAAGAGGATACGATAGTTCTCCCCGGTGACATCTCATGGGGGATGTCACTGGCAGAGGCTGTCCCTGATTTCCGCTTTATAAATGAACTCCCCGGCAATAAGATAATCATTAAGGGAAACCACGATTACTGGTGGTCGACCATGAAGAAGATGGAAGAATTTCTTGATGCCGAGGGATTCAATACTATAAAGATACTGCATAACAACCACTTCAGATACGAAAAATACGGTATCTGCGGTACAAGAGGCTGGGTGAATATGCCCGGAGAAACGCAGGATGAAAAGGTGCTGAAAAGGGAAGTGCAGAGACTTGAAACATCGATCAGGTCCGCTCTTTCCGAGGATCTCGAACCTATTGTTTTTCTTCACTATCCGCCTATCTTCGCAACAAATTTTAACTATGACATCCTTGAGATACTCTACCGCTACAATATTAAGGATTGTTACTACGGTCACATCCACGGCAGAAGTGCACACGAATTATGTGTAACAAATACCTACGATGGCATTAATTTCCACCTCATCGCAGGCGATTATTTACAGTTTATCCCTGAAAAAGTTTTGTGATTTGTGCAAAATGCAGAACTGTGTAAAATTAGTGGAAAAATAATTTGAAATGTGGTATAATGTACCAAGTATGTTATATAATTAATGGAGGACGCATAAATTATGAGTTTAAAATCTTCAAACAAAACAGAGGTAAATACTACTGAGTTAGTAATTTCAATTGATCCCGCTGCATTCGAGGCTGCTGTTGAACAGGAATATCAGCGCCAGAAGAAGAATATCCAGATCAAGGGTTTCAGAAAGGGTAAGGTTTCACGTAAGCTTGCTGAAAGAGAATTCGGTGAGGGCGCATTCTATGAGGGCGCTATCAATGCTCTTCTCGGTCCTGAGATCGATGCTGCTGTTAAGGAGACAGGTCTTGTTCTCGTTGACAGACCAAACGTTGAAGTAACTTCAATCAGCAAGGAAGATGGCGTTGAGCTCAAGGCTATCTGTGTTACAAAGCCTGAGATTGAGATTTCTGACTACAAGGGAATCAAGGCTTCAAAGACTGTAAAAGAAATTACAGACGAAGATATAGATAAGCAGATCGAAATGATCAGAAAGAAGAACGCTCGTATCGTTTCAGTTGACGACAGAGCTGCTCAGCTGGATGATGAAGTTATCATCGACTTCGAGGGCTTCTTCGGTGACGAGGCATTTGAAGGCGGCAAGGGTGAGGATCATTCTCTCCGTCTCGGCAGCGGTCAGTTCATCCCCGGTTTTGAGGATCAGATCGTTGGTCACAATATCGGTGAAGAGTTCGATGTAAACGTTAAGTTCCCCGAGGATTATCAGATGACTGATTACGCAGGCAAGGACGCTACTTTCAAGGTTAAGCTCAAGGCTATCAGCTACGAAGAGCTTCCTGAGATTAACGATGACCTCGTAAAGGATGCTACTGAGTTCGAGACAGTTGATGAGTACAAGGCTGACATCAGAACAAAGCTTGAAGAAGCTGCTAAAAATCAGGCTGAATCTTCATTCGAGAACGAGGTCATGAATGCTCTTATTGCTAAGGTTGATTCTCCTATCCCTAACTGTATGTATGAGCATAGGATCGACGCTCTTATGCGTACATTCGAGCAGCAGCTCCAGTCTCAGGGCATGGACCTCAACCTCTACTTCCAGTACACAGGTATGGATATGGATTCTTTCAGAGAGACTTACAGAGACAGAGCTGTTAACGAAGTCAAGCTCAGACTCGCTCTTGAGAAGATCGCTGATCTCGAAGGCCTTGAGGCTACAGAAGAGGACATCAATAATAGTCTTGCTGATCTCGCAGCTGCAAACAACATCGATGTTGAGATGGTAAAGACATTAATTCCTCTTGATGATTACGCTACAGATATCAAGGTTCAGAAGGCAGTTGACCTCGTTAAGGAAAACGCTGTGGTTGATGAGACATCTGCTGAAGATAAGGCTGAATAATCACAAACGTTATAAAATATGTACATATGTTGTCCCACAGCTATTTGTGGGACAACTGTTTTTAAAGAAAGGGCGATGAATTATGAGCAGTTTAGTACCATACGTCGTTGAACAGACAAGCAGAGGCGAAAGATCATATGATATCTTCTCACGTCTGCTGAATGACAGGATCATTATGCTGTCAGATCAGGTCAACGATACTACCGCAAGCCTTGTTGTTGCACAGCTTCTTTATCTTGAGAGCCAGGATCCCGAGAAGGATATATCACTTTATATCAACAGTCCCGGAGGTTCTGTTACAGCAGGTTTTGCTATCTACGACACAATGAATTACATCAAGTGCGATGTATCCACAATTTGTATAGGTATGGCTGCTTCAATGGGCGCATTCCTCCTTTCATCAGGCGCAAAGGGTAAGCGTATCGCTCTGCCGAACAGTGAGATAATGATCCACCAGCCTCTTATCGGCGGCGGACTGGGCGGTCAGCAGACAGATATCATGATACACGCTAAGAATATGGAACGCACACGTAACAGACTGGAATCTATACTCGCTGAAAATACAGGCAAGTCAGTGGAGGAGATCCATGCAGCCTGCGAGCGTGATAACTATATGACAGCTCAGGAAGCAATGAATTACGGTCTTATCGATAAGGTCATTGAAAAAAGGTAGGTTTTATAAATGGCTGACACTTATAAATCATGCAGTTTCTGCGGTAAAGCCGAGCACAGCGTTCACAGTATGTTTTCTGCCGGTTCAGTCAATATATGCGATGAATGCGTATGCTATTGCTACGAAATGCTGTATGGCCCGGGTATCGCTAAATCTCACCGCAAAGCTGCTAAATCAGAAAAAACTACGGATATTTCAAAGCTGAAGCTTCTGAAACCTGTGGAGATAAAAGAGTATCTTGATGAATATGTTATCGGTCAGGACGAAGCTAAGAAGTCCCTTGCTGTAGCGGTATACAACCACTACAAGCGTATCACTGCACAGGAACAGAAGGACGAAGACGGCATCGACCTCCAGAAGAGCAATGTGCTTCTTCTCGGTCCTACAGGTGTTGGTAAGACTTTCCTTGCACAGACACTTGCAAAGCTTCTGAATGTCCCTTTCGCTATCGCTGACGCTACTACTATAACCGAAGCAGGTTACGTAGGTGACGACGTTGAGAACGTTCTTCTCAGACTTATCCAGGCTGCTGATTATGATATAAAGGCCGCTGAAAAGGGCATCATCTATATTGATGAGATCGACAAGATCGCAAGAAAGTCCGAAAATACTTCTCTTACCCGTGACGTAAGCGGTGAGGGCGTTCAGCAGGCACTTCTGAAAATAATCGAAGGTACAGTTTCAAATGTACCTCCGCAGGGCGGAAGAAAGCATCCTAATCAGGAAGTAATCCAGATCAACACAAAGAATATCCTCTTTATCTGCGGCGGTGCGTTCGACGGACTTGAAAAGCAGATACAGAAGCGTATTGGAAAATCGCCTATAGGTTTCGGCGGCGAACTGAAAGCCCGTGCAGAAGAGGAGAACATCTTCAAGAAGGTGGTCCCGAAGGATCTTGTAAAATTCGGTATGGTTCCTGAATTTGTCGGTCGTCTTCCTGTTATTTCTGTTCTGGAGGAACTGGACGAACATTCGCTTGTAAGGATCCTCACAGAGCCTAAGAATGCGCTTATCAAGCAGTACAAGAAGCTTTTCTCTTACGACAATATTGAACTTGAGATCGACGATGACGCTCTCATCGAGATTGCAAAGAAGGCTATTGCACAGAAGACAGGTGCCCGTGGACTTCGCTCCATTATGGAAGGCATCCTCATGGACACTATGTTCAATGTTCCGTCTGACGGAAGCGTGACAAAGGTCGTTGTAAAGAAAAACTGCGTTACTGACGACAAACAGCCGGAGCTTATCAAATCAAAGGTAAAGGAAAAGCCTGAAGCAACTAAGAACGACAATAACAAATCAAATAAAACTGCATAATCACATCAAGCTGTACATTTAACCTGTACAGCTTGATTTTTTTATTATACCATAAGTTCATCATCTAATTTTCACTTGCTTTTTTGTGTAATATATAGTATAATGATATTGATAATAAAATCTCAATTTTTATTTCATACCGTCACTAACGACGGAAAACTGTAATACGCAGTTCAATCAAAAAGGGAACGTGGTGGAATAAATGGAACAGACCATAAAAAGTGATAAGAATACAGAAAGAGATAATGTTTTTTATACAGTTGCAATGAGAGGTCTCGTTGCATTCCCGAAAATGGTAATGCACTTCGATGTCTCCAGAGAAAAGTCTGTTGCAGCTATCGAAAAAGCTCTGAAAAACGGCGGCAAGCTTTTCCTGGTAACTCAGCATGAAGCTTATAT
>Ga0255344_1006981_pt1 | contig 10022 bp, 7 predicted proteins | sample wastewater_treat_5_FD_192414 | JGI IMG/M metagenome (GOLD analysis project Ga0255344, IMG submission 192414) | Wastewater microbial communities from Lulu Island WWTP, Vancouver, Canada - plant18 | ecosystem: Engineered > WWTP > Wastewater > Unclassified | place: Canada: Vancouver, British...
GGCATATTCAGCGGATTTATTGCCCAAGCACAGGTTAGCGTGCGCGATTCTTCCGTAAAAATGGTGCTTCTTTCGCCTTCTTTTGCCGTTCAGGCTCCCATTGGCGATATGGCTAACCGCTTCGGAATCAATTCATCCCTAGGGTTTACCGCTACTATTAAGACCAAGAAAAACTGGACATACAGCCTTGAAGGGAATTTCATCTTTGGCACAAAAATTTCAGAACCCAACTTGTTTGGCAGCTTAACTGATAATGGTGGTTTTATTATCGGTAGTGACGGATTATATGCCGATATCCGTGCTTTTGAGCGGGGTTATTATACGATGGCATCTATCGGAAAAATATTCCCTTTTAAAGGCCCGAATCCTAATTGTGGTATTACTGTTCAATTTGGTGCAGGATTTATGCAGCATAAAATCCGTATAGAGGATAAGAAAAATGCAGTTCCTTCTTTGCAGGATGAATACTTGAAAGGTTATGATCGATTAACAAACGGTGCTGCTTTGAAACAGTTTATCGGATATACTTACCTCGGAAATCGTCGCTTGGTAAATTTTTATTTTGGTATTGAATTTATTGAAGGATTTACTGAAGGAAGAAGAAGTTATAATTACAATACGGGCATTTCGGATAGCGGAAAACGATTCGATATGCTTTCAGGATTAAGAGTAGGTTGGATTATGCCATTTTATAAGCAGGCACCGGAGAAGTTTTATACATATTGATGCTTATGTGGCCATTCTATTTTGCAGGTATTTTATTGTATGAAGCAGCTATTAGAGTTGCTTCGTTATTCAATGCAAAAGCAAAATTATGGGTGGCAGGAAGAAAGGAACAGCAACAATTGTGGGAAGCACTGAAAGGGAAAAATGAAAAGAGAATATTATTTCATTGTGCTTCTTTAGGTGAATTCGAACAAGGTCGTCCGGTATTAGAGGCTTTACGTGCCGAATATCCTGATCATAAAATAGTGCTTACTTTTTTCTCTCCTTCGGGATATGAAGTAAGAAAGAATACTCCTCTAGCCGATTATGTTTTTTACCTTCCGATGGATGGTCCGGTAATGTCTCGCAAGTTTGTGAAAACGATTTCTCCGAAGATGATCTTTTTTGTGAAATACGAGTTTTGGTATTTCTACGGAAAGTATATCGCTAAAAAGAAAATTCCATATTACTGCATTTCTGCAATATTTCGTGCTGATCAGATTTTCTTTAAACCTTACGGTGGATTTTTCAGAAAGATGCTTCTTCGATTTACACATCTTTTTGTTCAAGATCAAAATTCTTTATCGCTGTTGTATAAACAAAGCATTGCACGTGTTACCGTTACCGGCGATACCAGATTTGATCGAGTAATTGCTAATGCTCAACATCCTCTCGAGTTGAGTGAAGTGAAGTCCTTTGCTTCCGATAAAAAAATTATTGTTGCAGGCTCTACTTGGGCGCAAGACGAAGAGTTGTTGAAGGAGTTTTTTCAATCTGTCGGCAACGGATTTAAATTGATTATTGCTTCGCATGAAATCAAACAGGAGAATTTGTTGAAGCTTCGGGATTCGTTTAACGGAAATGCCGTTTTTCATTCGGAATGGAAGAGTAATCCTGCCGGGAATTTTCAAGTAATGATTATTGATAATGTAGGTATGTTATCGAGCTTATATCAATTTGCCGATTATGCTTATATCGGAGGAGGATTCGGAGTAGGTATTCACAATATTTTGGAAGCTGTTGTGTTTGGTGTACCGGTTTTCTTCGGACCAAATTACAAACGATTTAAAGAAGCAAATGATCTCATTAAATTGAAAGGAGCTTTCTCTGTTGAGAATGCTACAGATCTTTCACAACAATTTAATTTACTTGAACTCGATGCTTCGTTGTATGCGAAAACGAAAAGTATAAACGAAAAATATATTCAAGATAATAAAGGTGCAACGAGGTTAATAATGGAGTATTTGAGAATGAATTACGAAGGGTGAAATTGGTCTATATAAAACCAATAAAATGCCGACAAATTTCTTTTCTTGTTAATTTTTAGGTTTAGTTTTTTTAATGATAAATGGACGAATTATCGTCCGCTAAACTAAATATTATCTCAGAATATACATTCTGTAGCTGTCGAGTTTTATCAGAATAAATAACAGTGCCGTAAAGCTCCAAAGCGACGATCCGCCATAGCTAAAAAACGGAAGAGGAATACCAATTACAGGTGCTAATCCGATGGCCATTCCTACGTTCACCATCACGTGAAAGAATAAAATGGATGCTACTCCATATGCGTAAATCCTTGTGTACGACGATCGTTGTCGCTCGGCAATAAAAATGATTCGGTAGAGTAGTGCCAAGAACATCAATAACACAAAAGTTGTTCCGGCAAATCCCCATTCTTCGCCTACGGTGCAGAATATAAAGTCGGTGCTTTGCTCCGGTACGAAATCGTATTTTGTTTGTGTTCCTTGTAAATATCCTTTTCCAATTAATCCTCCCGATCCAATGGCAATCAACGATTGATTTACATTATATCCTGCTCCTTTCGGGTCCGATTTTTTACCTAATAAAATATCAATACGCTCGCGTTGATGGTCTTGAAGAATCTTGTTAAATGCAAAGTCAACCGAGAATACAACTCCGCAACTTAAAGCTGTTATTGCCAATATCACCATAAGGTTTTTGCGCGTTTTGCGCATCAACAGATAGGCTAAAAATCCAATTCCTACAATTACACTCAGGAGAATTACATTTGGAACCATCAGTGCTAAAACAAATAACACACCGGCTAGGAATCCGAATATTAAAAAGTTCTGCGATAGCCCTTCTCTGTAAAGTACGAATACGAAGGCACAGAATACTAATGCTGATCCTGTATCGTTTTGAAGTAATACGCAGGCCATGGGAATTAAGACGATGATTCCAGCTGTAAGCTTCGTCTTCATGTCTTCCATCCTGATTCCAAGAGTGCTTAGATATTTAGCCAATGCCATATTGGTTGCAAACTTGGCGAACTCCGATGGCTGAAGTTTAAATGATCCAATTTCTATCCATGATCTGGCTCCTTGTACGTCGCGGGCAACAACGAGCACAACAAGAAGCATAAAAAGTACTGTTAGGTAAATCGGATATGAAAATGCTGCGAAGAATTTACCATCAATGACCAATATCGCAAGCGCAATTAATAACGATGTTCCTATCCAAAGTAACTGCCGACCATAATTCTGCGACATGTCGAAAATACTTTGATGCTCTTCGTTGTAAACGGCAGCATAAATATTTAGCCAGCCCATCAATACAAAGACGAGGTACATGATTACTAATAACCAATCAATATTTTCGAATATGCTTTTCTGTTGTCTCAAAGTTTCTCTTTCTTAACCGAAATAATATCGCAGTTCTTCGCATTTAATCATCGCCAAGGTTACATCGGGCGTCGATATCGGTGCTTTTGATTTTGTTGGCAGTTCGCAATTTTCAATAGTGAAATCACTCATCGCAATTTCCTTGGCTTCTAGTTCAACATCGGCAGCTACTGCATCCGATTCGTTTAACAAGATTGGCGCATGTGGAATCATTTCTTCTAGCGATGGTCCGTAAAATGCATCAATGCCGTCGTCTTTTTTCTCTAAGCTATTGTCTTGCATGTGAATCAATACTCCTTTCTTCATGCGTTCTTCTAATTCAGGTCTTGAGATGGAATCATACATGAATTTCTCCATCATTAAACTGGCAATTGGTGCCGCCCATGTTGCTCCGAATCCAGCATTCTCCACCATAACGGCGATGGCTATACGAGGATTTTCTCGAGGCGCAAATCCAACAAATAGGGAGTGGTCTTTTCCATGCGGATTTTGTGCCGTTCCTGTTTTACCGCAAACTACTACGTCTCTGAATTTCGCAATACGTGCTGTTCCAGCTTCTACCACTTTTTGCATTCCGTCGTGGATGATATCAAAATTCTCCGCACTAATTTTAGTATAATGTCGTTCGCCTAAGCCTCTACTGCTGTTAGGCTTTTCGGCAATCTTTTTAATAATATGAGGTGTGTAGTAATAACCTTTATTTGCAATGATGCAGATAATATTCGCCATTTGCATTGGCGTTATCCCTAACTCTCCTTGTCCGATTCCTAATGAATAAATAGTAGATGCTTTCCAATGATGTCGCCCGTACACTTTATCGTAAAATGCAGTCGACGGAATTAATCCTTTTAATTCATGTGGCATGTCAACACCAATCTTTGTTCCTATACCAAAGCTCAGCTGATAGTTCCTCCACGTATTATATCCTGTTTCGCTATCAGGGAATTTCTTATTGTCGATGAAGGCTCTGAACGTATTACAGAAATAGGGATTGCATGAATATTGTATCGCTCCTTCTAAAGCAATAGGAGGGTGAGGGTGACAATGTACGGCATGACTTCCAACCGAAAAACTATGCGCGAATGAAGTGGACGGAGTAATGATTCCTTCTTGCAGCGATGCCAATGCATTCGTTAATTTGAATGTCGATCCCGGAGGATAATACGCTTGCATCGCACGATTAAATAATGGCTTCAACGGATCTTTTAAAAGTACTCCGTAGTTCTTCGAACGTACACGTCCTACTAACAAATTCGGGTCGTACGAGGGACTCGAGATCATCGCCAATATCTCTCCCGTTCTTGGTTCTATAGCAACTAATGATCCTACTTTGTTGGCCAACAATTGTTCGCCGTAGGCTTGTAAGTCGGCATCTAACGAAGAGGTGAGGTTGGCACCTGCAACAGCTATCGTATCGTATGCTCCGTTTTTGTATGTTCCTTTCTCGCGATTAAAAACGTCAACCATCACAATGCGCACTCCTCGTCGCCCACGAAGCTCGCCTTCATAACTTTGTTCTACACCGCTAATACCGATATAGTCACCTTGACGATAATAAGGGTTCTTTGCGAGAAGGTCGTCGTTTACCTCACCGATATAACCTAAAACGTGAGCAGCAGTATTGTTCGGGTATTTACGTAAGGTACGTGGCTGTACATAAAAGCCTTTGAACTTATATAGCTTCTCTTGGAAGGTAGCGTAGTTCTCGGCAGAGATCTGTTTTTCGAAAATTGATGATTTCACTCGAGAGAATGCTCGGGCTTTTTCCATTTTGACAATGAAATCAGCTTTCGGTATTCCTAGCAGATTACAAAATTCATTCGTGTCGAGGTCTTTCACCTGACGCGGAATCACCATCAAGTCGTAAACTGCTTGATTAAACGCCAATATTTTTCCTTTACGATCATAGATCATTCCCCTTGCCGGGTAATCGATCATATAGCGTAAAACGTTGTTGTTCGCTGAAACAGTGTAGCTGTCTTCGAGTACTTGCACATAAAAAAGGCGAGTCATGAAAATAAGTATCACTGCAGTGAAAATACCTGCAACAACTAATCGTTGACCGCTTCCGGATGCGCCGCTCATGATAATTATTTTACTACTGTGTTTGGGTACTGCAAATCTATATCAGATATGATATAGAACTCGTAATTGCATGAAATTATTCTAAGATAAATTTCGATCGGTAGGCTTCGCCGTAAGATACTGGGAGATGACTATCAGCACCAACGTTACTAAACTACTAAGTATTGCTCTTGTTAGCGTATTAAAAAACTCACTGAATCTAAACATTTCAATATTGAAAAGCAGAATATGATGAATTAATAGCATCACACTGCAGTAAACGATAAACCATCGTAATCCGAATTTTCGTATTCCGGGCGATGCATCTGCTTCATATCCGTCGCGCGGTGCAATCATCTTTAACCAACCCGGACGCATATAAGCCATCAGTAAACATGCCGAAGCATGCATTCCCATAGTATTTTGAAAGATGTCGATTGTAGCACCTGTAACAAATGCTATTACTAATAACAAAGGATTGGGAATTTGAATGGGTAATGTTAAAAGGAACATCACATATAAAAACGGATTAATCATTCCGCCCAACTGAACATTGTTAAGCACCAATACTTGAATGGCCATCAACAGCACAAAACGCAATACGATATATAGTATCTCTATGATCATTGTTCGTTGCTTTGTACCGTTGTTGCTTCGAGATTACGTTGCTCGTTCTTTAACAAGTTCTCGATAATATAAACGTAACTTAGGTTGTCGAATTTAGTCGATAGTCCGATGGTGATGGCATGGAAGTTTGAACCGGGATTCAATTTCGCTTCTTTTACAACTCCAATCATAACTCCCGCAGGAAAAACTGCTGAGTATTCTGTAGTAACAATCGTATCACCTTTGTGTACCGGAACGGTTTTGTCAATTTCACTTAAAACAGCTTCATGCGGATCGTCGCCATTCCATGTTAGTGAACCGAAAAATCCATTTCTTTTAATCATGGCACTCACTCTCGATTTGGTATGTAATAGTGACATTACCGTGCAATAGTGATCGCTCACTTGCTGAACAATTCCTACTACGCCTGAGCCGCAAATAACACCCATTTCGGGATGAATTCCGTCGAGTGTTCCTTTGTTAAGCGTTAAGTAATTGTTACGCATACTTACCGAGTTATTAATAACCTTGGCAGTAACGTAAGTGTATTGTTGCTTTCCAATGCTGTCGTTAACATCAACCTTGACAGTGTCGCTAACATACATCGATGAGTTTAATGTATTGCGAAGAGCAGCATTTTCGGTTGCCAGCAATTGATTGTTGTCGCGAAGATGTACGTATTCTTTTACATAGCTTACGCCTTCCATTACCTTGGTAACCCCGGCATTGGTAGCATTTAATACGGAAGCATGTTGAAATTTATTATTCTGTACAAGGAGATAAATGCAAAAACTCTGCAACACGACAAACAACAACGTGAAGTTGTTTCGCCATAGCAGTAGAAATAATAATCTCATGTACGAACGATTGCGATTTCAGGTAGTGAAACTGGTCCCGAACAGCGATAGCTGCTGCTCTTAGTGTTGTAAGAACTTGTAACGGTGAATATTCTTTAACGCAATTCCTGTTCCGCGTACTACAGCACGAAGTGGATCTTCGGCAACGTGAACTGGTAATTTTGTTTTCATCGAAATACGACGATCTAATCCGCGTAACAAGGCACCACCACCGGTTAAGTAAATCCCGGTACGGTAAATATCGGCTGATAACTCTGGAGGAGTGATCTCAAGTGCTTTCAAAATCGCTTCTTCAATCTTGCTGATCGATTTGTCTAAAGCATGAGCGATTTCAGGATAGCTAACGGTGATTTCTTTCGGAATACCGGTCATTAAGTCGCGACCATGAACTGCAAAATCTGGTGGAGGATTATCTAACTCCGGAAGTGCTGATCCTACTTCGATCTTAATGCGCTCAGCCGTTCTTTCTCCGATAAGGATGTTGTGCTGGCGACGCATATAATCCCAAATATCAGTCGTGAATCCGTCGCCGGCTACACGAATACTCTGATCGCAAACAATACCGCCTAACGCGATAACGGCAATTTCAGAGGTACCACCACCAATATCAATAATCATGTTCCCCATTGGCTCTTCCACATCGATACCGATACCGATTGCGGCTGCCATAGGCTCATGGATAAGGTAAACTTCTTTGGCTCCTGCATGTTCTGCTGAGTCACGTACCGCACGTTTTTCTACTTCGGTAATCCCTGAAGGGATACAAATTACCATTCGTAGTGATGGGGTGAAAAGCTTGTTTCCGGGATTGATCATTCTGATCATGCCCTTAATCATTTGCTCGGCTGCTTCGAAATCGGCAATAACTCCATCTTTCAACGGACGAACCGTTTTGATGTTCTCATGCGTTTTTCCGTGCATCATCATTGCCTGTTTCCCAACGGCAATTACTTTTCCGGATGTGCGGTCAATGGCAACGATGGAAGGTTCATCAACGACTACTTTGTCGTTATTTATAATCAGCGTATTCGCTGTTCCAAGGTCGATAGCAATCTCCTGTGTCAGGAAATCAAAGAGTCCCATGCAGTAGTTCTTCTTTTATAGATTAGCTCCCAAAGGAGCAATAGTGATTTGGTAATAGGTGGTTAGCAAAGCTACGTGCCGATATTCCTGCAAGGTAATTTTTTGCTAACTGCAAAAGTGGTTGAAATAATTGAATTATTAACGAATTAATGTTTAAAATGACGAATTCCTGTTATCACCATCGAAATTCCGAGCTGATTGCAGGCTTCTATCGAGTCTTGGTCTCTAATTGACCCTCCCGGCTGAACTACGGAGGTGATTCCAGCTTCGGCAGCAATAGTCACGCAATCAGGGAATGGGAAGAAGGCGTCGGAGGCCATTACTGCTCCTTGTAGGTCGAATCCGAAGTGTTGCGCTTTGGCAATAGCTTGCTTTAATGCGTCAACTCGCGATGTTTGTCCTACACCACTCGCATATAGTTGCCCGTTTTTCGTTAATACGATAGCGTTACTTTTGCTATGCTTCACTACTTTGTTGGCAAATACTAGGTCGTTGAGTTCGGTAGCTGAAGGACTTTTTTCGGTCACCGTTTTCATCATTTCGGCCGTTTCTGTCGAGTGATCGGCATTTTGAACTAGTACTCCGTTGAGAATACTTCTGTATGTTTTTTCAGGATGGCGGAAGTCGCGCGTCTGAAGAATCATTCTGTTTTTCTTGCTTTTCAGGATTTCTAATGCTGCTTCATCATATCCCGGTGCTGCTAATATTTCGAAGAAAAGGCTGTTCATGGCTTCGGCAACATCAGCAGTAATCGGACGATTTGATGCTAACACTCCTCCGAAAGCCGAAACAGGATCACCCGCAAAGGCTTTGTCCCATGCTTTTAACAACGATGCGTCGCTTGCAATTCCACAGGCATTGTTGTGCTTAATAACCGCAATAGTAGGCTCGTCGAAGTCGGCTACTAAACCTAAAGCTGCATCAACATCAAGTAAATTATTATACGAAAGTTCTTTCCCGTTGAGTTGAGTGAATACTTCTTCTAAATTACCATGGAATGATGCCGGCTGATGCGGATTTTCTCCGTAGCGCAAAATTTGGGTGTTCCATTCCGAAGGTAGCTGAATTCCTTTGTTGTCAGAATTTCCCGAAAACCAGTTGTTAATGGCTGTATCATAATGGCTACTAACGCCAAAAGCCTTGTTAGCCAAATATTTACGTTGTTCTAGGGTGGTGGTTCCTTTTTGTTCCGTCAGGATTTTATTTAGTACTCCATACTGATTTACGGATGGGATAATCACCACGTCGTTAAAGTTCTTCGCCGCTGCGCGGATAAGCGATATTCCTCCGATATCGATTTTCTCGATAATGGAGGCTTCATCGGCGCCTGATGCCACCGTTTTTTCAAAAGGATAAAGATCAACAACTACTAGATCTAGAAAAGGGAGCTTGTACTCCGCCATTTGTCCTTGATGAGATGCATCGTCTCTAATGGCTAATATTCCTCCAAATACCGCAGGGTGTAATGTCTTTACACGACCATCAAGAATCGATGGGTATCCCGTGATGTCTTCTACAGGAATTACCGGAATATTCATGGCTTTGATAAAATCAAAGGTGCCTCCGGTTGCGTAAATAATCACTTGGTTTTCGTGAAGGGCTTTTACAAGCACATCCAGGCCCTCCTTATGAAAAACGGAGAGTAAGGCTGATTTTATCGTCTTATTCATGGGGTAATTGAAGATGTTGAAAGGATGTTGCAAAAGTAATCCGCATTTGCCTCACTTTGTGGTATTTCAGAAAATATTTTCTTTAAATAATCCAAAGTGTTGAGTAAACAAAAAAAGCTGCCCCTTCGGACAGCTTTTTCGTGCTTGCGATGTTCGGCTTATTATTGAACGTCGCTCGTATTTCTTAATGATAATTGTAATCCGTTGAAGTCAGATACGATTGCAGTTACTGAGGTAGCTCCCGAAGGAATTGCTGCAGCGCTGAAAGTAGCTTGTGAACGAGTATATAATAATACGCTTCCTGTTCCGTCAGTTACATTAGTAGTTGTACCAAATGTTGAAGTTGAGAATGTCACTCCTGTAATTTGAATTAATGTTGATTCCCATGTGTCAGA
>Ga0255344_1006993_pt1 | contig 10009 bp, 7 predicted proteins | sample wastewater_treat_5_FD_192414 | JGI IMG/M metagenome (GOLD analysis project Ga0255344, IMG submission 192414) | Wastewater microbial communities from Lulu Island WWTP, Vancouver, Canada - plant18 | ecosystem: Engineered > WWTP > Wastewater > Unclassified | place: Canada: Vancouver, British...
TACTAATTCAAAAAAATAGGAGATAATTAATTTTAAAAAATAAAATACAACCTGTTTTAAACCTTACAGCACCATGCCAAACAATTATGCCTTGCCCGCAAGGGCAACATGTGATTAACCGTAAGATTTATCTTACGGCGAAAATATACCCACATACCTCTTCGCCCGCAAGGGCGACACAATAAAATTAGTTAAAAGTGATACACTGAACGAGATTAAATTGGAAAAGTATTGTGTTGCCCTACGGGCAAGGCTTTTGAGGGTTTATCTGCCGTAGGCTACCGCCTACGGTTAATCACATGTTGTCCTACGGACAAACTTTTGATAGTCATGTATTGTCCTTACGGACAATTAAAAATATGTAATTTCTATTTTTAACATAACTACGCCAAAAATAATAAATCACACCTGATTATTATAGAGTTAGCGGATGTTGAAAAAAAAAGTGCGAAAATAGGAGATAATTATTTTTTTGTAAAAAATAATTTCTCGTAAAAAAATAAAATATCCTTAAAACGAATTTTAAGAGGGTAGAAGACAGGATTTATTTTTTCTTATATTTATTATACTTGGAGTAAAATTAGGCTTAAATTCACAATTTTAAATAATTTACAAAAATTCAATAAATTTACAAATGTGAAGCATATAAAAGTTAAAATTATCTAATTTACAAATGTGAAACTAGAGATTTATGCAATAATTTAATTAAATAATTACAATTGTAAATATAAATAAACTTACAAAAGTGAAATTATTTTGAGTTAAAAAGCATCAAATTTTTATAAATATAATATACTTATATTCAGTTAATTACGTTAATCATTTCATGTAAATACTTAACTAAGTTTGATAATCTTGTAAATAAATGGCTAAAATGGACAAAAAAACTTAATTTTAGACTTTATATAAGCTTGATAACCAGTATTTTATAATATTTCAGTTAATATTTAACTTAAAGATATTGATTTTATCCTAAAATGCTCTAAAAAGCCTGAAATGCTTAAAATAGGGGCTCAAACTATGATAATTATTACTTGATAAATAGGGTTAATTTGATTGATTTTGAATGAGTTTAATTCTATTAAAACATCGAAATTGCTCAAAATGTAAATTTACAAATGTAAACATATAATTGTTAATAAATATTTACATATGTAAATAATATAATCATTACATTTGTAAACTTAAAATTTTGTAAAAAATGCGTAATAGAATTTCAAAAATTTTACAGGAAGAAGGAATGACAGCTTCTAAATTAGCAGACGAAATTGGAGTACAGGCTTCGAGTATTTCTCATATTATGTCAGGTCGAAATAATCCGTCAATTGATTTTGTTCAAAAATTATTAGAAAGATTTAGAGCAATAAATTCAGAATGGTTATTATTAGGTAAAGGAGAAATGTACAAACAAAGTCAGGGTACTATTTCATCTAATTTATCTTCGTCCAAACCTATTGAGAATGATTTATTTTCTCAAGCAAGCTATGAAGAAGATAAATATTCCAATCAAGAGCCTTTAAAAACAGTTGATAATGAACCTAAAAACCTTGAAGAAGCTACAAAAACTCTTGATAAAGACAAGTTTGTTGATGAACCCAAAGAAATGCTCAAAGAGATAAATTCAAGCTCTAAAGAGCCTAAAACGGTTGAAAAAGTGATAGTTTTATTTAATGACGGAACTTTTGAATATTATAATCAAGCATAATTATGGTTTTTTCAGATTTTAAGTTTTAAATCAACAAGAATAATTATATCTTTGTTGCGTTTAAAAATATTTTTTGATTTTTATATGAAGTCGTTTTGTGTGTTAGGTTTATTTTTAATTTCCACTTTACCGTTTTTACCTTTTAATCCTTATACAGTTACACCTCCTGGAACCACAAGACTTAATGATAGTTTATTTGTTGATATATGTGAGTTAAGTGTATCAGATTGGAACGAGTATAGCTTTTGGTTAAAAAGAATGTATGGTGAAGATTCTGATGAGTATAAGGCTTGTTTTCCCGATTCCACAGTATGGCGTAAGTCTATTTACGAACAAGTTGCAAAATCATATTTTAAACATCCAGCTTATTATAATTTTCCTATTGTTGGAATAACTTATGAACAAGCTGTTGCTTATTGCGAATGGCGGAGTATTCAAGTTAATTACATGTTGTATGCAAGACAAAATAAGTTAGCATACAGTCTCAAAGATGATACTGTTGGCATACCACAAATATATAAATATCGCTTACCAAGTAAACAAGAATGGGAAGTTATAGCTTCTTTAGGTTTTTCTAAAAAAACTTTAAAGCAAATTGAAAAGAGTTATAATCCAAATATTTATAATTTAATTTACCCAAGACATCAGGGGGAAAATGCAACTAATGCAATCAATCTAAACACAACAGCAAAAGTCAACTCTTTTTGGACCAACTTAATAGGCTGTTATCATATTTTTGGAAACGTTGCAGAAATGACCGACACTAAAGGACTTGCTAAGGGCGGAGCTTGGCTGCACAATGCCTATGAAGTAACAGTTGATAGAGATTTTTATTATAAAGGATCTCAAGATTGGGTAGGGTTTAGATGTGTTTGCGAAAAAGTTATGAAATCTGAAAAGGAAATAGCTAGAGATGCTCTAAAACAAGCAAAACTAGAAAAGAAATTCCAACGAGATTCCATTAAACAAGAAAAACTGATACTAAAAAGGGAAAAGAAAAGCGACGAAGATGAGTAGGCAACATTAAACAGTTTAAAGTTAAAAGTTAAAAGCGATGCACTGAACGTAGTTGAAGTGTTAAAAGACTGATTTTGAGAGTTTTATGGGTTTTTTGCAGTTTAGTTTTTTACAAATTTTAATAGTTTGTTTTCAAATTAAATAATTTTATTTAAAGTAAGGATAAAAAGTAGATTAAAAAAACAAAATTTATAAAAATATTTGTCAAAAAAGGCTGAACCTATATTAAATTCAGCCTTTTTTTGTATTTGTTAGTATTAGTTATTTTAAAAATGAGGAAAATGTAGTGTTAATACTTATTCTAAATATAAATATTTTAATAGCTCGCTAATAGAAAAAAACCACAAAATAGATTGATGTACAATATTGCAGAAAAAATAAATTCTTTTTTTATTTTACGTATTATGGCAAAAAGAATATATAATAAAGCAAAACTAATTGCAGTAATTGACATTATATCTTTACCAGGATAATCTTTAAAAGCAAAATATAAAGCTGTTAAGAAAAATGTTTTGTAATAAATTGAGAATAAAATGTTCCACATATCTATTTTAAACTCATTTTTTGTAATTCCTATATAAATCAATAATCCAATTGAAATTACAAAAGCAAGCATGGTAATAATACCCATAAATGGGATGTTTATTTTATCAAGAATACATAAAAGTATGAAACTAGATATTATTAGAGCCTCTTTTATTAATGTTTGCATATTACAAAATATTATTTAGAACAAAATGTGGCTTCCCAAGCACATATGAGTGCTAATTCAATTGCACTTTTAGGTTGCCCTAAAATAAAAAATAACTCAGGTAGTGGATTTCCATCATCAGCAAAAATATGATTTAGTTCTTTGACCATGCAATCATGATGACGTTCTTCCCATGTCGCGTACATCGACATTATTTCTGATTGGTAGTAATAAGAAAATTTGTATAATGAGACAAAAGCTAAAAGTCTTTGTTTTTGAGGCATTTTAAGATTTCTGTCTGTTATTATATTAGTTTCATATTTTTGAGATACTTCTTTGATATTTTTAACAAATAAACTTTTAGTAAAATTACTAATTATAGTACTCTCATACTCAGAAAACAATGTAGTGTCAATTGAAGGATATAAATTTTCTGAATGCATTTCGAGTAGTTTATTGTATGTTGCTTCAAATAAAAAATAATCAGAATAAATAGAGTCGTGAAATAAAATAGAAATATCTGTATAGAATGCATTCATTTTCAAACCATATTTATCATAGGGATTATCTTTATTGACAAGAAATACAGGGTTAAAAGTACTTGTAGATTTAAGAGAAATTGTATTTGATGATATAATTTTTGATTGTTCTTGTATTTCGCTTTTATCACATGATGAAATAGTTATACTTAATATAACTAATATGAATATTGTATTTAAAAGATTTTTTTTCATAATTTCTATTTTTTTGCTTTTTACTATTCATTATAAAATCAAGCATAAATTTTACAATATAGCTATTACTCTTATTTTTCCTTACAACAGAGTTTACTGTAATAGCTATTTTTGGACTCTGTTGTTGCTTAAACATTGCTTGTGAAAGCATTAGTTTTACGGCGACTGGTCTTGTTAAAGCTTTAAAGACAAGTCGCCTATGTTAAGTTCCAGGTTTTTCTTTTAATTGTTTTATTAATTTTTTTACATAGGTGTTTTTATTTGTTTTACAACAATTTTTGTCAACTTTGTTATTTGATAATTTGTATTCATGTATGCTTTTGAAATAATGATGTTTTTTATAACCATTGTGTGGCAAGGCTTTTAGAAGGTGCGGGGGGGGGTAAGTGTTATGTAAAATAAATTAAAAAACAACTTCCTTAATGAAAATGAATCTTTTTGTCCATATTTTAAGTTGTTTTTCATACTAAAATATTTTCTTTTCAAATATAATCTATTTTTTTTAAAAAACAAATAAAAATGAGAAAAAAACAAAACTTTTTTGAGATAAACTAAAAAACATTAGTTTTGCATAAAATTTTGAGTCATTAGCTCAGTTGGTTTAGAGCACTAGCTTGACAGGCTAGGGGTCATAGGTTCAAATCCTATATGGCTCACTAGGTCAGTTAAAAGTTGAACCGAGCTTGCGAGCTCATCGAAGGTAAAGTTAAAAGAGGCTGGCGCGTCTATTGCTTCGCAGAGTTCGCAAGCTCACTCTGCTTACTCCAATTTTTCACACAACCCCGCTCGATCGGATTTAGCTTTGCTGGGCTCGCCCTTCTGGCTTCGGTTGCAATCCGAGTGTAACATTTTTTGTTTACCAAAAAACGTACTATTGAAAAAATTTTGGTAAACAAAAAAGAGACTGCTTTTAGAAACAATCTCTTTTTGTTTTGGTTCTTCTCAAATCTACTTCAAGTGTATTTTAAATGTTTCTGAATTTATTTCTATTAGATACATTCCATTTGCTAAATCGGTTAAGTTCAATGTTTTGTCTTTTATTTCTTTTTGACAAATCTTTCTACCTGCCAAATCAAAGATAGAGCAAACTTGGTTTTCAGCATTTTCAACAAAAATTATTTTATCCAAACTTGGATTAGGGTAAATATTAATTTTGGTTAAATTATTTTCAATTTCAGGCTTGCCAGTAATAAGGCTTGGTTTACAAATTGTATCATAATCACAATTGCCTTTGTATGCTGTTAAGCAAATAGTGTAACTATCTATAATAGAATAAGTGTGTGAAATTTGTTCACTCATATTATATTGCCATAATTCTTCTCCATCTCCAAATTCCCAAAGGCAAGAGTCTGCATTTTGCGAAGTATTTGTAAATATAACTTCTGCTCCTTGTTCTTCAAGAAAAACACATTGTTCAAAATCTGCTCTTACTTTAGTAGTATCGACTTGCCAAGTGTTTAAACTATCGGCAAAAATATTCCATGCTGTATTTTGTAAAATTTGTGCTTCATTTGCTTCAATTCCTTGACTTATATAAGTTGCACCTACAGGCGATTTGTGGAATATTGTAGAATAAAAAGTACATGCCGCTAGGTAAGTTCCATATACGCTTGGGTGAGAATTGTCAGATGAGTATAATTCTATTTCGGGATTATTTTGTCGTATTTGTGCAAAAGCCATTCCTACAGGCGAAACCCAAGCTTGATTATCTTCTGCCATTTCTACATAAGATTGACGTAAACGCCATTGCATTCCTTCATAAGTACAAAGTGGTTCATAGTATGGACAATTGGAAGCTTCGCCGTTTTTATGTCCCCATGTCATAAAGAAAATAATTTGTGAGCAAATGTCGTTTTGGCGAATAGTATTACAAAGCGATGCGGCATAAGGATAAACTTCGTTAGCTACTTGAGCTGGAGGAAAAGACGGAAGTTGACTTTGTTCTTGTAATACAACATAATCCCAATTCCTACTATTAATTAAATCTAAAGTAGCTTGATTTGTACAATGATTGGAAAATCTGTAACCTCCTGGAGCTATCATCTCAGTAGTAACTTCTTCGCCCAAAGATTCGGCTATTTTTTTTAACGCAGTTGGCACACCTTCATTTGAGTATGTGTATGAATTTCCAATAAATAGCACAGATTTTTCTTGAGCTAATATAAATGTGCTAAAAAATGTTAAAGAAATAATTAAAAGTAAATTTTTGAATTTCATAAATTTAATATTCAATTAAAAAAGTTTATTATAAAACGTAATTTTAATTTTTGGTTGCTTTTCTTTTGTTAAAATATTTTAAATAATTCAAGTCAATTAATAAGGTAAAAATCAATAAGCACATCCAAGACAAAAAGGTAGTTGACATTTGTTGTGGCAACCAAAACCAATTAATTAAATGCAGTAAAAGGATAATTAAATATCCAAGTTTTATATAATGTAACCATTTTTTCGACCATGAAAATATTAAAATTAAAAGGGCTGGGAGAGACCATATTGTATTTAAATTATTTAGTACTGTACTGTGTTCGGAATATAGTCCAAAACATAAAATAAAAAGTCCTAGTAATCCAAAAATTGTGAATAATAAATATTTGAAAAATCCTCTTGTTTTTTTGAAATAAATTAAAATTCCCCAAACAAGCACTATTAACCAAGGTAAAATATATCCAAAGTCAACACCTTGCTTTTTTGCAGGTGAAGCATCTAATGCAACTTGTGAATTTTGTGCAAAGTCCGAACCTTCAAGAAAATCGTGAATATATACAGGCAAAAACATATATTGCTCAGGTGGAACTTTTTTGTCAGTTTCTAAACCTAAAATAAAATTAATTCCAAAGTCTATCCAATAATTTTTTTTCAAAAATGGCATAATTAACTGTCTGTAACTATGTCCTTTGAAATTAGATTTTGAGAAGTCAATGCGATTATTTGTAGCTTCTTGGATGATGTCTCTAATCTTTGTGGCACAGTTGTCGTATAGAAAATCATATCTGTAGTATCTTGCTTCGGAATTATAATAATTTACTAAAAGTTGAAAAGTTTTTTGTTTTTCTTGATAAGTTAAATTTAAAACTTGCTCTCTAAGTGTTCTTCTATTATGCTTTGATGAAAAAACAAGACTTTCATAAGTTTCTACACTCAAACAATAATTTAAGGTTCCTTTTGCAAATTTTGTGTAAAAATTAGGTGTTGAGAAATCAAAAGTACCATAATTAAAAGCTAAATCTATGCCTAATGAATCGTCTTTTATTCTTAAAGCAGTATGTCCAAAATATGCGTAAAGTTCATCGCCTTCATCTTGAGTAATTAAGCTAACTACAGCATTTTGACTTAATTCTTGAGAAAATAAACTTTCTAAAAACAAAGAATTTACTATAATTATTAAATATAAAATCTTTTTCACTGTTATTATTTTTTTGTGCAAATTTATAAAATTAATTGAGAATTGATAATTGAATAATTGATAAATAAATAATTTAACTTCGCCACATTTTCTGTCGTCTCTCGGCATAGTTCAAGCAAGCTTGACTCTGCACTCGCTCCTTAGAAAATTTAGCTTCGCTACATTTTCTGTCGTCTCTCGGCATAGTTCAAGCAAGCTTGACTCTGCACTCGCTCCTTAGAAAATTGAGAATTAATAAATGAATAGGCGTAGCCTGCGTTATATTGAAGTATATTATTATTGGTAGAAAATAAATGAAAAAAACAATCAAATTATAGCAGAATAGGGCTAAAAGTATTCAACTTTACGAACTTTAAAAACTTTATTAACTTTTAACTGAGTTTACTCATACAGGTATCTTTTTATGCTTTTTTTAGGAGTTTTCTCAAATTCTTCTTCACGAATTACAAGTTTTTTAACTTGCATATATGCTGGTAAGTCTTCGTTTACGTGTTTTATATAGTGATTTAGAATTTTTTCTACTTGTTCGGGTTTTAAATGTGATTCTTTAATTCTATCTTGGTCGGGATAAATAAGAGCAGTAATTACGCCATTACGACTAACGACAAGGATTTCGCTTATAAGCAGAAAATTATAAAATTTAGCTTCTATTTCTTCGGGGTAAACATTTTGTCCAGAGCTTGTAAGAATCATGCTTTTGCTACGTCCTTTAATAAATAAATATCCGTCTTCGTCTATTAATCCTAAATCGCCTGTATGCAACCAATTTTCGCTATCTATAGCATTTGCAGTTTCTTCTTCGTTTTTATAATAACCTGCCATTACACTTTCGCCACGAACAAAAATTTCGCCAATTTCGCCTTCTTGTGTTGAATTGATTTTCATTTCTAAGTGGTCAACAACTTTTCCTGCAGAATAAATTTTTGTAGTTCTCCAGCCGTCATAAGTAATTAAAGGACCGCATTCAGTCATTCCGTAGCCTGTTGCAAAATTAAATCCTATTTTACGGAAAAATGTTTCGACTTCTCTATTTAGTTTAGCTCCACCAATCACAATTTCTTTTGCTTCGCCACCAAATGCTTGATATAAAGAATCACGTATCTTTCTGTGTAAGATACCCTTAACTATTGGAAGTTTAAGTAAAAATTTAATAGAAGGTTTATCTATAGTAGGTTTAATTTTGCTTTTATAAATTTTTTCAACAACAAGTGGAACAGATAAAACAAGTTTTGGTTTTATTTCGTCAAATGCTTTTAAAATTATTTGTGGTGAAGGTAATTTTCCTAAAAACGTAATAGTACAACCTAAAGAAAATGGGTATAAAAATTCAAAAGCAGCTCCGTAGCAATGGGCTAGTGGTAAAAAAGAAACTATTTGATCTCCAGATTCTAAAGGCATATTTGGTCTTGCATATCTAACATTTGCAGCCAATGAATTATGTGGCAACATAACACCTTTTGGTTGACCAGCAGTACCTGAAGTATAAAGTATTGCAGCTATTTCTGAATTTGGGATATGTTCTAATTTAAAATTTTCTTTTGATATAGCATTTGGGTTGTTGTCGTATGCAATGTTTTTATTTGAAAAATCTTGAGCAATTTCAAAATTATCTAAATAATAAATTGATTGTAATTGTTCAAAGTTTGAATAATCAAATTTTTGAAAAATAAATTCTGAAGCAAACATTAATTTAGCATCAGAGTGGTTTGTTAATGTGTAAATATCTTTGGGCATAAAATCTTGCAATAATGGAACAATTACAGCTCCATATGTTACTGTTGCGATATACACTAAACCCCAGTTAGCAGAATTTTTTCCAATAACAACAATTTTGTCGCCTTTTTTAATTCCGCAATCACGATATAGTTTGTGAAGGTTGTAAACATTATTGCCAAGTTCTCCATAAGTTAAACCATTTCCACTATCATAATCTCGCAAGGACATTGTATTCCAATTATTTAAAATAGCATCTTCAAAATAAGCTACTAAATTTTCCTTTATCATAAATTGCAGTTTTTATTGTTGTGTAATTTTTTGTGTAAAAATAATTAATTTTTTAAATATATTAAAATAGGCAGTTGTTATTTGATAAACGAAGTAAATTTTTCGATGTATTTTGAATAAATACATACAAACGTATAAAATTTAAAATATGTTTTATTTTAATTATTTATTGTTCTATAAAAGAATATGTAATTGTTCCGGTTTCAGTTTTTCCGCCTGCAATAGCAGAAAATTTTGATTTTAGAGCAGCTTCTCTTGCAGCATTGCTAATGCAAGTGGCATCTCCACTACATTTTGTAGAAACTATATTTGCAGACCTTACACTTCCATCAGGAGCTATGCTTATTCCTACAACAACTCGTCCACTATTTTCGCAAGTAAATACAGGAACGTGAATATAGCTTTTACCACGATTGGGATTTTGTAATTCTACATAAACCAAAGCAGGACCAGAG
>Ga0255344_1006999_pt1 | contig 10001 bp, 8 predicted proteins | sample wastewater_treat_5_FD_192414 | JGI IMG/M metagenome (GOLD analysis project Ga0255344, IMG submission 192414) | Wastewater microbial communities from Lulu Island WWTP, Vancouver, Canada - plant18 | ecosystem: Engineered > WWTP > Wastewater > Unclassified | place: Canada: Vancouver, British...
TATATAGTCAGAAAAGTTCTGGAAAGGAGAATAGAAAAAATGGTATAAAATGAAGATTATTGTTTTTGTTGATGTTGGAGATACGGAATATAGAAGAATAAAAAGTATGTTTTTACCCTATAATACCGTTTTTGTAGATAGCAGGAGAAACTCTTTAGAAGATGAATATAAAAATTTGCAGAATGTTATATCAAATAATAGGAAGATAAGCACAGAAATGATTCTTGGAAGATATTCAGGACGTTCAGAAATTGCGGAAGAAATAGGAGACGAAAACGAAGATTTGATTATTTTTATGAGCGCAAATAAGAGTAACCCTTGCTATGTAGAAGATAGAGAAAATGTTATTAAAAAGTTTTTAGAAAATATAAAATAGGAGAATAAAAAATATATGGCACCATTAGAATTAAGAAAAGCACAGCGTTCAAAAGCATATTTGAAATTAGGAATGGCAGCTCCCTCTGGCGGAGGAAAGACATTAGGTTCATTGTTAATTGCATATGGGCTAATGAAAGGAAAGTATCCAGATAAAAGCGACGATTTTCGTTGGAGTAAAATTGCATTAGTTGACTCTGAAAATGGTTCAGGCGAACTATATGTAGGAGCAACATATGACGGAGTAAAAATTGGTCGTTATAACGTAATTACATTAGAAAGTCCTTTTACTGCTGAAAAGTATACGGAAGCAATTAAGCTGTGCGCAGATTCCGGAATGGAAGTTGTAATTTTAGACTCTACTACGCAACTATGGGCTGGTCCAGGTGGTTTATTAGAGGAGCAAGGCAACTATGCAAAGAGAACAGGAAACTCGTATACTGCATGGAGAGACGTAACTCCAAAATATAAAGCGTTTGTAGATGCTATTCATCAGACTCCAATTCATGTTATTGCCACAGCACGGTCAAAGCAAGAATACTCAGTAGAAAAAGGCTCTGATGGAAAGTTAACAGTTCAAAAATTAGGTCTTGAGCCTGAGCAAAGAAAAGGTTTTGAGTATGAGTTTACAACTTTCTTTGATATTAGCGCCGACCATACCGCTTTTGGCTCAAAAGATAGAACAAGTTTGTTTGACCAACAATTTTTTAAGATTACTCCGGATGTTGGCGTAAAACTTATGAAATGGTTATCTGAAGGCACAGAAGAACCCTCGGAGGTCGTAGCGGTATCTGCCCCAGAACCAGCAGACCCAAAAGAGGCGCTTAATAATCTGAAAGCTACTCTTAGAGAAAAAATTCGTTCTCTAGGTGGGAGCAAAAATGAAGATTTGATGAGTATTATTAAGAAGTATGTTCCAAACGGCAATATAAATTTAATTGATGATGCAGATAAATTAGTAAATTTAAACAATGAAATTGACGATTATTTGTCAATTAAAGATAACCTTGAAGAACCAGAATTAGAAACAGAAAATATTTAATAAAGGAAAAGGAATAAAATGGCTAATCAATATCAATTACTTGTATATGAAGGTTATTTAGGAAAAGACCCCGAAATGCGCTATACCCCTAATGGTACAGCTGTAACAAATTTTAATCTTGGCTCTACTCGAACATATAAAGTTGGAGATGAGCAAGTAGATGAAATTACTTGGCTTAGAGTTACAACTTGGGGAAAACTTGCAGAGTTTGTTTATACATACTGCCATAAAGGAAGTCATGTTCTTATAGAAGGAATCTTGCACCCTGGCAAAAATGGGTCTCCAATTACATTTCAATTAAAGAATGGTGACTGGGCTTCTTCCTTTGAAGTTACAGCTCGTAAAGTTCGCTTAATGGACTCTAAGCAGAGTAATGGCTATCAATCTGGCTCTTCGGCTGTTTCTGCAGATGATGATATTCCGTGGAACGACGAATCTGAATCAGAATTGCCTTATTAAGATAACGTTTAACCCTTGACAAATTTAGCGTGTTGTGGTATAATGATTACCATAACACGCTAAATTTTTTAATAAAAGGAGTTTAATTTTTATGGGCATATCCGAATTTATTATTGATGTTGGGCGCCCAGTAGCTTTTTATCCAAAGTTAAAAAATGTTACTGGCTCCACAACTGCCACGATTTTATTGTGCCAATTTTTATATTGGTCTGATAAAACAAAAGATGGTTGGGTTTGGAAAACTTCATCTCAATTAGAAGAAGAAACTGGTTTAACAGAAAACGAGCAAAGGACAGCAAGAAAAAAGCTTGAAGAACTCGGAATTTTGTCTTGTCAGTATATGCGCTTAGAGCACATGATTCGTTTTCGTATAGATAAAGAAAGATTAAATGCTTTATGGGAAGGGAAAGTAGATTACTCGCAAGAAGAGGATGGGGAAAAAGAAAAATTTGAGGACACCAATACTTGTGATGATAAAGAAATTACTAAAATAGAAAATACAAAAGAAAAAGAACCTATTCTTCCAGAAGTTCCAAAAAAGAAAGTTGTTTCTGATAAAGAAACCCTTGATGCTCTCGAAGAGGTTATTTTATCATCTGGAATGAGAAAATCAAGTAGAATAAGAGAAATGGAAAATGAAGTTGAATCTAAGCTTCATATTAATACCAGAGGAAGAAAGTGGCAGTATTTTTATGAGTATGCTTATCGCCAAGAAACTGAAAAAGGCTGGAAAATAGAAAAATTTTTAGATTGGCTCAAGCATAAAGATAACTTTGACCCCATGTATTGGGGACCAGACAAAATGGAGACAATGTATCCGCAAGCGTTTGTTGAAACTTCGGCGCCAGCGGGCGAAAATAGCTTTGTTGCTCCTCTTCCCTCTATTGAAAAGGAAGAATATGCTCCAATGCCAAAAGAGCTAAAAGCAAAAAGAAATCTAATATAATAGGAGCATATAAAAATGGCATCAAGTTTATTAGACTATGCATTGTCTTATGCTGCCCGTGGTTGGTATGTGTTTCCCTGTAGAGAGAAACCTGGAGCTCCGTTTATTAGAAACGGGGAAACTATCATTCCAGAGGAAAAAACTCCATATACTACAAATGGTTTCAAGGATGCAACCGTAGATGCTGACCAAATAAAAGCCTGGTGGGAGAAATGGCCTAATGCCCTAATTGGTATTTCTACTGGTCCATCAGGATTATTTGTTGTTGATATTGATAAGAAGCATGTGAATGGCTTTGACACTTATTCTACCTGGGGAATAAATGATAGTCAAGCTCTTCGTGCGTGGACTCCGTCTGGTGGAATGCATGTAATCTTTTCTGGAACTGGAAGAACAAGTACAAATGCGTCAACAGGAATTGACACAAGAGGTGAAGGTGGTTATTTTATTGCTCCACCTAGCAAGGTAATAGAAGGAAAATTTCCAGGAGAATATCGTTTTGAAAACGATTGGAGTAAAGACCCTGGTATTATTCCTGACGGCTTAATGTCGAGGTTGTTTCCGAATAAAACAAGAGAATATGTAAAAGGAACTTTTACTCCAGCTCAGCAAGGTGAGAAAAAGAAGCTGTCTAAGTCTACACTATATTTTCTTTCGCAAGGAGCAAAAGAGGGAGAAAGAAATTCAACTCTGTTTAAAGCTCTTGCGGATATGGCAGGATGTGGCTATACAAAAGATGAAGCAAGAGAAAAAGTTTTAGATATATGTAAAAAGATAGGATTATCAAGAGGAGAGGTAGAAACAGTTTTAGACCACGCTTATTCCAAAGAGCGTGTCCCTGCTATACCAGATGAACTGCAAGCAAAAATTGCGAAGGGCGGAAAAGAGTTAGCTACAAGCATCACCTTTGAGGAGCAAACTCTTATAGAATACGCTGTTTTGGCTTCCATGATTACAGATAACTCGATAATTCCTGTTGTTTCTGATGTTTTAAATAGCGAGGATTTTCAATTAATTCAAAATAAAATCATATATAAGCACATAGTGCAAATGTATAATGCTGGCATGAAAGTAGATATTTTAACTTTATCTAATGACATTGCCAAAGATACGCGTAATATAAAGTTAGATGACATATCAAGAATGTTAGCGTTATACTTTGTTAATCCTGATAATATTATTACCTATATTGATATTATTAAAGAGAAGGCTTCGATTAGAAGGTTAGAGGCTATTCTTGATAATAAGAGAAAGTACTTATCTGAAAAGAATTTAGCCCACATGCTTAATGCTCTCGAGAAAGATATTTCTAATGTAGCTTTATATGGTGGGATAAAATCTTCTTCTGTTTTAGATGCTAAACAAGCCACAGAGATGGTAAAAATGTTTACAGAGCAAATCGTCTCTGGGAAAATAGAGCAGTTACGTACTGGATTTGTTGATTATGACAATTATATAGGTGGTATATATAATAATGAGCTTATTATTATTGCTGGGCTTAGTGGTACAGGAAAGTCTGCTATGTCTCTTAGTATTGTCAATAATGTTTCTATTACACAAGGAAAATCTTCTGCTATATTCTCTCTTGAAATGTCTACCCATGAGACTATTTGTCGCCTAATTTGTCAATTAACAGGAATTCCGTTTAGAAAAGTATATAACGGTAAAATGAATGAACAAGAATGGAAATTATATGGGGAAGCAATGGATAAAATAGCAAGTAGTAAAATATATTTTGATGATGGTGTCGGAATGACTATACCAGAGATTAGGGCTAAAATTAGAAAATTAGTAGATAAAGATAATCTTGATTTGGTTGTTATCGACCAGCTCGAGCAAGTTAAAGGCTATGACATGCTATCTCCAAATATTCGCTATAATAATCTTACATACGAGATTAAAGACATATCAAAGGAGTTTCAGGTTCCTATTATATTAAATCACCAATTAAACAGAGCAATAGCTGATAGGCATTTAAGAAATCCAGAGCCAGAGGCTACTGATTTAAATCAAGCCGGAGAAAAAGCTGTAAACCAAGTATGGATTATTGTTCACAAAAAAGATGTTGAGCAAAGAATTCTACAATCAAAAGTTAGGGTTGTAAAAAACAGAAATGGTCCAACCATGGAATTTCCAGTTATATTTTTAGGGGAAAGAATGCTTTTTGCATCCCCAGTAAAAGAGGAGGATAAAATAATATTTCACAATGGAGAAGAAGAACAAAGTTATTACACATCTAATATACCGGGGTGGGCAAATTGAGCAACAATTATGATTTCATCTTAGATACATTAAAATATTCTTATTCATCTGTATCTACATATGCAAATTGTCCTTTCTCGTTTAAACTATCTTATATTGAGATGGTTGACCGAGAGCAAAATTTCTTTTCTGACTACGGCTCTTTAATCCACGCATGTATAGAGCAATATTTCAGAAATAACTTGGATTCATTTGAGCTTATTGAATATTATGATGAAATGTACGATAAGTACATAAAAAATCCGCCACCGCCATACCCCCCTGGGATGGAGGAAAGATACCGAGAAAGTGGCAGAGAGTTTTTCTCTGGTTTTAGTTTTGAAAGAGAAAAATATAATGTCTTGGATGTCGAAGACACCGTTGAATTCTCCTTACCTTCTGGAGTATCTTTTACTGCCAGACCAGATTTAGTTTTACAGGATAAAAAGACAAATAAAATTTATCTATTTGATTATAAATCATCGGTAGTATTTAAAACAGATAAATTTGGGAATGAAAAAGTAGATATAAAGAAATTAGAGGGATATACAACACAAGCTTATATATACGCATATGCCCTTAGAAAGAAAAAGAATTATAAAATTTCAAACATAATTATTTGGTTTACTCGCCCTGAAAAAAAGCATGTTATAAAATGGAACAAAAAAGATGAAGACAAGGCTATTACTTGGATTGAGACTCAAATTGAGAAAATAAAAGCTGATGAAGAGTTCTTATACAACAATTCCAATCAATTCTTTTGCCAAAACTTATGTAATGTTAGAAATTCATGCCCTTTTTGGAGTAGAGTATAACAATGGAGACATATGCCTTTGATATAGAATGTTTTAAAAATTTATTTGTCGCATCTTTTAAGAATATAAATAATAGGGAAGAAAAGCATACTTTTATTATTGGTCTTGGGTATGATGATAGAGAGCAAGTTAAGGATTTTTTTTCTAAAGAGCTAACCTTAGTTGGTTATAATTCTGAATCATATGACTGCCCAATGATAAGGTGTTTGCTTGATAACAATTCAGATAATATAAACAAAGTTTTATTTGATTTATCAACAAAATTAGTAGATGACAACTTTAGAAGAGATACGAGTATTCTAAAATTACGGTACCCAAAGACAAAGTCTTCCTGGGAAAGTATTGATTTAATGAAAATGATGGCATTTGACAAGGTTGGCGTTTCTTTAAAACAAATAGCTATTAATTTAAAATGGGGAAAGATTCAAGATATTCCTATTGAGCCGTTTCAGAGTGTTAGTAAGAAAGACTTGAATTTAATTATAGAGTATAACTTGAATGATGTTGATATTACAGTCGCATTGTACGACGCCGTAAAAGAAAAACTAGAGTTTAGAAAAAGTCTTTCAAATATCTATGGGGTGGATTTTTCTTCTGCTTCTGATTCAAAAATAGCAAATTTGATATTGGAAAAATACTTTGTAGAAGAAACTCATGCAGATATGGAGAAAATAAAGAAACTTAGAACACCAGCAAAGAAGGTACTCCTTGGGGAATGTATTGCTCCATATATTTCTTTTGAGAATGCTACATTAAAAGAGCTTTATGACAAAATTTCTTCAACTTATGTGTATGATTATAATAAATATAAATATACTGAAGAAATATATTTTGCTGGATGTAAATTTTCGCTTGGCATCGGTGGTCTTCATACAAATGACGAACCAGGAGTTTTTATATCTGATGATAAGTATTTAATTCAGGATATGGATGTAGCAAGTTATTATCCAAACATAATTATAAATAACAAATATTATCCCGCACACCTTGGGGAACCATTTATAAATATTCTCAAACGTCTTACACAAGAAAGAATCGAGGCAAAGGAAAAAGGAGACAAAGTAAAGTCAGAGGCTTTAAAAATTACTATTAACTCTTTATTTGGAAAGCTTGGCTCTGATGTATTTTGGCTATATGACCCTAAAAAAATGCTATCTACTACAATTACAGGGCAACTTGGTCTTCTTATGCTTGTAGAAAAATTATACAACGCTGGAATATCTGTTATTAGTGCTAATACAGATGGTATTGTGTGCAAGATAGACAGGTCTTTATTAGAAGAATATAAAAAAGTTACAGATGCATGGGCAAAATTAACAAATTTGTCTTTAGAATTTACTCCCTATTCGTTGTATGTTAGAAGGGATGTAAATTCTTATGTAGCTGTAAAACAGAATGGTGGTGGTATAAAAGAAAAAGGTATATTTATTTCTGACATTGATTTGAAAAAGTCTTATAGAATGCCAATTGTTGCCAAAGCTCTAAAAAATTATTTTATTAATAAAATACCTGTTATGGAGACATTAGAAAGTTCAACTGACATCATGGACTTTTGTATATCTCAAAAAACTGGAGCAAATTTTGTAATGGAGTTACATACAACAGAGGGCATACAAGAGCTTCAAAAAACAAACAGATTTTATATATCTAACTCTGGTGGCGCCATTATGAAAAGAGATAAAACAACAGGTAAGCTTATAGGGCTATATGTCGGAAATAACGTTAGAATTTTGAATGATTATAATCCAAATGATTCCTTTGAGGATTATGATGTAAATTTATCCTTTTATTATAATGAAGTAATTAAAATTATAGAAGAAATAGAGCCAAAGCAAACCGTTTTATTTGATATAAATGAATTTTCCGCTGACAAAACTGTTGCTAAAAGTAAAACATCTTTTTCTTCATATAATGTAAATGAAAATACAGCTTCTAATTTGAATAAATTAGGAAAGAATCAATTTTTAAAAAGAATATCCGAGATAGTAGCCTCAGGGGAAAGAGTTGAAGATATAAGCTCAAGGTATATATATGTTTATGAATTTAATCACAGTAACATGAAAATAACATTTTATTGCCTGAAAAAAGGAATATATGACGAAATACTTGTAGACAAAAAAGCATATAAAGACAAAAGAATAGAGCCAGGGCAAGTATTGTACTGCTCTCAATTTGCTCAATCTCCAGATGGGTATATTTTAAAAGATTATAAAGTATGTACAAAGTTCGAAGAAAAGCAAAATTATGAAAAAAGTCTCTTGACCAATTGAAACTTGTCGCGAGCCCCGTCGTTTCAATAGCAAGGGTTAGGCTGGTTTCTTGAAGGCTTTAGCCGAATTTTGGTACTTGACAAAACTGTAGAACTGTGGTATAATTATATATATGGAAAACGGAAATTACAAAACATATAAATATCGTCTCTATCCATCCAAGACTCAACAATTCTTGCTTGAACAAACATTAGAGACGTGTCGCAATTGGTACAACACTTGTCTTGCCGAAAGAAAAGAGGCTTATGAAAACGAGAAACGGAGCATAAGCAAGTTTGAGCAACTTCGTAATGTGAAGGAATTGAAACAATCAAATCCTTATGCTTCTAATGTTCATAGCCATATTCTGCAAATCGTTGTTCAGGACTTAGATGAAGCTTTTCAAGCGTTCTTCCGTCGTGTGAAGGCAGGAGAAAAGGCGGGCTATCCACGTTTCAAAGGCAAAAATCGTTTTGACAGTTTTGGTCTGAAAGAATATGGCAATGGGTTCAAAATTGACGGTCGCAGATTGAAACTGTCGGGCATTGGCAGATTGCGTGTCCGCTGGCATCGCCCAATTGAGGGGGAGATAAAGACAGTTCGTATTCGCAGGCAGGCAGGAAAATGGTATGCCTGTTTTACGTGTAAGGTAAAAGAGCAACCATTAGAGCCTACGGGCAAATCAGTTGGTATAGATATTGGTATTTATCATCTGTTAGCCACAAGTGATAATGAAATTGTAGATAATCCGCGCTGGTATCGAAATTCTCAAGCGAAGTTGCGTATCCTTCAACGCAGAGTCTCCAGACGAGCGAAAGGTGGAAACAATCGCAAAAAAGCAGTTTTAGCTTTGCAACGCCAATATGAATACATCGCCAACAGCAGAAAGGATTTTCTAAATAAGTTGGCGCACTCCTTGATTGCTCAATACGATTTTATTGCTCTTGAAAATTTGCAAATCAATGGAATGGTTTGTAATCACCACATGTCGAAAAGCATTTTAGATGCTGGCTGGGGCTACTTGAAACAACGCCTGATAGACAAAGCGGCAGAAGCTGGTCGTCAGGTCGTTCTCGTAAATCCATCCCACACCTCTAAAACTTGCTCATCATGTGGCGCACTGTTTGAAAACCTATCCCTCGAAGACAGATGGGTTGAATGTTCGTGTGGTCTTTCAATGGATAGAGACGTAAATGCGTCATGTAATATTTTGAAGCGGGCGGGACACGTCCGCTGGGGCAAAAGCACAGATATTGGTCTAAGGCTGCCCCAGGAAGCCACACCGCCCTGGCGGTAGTGGAGTGTCACTTTTTAGTCAAAGTGTGGTATAATATGATTCTATTTCAAAGGAGTAACTATATGGCTGGACTTGATTTTGATGATGTATTGGTGGTTCCGCAAGTGTCGGATGTATATTCAAGAGATTTAGTTGATATTTCTGTTAATTTACCTAAAGGGCAACATTTGTCTTTTCCGCTTTTTGCATCCCCCATGGTAGGTGTAACAGATGGGCAATTTGTAAAAAGATTGTCGGCTTTGGGTGGATTAGGAATAATCCACCGATTTTATTCTTCAAGAGAAGAACAAATTGCTGACATAAAAAATAACTTGACCATGGGGGATAAATTTGGTATTGCTATAAAAATCGGGGAAACCAATATAGAAGAGCTTATAGACTTAAACCCTGCAATTTTACTTGTAGATACAGCCAACGGGTATACTAGCAAATTATATAACTATTGTGAGCATATAGCTAATTATATTTTATCGCATAATCATTATTGTAATTTAATGGCAGGTAATGTTGCTACAGAAGATGGCTATGTAAGACTAGCTAACGCTGGGTGTAACATAATAAGAGTTGGGATAGGAGG
>Ga0255344_1007002_pt1 | contig 9996 bp, 7 predicted proteins | sample wastewater_treat_5_FD_192414 | JGI IMG/M metagenome (GOLD analysis project Ga0255344, IMG submission 192414) | Wastewater microbial communities from Lulu Island WWTP, Vancouver, Canada - plant18 | ecosystem: Engineered > WWTP > Wastewater > Unclassified | place: Canada: Vancouver, British Columbia...
CTCGGTAAGTGCCGATCATCTTTTGCTGGCTGCGGATGTCCAAACCATCCGAAAGTTTATGGCCTTTCTCAGCGAACGGCAATACACCAAATCCACAACGGCTCGAAAACTGGCAACCCTTCGCAGCTTTTATAAGTTCCTGGTCAAGCGAGGACAACTCGGCAGCAACCCTGTTTCTTCCATCAAAACCCCCAAACAGGACAAAAAACTGCCTAAGTTTCTCGAATATGAACAGGTTCAGAAGCTGCTGAATACCCCCCCAACAGATAACTGGCTGGGAGCCAGAGACCGGGCTATGCTGGAGGTGCTTTACAGCACGGGCATGCGGGTCAGCGAGCTGGTAGCCCTCAATCTCGAGGATGTGGACTTCCTGGGAGAAGTAATTCACGTCCGCGGCAAAGGCAAAAAGGAACGGATTTGCCCTATCGGCTCCAGCGCCCTGCAGTCCATTCAGCACTATATTGAATACCGCAACAGGCGCATTCAGGCCGACCCGGGGTTCGACAGTAAGGTGCTTTTTGCCAATAAGCACGGCAAGCGGTTGAGCACACGCAGCGTCCGCCGCAAGATGGATAAATACCTGATTGCAGCCGGACTGGATCCGACCATCAGCCCGCATACATTGCGGCACAGTTTTGCCACGCATATGCTCAACAATGGAGCCGATCTGCGAAGCGTTCAGGAACTGCTCGGACACCAGTCGCTCTCGACCACCCAGATTTACACCCATGTTACGACCAGCCGGATGAAAGAGCAGTACGAGAACGCCCATCCGCGAGAGGCGGTTCAATTCACAGCACAATAGGACGATAGAAAGAACACCGCCCTTCTTCGATTCTCTGCCGCCCCCTGACGGCAATCAAGATGTTTCCTGCTTAGTTGGACCCCTGAAAGCCGATGTATTCAGGGATTAACACCTTGATAACTTCCACGATTTTTTGGTAATCCTGGGTGTAAGCCGCTTCAACCAGCCGCTGGATATTCGCCCGTAAAAACTGCCGATCTTTCGGGATATTCTTCCAGACGGCGATTTTGGGATGCACGGTTGGAATCATATCCTCGCCTGCAATGGACAGTTCTTCAAACAGTTTCTCCCCGGGTCTGAGCCCCGTAAAGACGATCTCAATATCTTCGCCCGGCCGGAAGCCGCTCAGCGTAATCAGTTCACGAGCCAAATCGACAATCTTCACCGGTTCTCCCATATCCAGCACAAAAATCTCTCCTCCTTCGCCGATGGCGGCCGCCTGAAGCACCAGCCGGCTGGCTTCGGGAATCGTCATAAAATACCGCCGCATTTCCGGATGCGTTACCGTTACGGGGCCTCCTTCGGCAATTTGTTTTTTGAAAATCGGAACCACTGAGCCGTTGGAGCCGAGCACATTTCCAAATCGGACCGTTACAAAATGGGTTTGACTGGTTTTGTTAAGGTCCTGAATATACATTTCTGCAATCCGTTTGGTGGAGCCCATAATACTGGTGGGATTGACGGCCTTGTCGGTACTGATCATCACAAAGTTTTCGGCACCGGTTCGATCCGCTGCATCCGCAACATTCATTGTTCCGATGACATTGTTTTTGACGGCCTCTCCGGGATTGATTTCCATCAAAGGCACATGCTTATGAGCGGCAGCATGAATCACCACCTCCGGCCGAAAACGGTCAAAAATCTGATCGACACGCACACGGTCGGTAATATCACAAATCAGGGTTTCAAGAGGCACACCCGGATGTTCTTTCCGCAGCTCCCGTTCCATAAAAAAGAGAGGATTTTCGGCCTGTTCAACCAGCAGCAGCCGAGTCGGCTCAAATTCACAGACCTGCCGGCACATTTCCGAACCAATCGAGCCGCCGGCACCGGTCACCAGCACGGTTTTGCCCCGCAGGAATCGCTGAATGCCTTCCAAGTCTAACCTGACCTCTTCTCGTCCGAGCAGGTCATTAATCTCCACTTCACGAATCTGAGAAACCTTCAGCTTGCCGGAGGCGATATCCGTAAGAGAAGGAACCGTGCTGAACCGCAATTTGGTCCCCTGACAGATTTGAACCACCCGGCGCATCTGTTTCGGGGTGGCGCTGGGAATAGCAATGGCCAGTTCATCCACGCTATATTTCTGGCAAAGCTGAGGCAGCTGATCGACCGTCCCCAGCACCGGAACCCCGTGAATCTGCATTCGGTATTTGTCCGGGTCATCATCAACAAAGCCCACAACATGATAGGGTGTATCCCTCCGCCGCATCATTTCACGCAGAAGGGCCTCACCGGCGTTGCCGGCCCCGATAATCAGAAATCGGCGTGCCGCCCTCCTTTTTTCCGCAAAAAATTCCTCATGATAGAGCCGAACGAACATTCGAACACCGGACAAAAGCATGATCGTCGTGAACAAATCGAGCATAATCACACTTTCGATGGTCTTCTGAAACTCAAGATCTTTTTCTATCTCCAATTCCAGCTGCAGCCGTTCCTGGCTGTTAACCGGCAGCGATTGGCTTTGCCTGCGCAGAACAGGGACCTGAGTAACCGCCAGAAAATCCCGAAGTCCTTTCAGATTGTAATAGCGCTGACGCACCTGGAGAGTCTCCTCGCTGCTGAGGGCTTCCGCCATTTCCTGTTCAAGCGCACGGACTTTCTCGTTAAGCGTCTGAACAGCAGATTCAGGAACAAACGAGGCCCCGAACCATCCATAGGAATACCACAGGGCCATCAGAATCACCGTGCTCAGCAGAGAGGCCTTGGCAATCTGCAGCAGGTCCAGCAGTCCCACATAACGCCACCACCCGCGGTATTGGTCAAACCAGCCGAAAACCAAAAACTTAATCGGCAGAACAACCGCCAGCAGAAGCGGAAACGGATAGACCACCCACCGTCGGAGCACCTGCATATTGAAGGCAAACAGAAAAGCCAGCGTCAGGGCCGCGACAAACACAAACCCATGAGCCAGAATAACCAGACATTTGCGATAGCGAACCAGCAGAGATTTCCATCCGTCGCTGGGCTGTCGTGTAAACGTTTCCGGTGTTTGCTGCCGGCTTAGCTGCGGATCCTGCGGCATTGAAGTCATGGTTAACCCTTTGAATCCCCCCGGTAGCTCTCAAGCGAAACCTCTACCTGCGTAATAGAAACCTTATCCACTTTTTTGCGCATCAGGGCATAGAGAACGGTAATAGCCGAAAAGAAATAACTTACAACCAGTGCCGTCACCAGCCCGACAATAAAAAGCAGACTGAAAGAAATGAGATATGAAGCCGCCTTTTCAGACCAGTTCGCCGGCTTCATAGGACCTTGAAGCAGATGAAAGAATGTGGGTTTCGCCCAAATCCGATGCAGTTTCTCAATGTGCTCGCCCGTAAATCCCAAACTGAGCAGAGCATACGTGAGCCGCAAAAACAAAAACACAAAAAGACGAATGAACAAATAAAACAGAGTCCCCAAAATCAGCTCTGCCACGGCGTAAAAAATCATCCACAGCGGCTGATTAATCACATAACTGAAGGCGCGCCCGATAGCATCCAGACCGGTGGTTTTTTCGTAGGCCACTGCCGGAAACAAAAGCCAACCGCCTGTCAACATCGCAAACAGCAGGATGGCCATCGCCAGTCCAAGCAGGTAAAGAAACCCAGACCCAATCAGCACACCAATCAGCAGTTCCCCAACCCAGGGAATATTGCCTGCCAGCCCAACCAGATAAATAACCAATCCGATGCAAAAAAGCATCCCCAGCGGAATCAGCGGAGCCGTCAGCAGCGGTCCCCATTGCTCCCGTGCAAACTGGAGCGCCTCGCCGACGCCGGGTCTTTCCAACCGGGCAAACTCAAGTGCGGCACATCGGCAGATGGCCCCCCCAAAAAAGCAGAACAAAAGACCCGCATACGTAAAATAAATTAGACTGTAAAATGGGTGATAAATCACCGCCCAGCCCAGTGCCCGTACACACAGCCAGAAATTATATCCGGCATTAGCCAAATTGGCAAAAAAGTTGGATGAACCCAACTTAAAAAGATGCGTAGCGGCATCATTAAAGCGGGCCGCAGTGAAATTCCACAGCGTGCTGAACACACCGCGACCTTCTGAATGCTCCCGGTAAACCCGAATATATTCCCGCATCATCGAGGGATTTTCCAGATAGACAGCCAGCTCATCGGGCTTTCGGAAAATCGAATCCTCCGGCACCACCAGCGCAGCAGTCTGTGCCGGCAGCACCGTTACAGAACGCGTCAAAAAATCCAGAATCACGCCGCCGCCGCACACCAGCAGAACCAGCAGAAAAGCCAGAATGATTTTGGCCGGCCCGATTGCCAGCTTCAGCGTTTGCGTCAGCTCCGGAAGAGCCAAATCATCCCACAGTTGACGAATAGAGTCACCCCGAACCATCACAGCTCCAGGTAAAATCGTCCCGATTCACTAAAACCATCAATCCTTAGTTTTTTCATTATCTCCTTTTTCTGAAAGCAAGCAATCGAATTATTCATTGCTTGTCTCTTCGGCGGCTGTTGGCGGCTCCTCCTCTGATACATTCTGCTCTTCCGCAGGAATCCTGTACCGCCCATCCAGCCAGTTTCCCAAATCAACCCATCGGCACCGTTCACTGCAAAACGGAAAAAACCGATTCTGCTGCTGACCCTGCTGAAAAAAAGTTTCCTTTCCGCAGATTGGACAAACCGTCTTGTTCATTCACCCCTTCTCTCCGGCCATCCGTCAGAAAGCACCCTGCCTCTGCTGAGTACCTGACTAAAAGAACGAATCATCCTCTTCTTCCAAACCTTCCTCCTCCAGCGTATCATCCGCATCCATTTCTTCACTGGACAACTCAATCTCTTCCATTTTCTCCACCTCATCAGGAGCCGGTTTTTCTCCTTCTTTTTGCCGACCTTCCCCCTGCTGTTCATCGAAAAACAGGACTTGTTCCGCTCGCTGCTGCCCGCTCGCCTTTCCCCCTTCCATCCGGCAGGCATATTCGACACAATAGCGTGCCCACGGGTTGGCCTCAAGGCGTCCTTTGGAAATCGGCTTTCCTGTTCCCTCGCAAATACCGTAAACCCCTTCCTCGATACGCTTTAACGCATCCAGAATCTCCCGAACCAGCACATGCTTGCTGTCCATCAGCCCCAACGAAAATTCCTGTTCATAGATATCCGTTCCTATATCCGCCATGTGAATCGGCATCGCCGACAAATCTCCCGCCGCATCCAGACGCGACCCCTGCATCCCCTCATCTTCAAACCAGTGAACATCCCCCACCAGTTCTTTCATCTTTTCCAAAAGGAGCTGGCGAAAATGAATCAATTCTTCGGAAGTTAATTGACTGCGAGGTCTTAAAACGACCTTGGTCTCCGAAGAATCTTGGGACTTTGATTTTTTCTGGGAGGAAATCTTTGAGGGGTTTGAAGAGCAGCTTTTCCCCTTTTTGGTCTTGGCGGATGAAGCCGCCTTTGTCTTTTTGACTGAAGACCTTTTGGCCTTGGAGGGGCTGCTTTTTCCCCCACCCTTTTGTTTTGTCTTCTTGGCCACCTCTACCCTCTCTTTCAAACCACCACTGTCCGAAACGCTGCTATTTTAAACTCCCCCCATCAAGAAAGCAATTTTTTCTTCCATCGCCATCGGCTGTTATCGGCAGGAAATCCGTTTTGCTGAACGCAAACTATCTTTCTTGTTTACACAGAGTTAGATTTCAATACTCCGCTCTTTTCCCTTCGCCTTCCGCTGCCTTAGGAACAAAAAAACGCATTCCTTCCACTGTATAAACACGGCATTCTATACCGTAAATGCTACCAATATTTTCTTCCGTAAGAATTTCCTGCACCGGTCCGCTGAACAGCCGCCCCCCCGGTCCCATCAGAATCATCCAATCACAATACTGAGCCGCCAGGTTCAAATCATGAGTCGCCATGAGGATGGTCTTCTGCTCCCGATGAAGCCGTTTTAACGCCTCATAGATCAGAATCTGGTGCTTGAGATCCAGATGGCTGAGCGGTTCATCCAGCAACAAAAGAGGCGTTTCCTGAGCGATGGCACGAGCCAGATACACTCGCTGCCTTTCTCCGCCGCTTAAACAGGTTATCGGACGAGAAGCCAAATCCTCCGTAAATGTCTGGCGCATCGCCTCTTGAACGATTTTTCGGTCTTCCTCCTGTTCAAAGAAAAATCGTCTGCTGCGGAAATAGCGAGCCATCATGACAATTTCATAGGAAGTATATCCAAATACAGGGGTTGATTCCTGCGGCACAAAAGCGGCCAGTTGTGAAATGGAACGCTTGAAACCGCCCCCCGCCGGCGACAGCCCCCCAATCCGAATTTTGCCCGAGGAGGGTTTTCGATGACCAGCCAAAAGTTCGAGCAGCGTACTTTTGCCGGCTCCGTTAGGGCCGGCAATTCCGCAAAATCTCCCTTGTTCAATTTCAAGAGACAGATTCTCGAAAACTCGAAGCCCTCCATAGGAAAAAGCGAGGTTTTGTATCTGAATGAAACTCACAAGCCCCCCCCATAAACCGGCTTCGATTGCCGAATCATCAAAAGCAGGAAAAACGGCCCTCCCGCCAGGGCTGTGATGACCCCGACAGGCAGTTGGGCCTGGGGAATCAGAATCCGAGCGATGGTATCGGCAATGGCCAAAAACATCGCCCCAAACAAAGCACACATCGGCAGCAGGCGTCGATGGTCCGGCCCGAAAATTAAACGTACCGAATGAGGAACAATCAACCCCACAAAACCAATCAGCCCGCTTAAACTGACGGCCGCAGAGGTCAGCAGGGAAGCAGCGATAAAGGCGATGGGGAAAAGCCGTTCCGGTACAACTCCTAAACTCCGCGCCTGTGCGGTTCCCAGGGAAAGAATATTCAGTTGAGGGCTCAACCACAGCAAGATCCCAAAACCCGCACCGGCAAGAAAAACCGAAACAACCCAGATTTTCATCTCAGTATAGGAAGACAAGAACCCCATCAGCCAAAAGAGTGTCGTCTGAATCTGTCCGGCCTTTGCCAAGGCAGTCAGCAGCATAATGACCGCGGAAAAAAACACATTTACCACAACCCCTGCCAGGATCATCCCCGGCCCACCGGTGCGTCCTGTAAATCCGCCAATCCACCACACCAGCGCCGTTGTCGCCAGCGCCCCGATAAAAGCAAACAGCGACTGGGCGGACAGCTCTCCCCAACTCCACTGAAAACCGGCCAGTACAGCAAGCATCACTCCCAGACCTGCGCCGCTGGAAATGCCGAGAATATAGGGTTCGGCCAAAGGATTTCGAAGCAGTACCTGAAAGACGGCACCGGAAGAAGCCAGAGCCGCTCCCACCAGAACCGCCAGCATCAGCCGGGGAAGACGAACCTGAAAAAAAATCTGAGCATCCGGCTGACGCCCTTTGACAATCCCCTCCAGCGACAAGGGTTCTGAGCCGATCAACGCACACAAAAGAACAACCGCCGCAAGCCCGCCGACGCCGAAACCAATCTCTTTGAGGAGTTGTCTGGAGGTTATCATTGGGGCTTTCCCTGTTCAAGTTTTTGACTGCAAATGCAGTTTACAATCGCCTCCATCGCCAAAGGCAGACGCGGTCCCAGCCGGCAAAGCAAATCACTATCCACAATGCAGATTCGCCCCTGCTCAACCGCAGGAATCCCCTTGAAGCGGCTGTAAAATATCTCCGCCGATGCCTTCTGACGCTGCCAATCATCCGAACTGTCAGCCGTTTCAATAATCACATCCGCCCCCGTCAGGAGAAATTGTTCCTCACTTAAAGGCGGATACTGAAACACCGCCGACTGGACGGCATTGACTGCTCCGGCTGTCTCGAGCAGTTCTGTAAAATAGGTATTTTTCCCCGCGGCCCGGAGCGGCTGACGCTGCACAACCCAGAGCACTTTGCGGCCGCAGTCCGCTGCCCGCCCGCGGTATGCCTCCAGCCCATCCGCGATTTCTTTTATTAACCGTTCCGCAGATTCCTGAGAACCCGTCGCCCGGCCGATCTTACGAATTGCTCCATATAACTGATCAATCGTATCAATATCCACCTGAAGTGTCTGACAGCCGGCTTTCTCCAGCAGAGCCGCCAAATTGGCCTGCTGAGCAAAGCCAAGCGTAACGACCAGCGAGGGGCGCACAGACAAAACGGCCTCTACATCCGGATTCCAAAAACTGCCGACCTTTTTGTATTGAGCGGCCTGAGGGGGAAAATTGCTGTCCGAACTGACGCCGACAATCTTATCCTGCAGACCCAGGGCAAAAAGAATCTCCGTCAGATTCGGCGCCAGCGACACAATCCGAAGCGAATCCGGCCGGCTTGGAACCGGTGCTTCCCCAAAAAGCCACCCTCTGCCCGACAGTAAAACGGCCGCCAGCATCAAGCCAATCAGCAGGCCGAAAAAGGACACCCATATTGTGAAAGGATTTCGAGCCATCAAATGCTGTCAAAAACCGGTTCGCTTAAACTGTTTTTCAAGGTCTTTCAAACGAAAGGAAAGTGAGGTGGGCCGGCCGTGCGGACATCGTCCGGGCGTCTGCGTCAGTTTTCGATCGGCCAGCAATTGCTCGATTTCCGGTACAGAAAGGGGCTGACCTGCCTTCACAGCCGCTCGACAGGCCGCCCGCTCCAAAACCATCTGAAGCAGGGTTTCCTCATCCGCCCCGATTGGCTTTTCTGTGAGGACATCGAGCATTTCCTGAATATACTGGGCCGGTTCAGCTCCTTCCAGCAAGACCGGGAAGGAATGAATCGCAATGCTTTTCGGCCCAAACGAACTCCATTCAATGCCGAGTTTTTCGGCCAGCCAGGCAAATTGCTGCAGGGTCTGAAGCTGGGCTTCCGTAACATCTGCAATCACGGGCACCAGAAGACGCTGGGAGCTCAAGGGTCCTTTTTCTGCGGCCGCCCGCATTTTTTCATAAAGAATTCGTTCATGAAGAGCGTGCTGATCAATCACTTCAAAGCCGTCCGCCGTCGGAATCAGAAGATAACTGTTATGAATTTGAAGGTACCCCGCCGGTACAGCGGCATCCCGAAAAGATTCCTCCGACGATTCACTTGGTTTCTGCGGTGTCCCTTTCGGCATAGCAGCGGAAAAAGGCAGGCGGCGCTGGCTGGTTTCCGAAGCCGAATGCGACTTAAAAAAACCGTCCATCGCTTGATGAATGCGGCTTTCGCGGTCCTTTTGGAGCAATTCTTCCAGCGGGTCTTCTGTGTGAAAGGAGGCCGCCGAAGTCGGCACCGTGCCGGCTGTCGGCAGGTCTGTCGAAAGCAGCTTATCCCGCAGGGCGGAAAGCACCTGCGAATAAATCCAGTTGGCATTTTCAAACCGCACCTCCGTCTTGGTCGGATGCACATTCACATCAAACATCTCCGCGGGTACCTGAAGGAAAAGAAAGGCAACCGGATGCTTGTGGGGTTCGATAAGCCCGCGGTAGGCCTCCTTAAGAGCATGCAAAATGAATTTGTCCCGAATATACCGCCGGTTGAGAAAGATATACTGATAGCTGCTGCTGGTCCGCGCCCGATCGGGTCTTCCAAGCAGAGCACGAAGAGAAAAGGATTTTTCTTTCCGCTCCACCTCAAGCAAATCTTCCGAGACCGCAGAAGGGAACAGTATCCCGATGCGCTCCGCCAGTGACTGTCCTGCCCGCAGGGAATAGACCAGCCGTCCCCCGTGCTCAAGGACCAGTTCCAGTTCCGGATACGCCAGCGCAATCCGGATAAACTGCTCAATAATATGGGTCATCTCCGTATTGGCAGAGCGAAGAAACCGGCGGCGTGCCGGCAGTTTGTAGAACAGCCGGCGAACCTCCACCGTCGTTCCGACAGGACCGGCAGCGGGTATCGGCGGATTTTTCTGACCGCAGTCAATCTCGATGCGTCCGGCCTGGAGAGAATCAGCCGGCCGGCTGACCATCTGAAGAGAAGAAACCGCCGCTATGCTCGCCAGCGCCTCCCCGCGGAAGCCCATCGTTGAAATCTTCAGCAAATCTTCATGGGTGCGAATCTTGCTGGTAGCATGCGGCTCGAAGGCCAA
>Ga0255344_1007016_pt1 | contig 9985 bp, 9 predicted proteins | sample wastewater_treat_5_FD_192414 | JGI IMG/M metagenome (GOLD analysis project Ga0255344, IMG submission 192414) | Wastewater microbial communities from Lulu Island WWTP, Vancouver, Canada - plant18 | ecosystem: Engineered > WWTP > Wastewater > Unclassified | place: Canada: Vancouver, British Columbia...
GCCGGAGGAGTTGAAAAAGAAGGGCGTTGCGGACCTCACCTATCCCGAGATCGAGAAGCTCGACGTCGGGAGTTTCCGTCATGAGAAATTTGCCGGACAACGCATGATCAACCTGTCGGAAATGGTCCGGTTGTTGAAGGCGCACCCGGAACGGTCGCTCTACATTGACATCAAGAAAGTGGATTTTCACCAGCTTGCCGCGGAGACGGTGGATGTGCATCCGCAGTTGATTCTGGCCAGCACGAAATACGACGAGATCAAACTGTGGCGGCAAGTGGCGCCCCGGTCGCGGACCTTGCACTGGATGGGCGGTCCGCTCAAATGGATGAGCGGCGACCCCAATGATCCCAACGGACCGCAGGCGAAACTGGCGCAGCGGATCGCGGCGTTGCGCGCGGAGAATTTCGCCAGCATTGATCAACTCCAGATTCACGTGAACACGGCGCCGGACGGGACGTTTTATCCCAGTGAAGCGTTTCTGCGCGAGGTGGGGAATGAACTGCGGGCGCACGGAATTTTATTCCAAACGCTGCCGTGGAAACAGCGGGACGCCAAAATTTTCTATCGGCTGATGGACTTGGGCGTGGCCAGCTTCGCCACGGATTATCCGGACGTGGCGATGGAGGCCGTTCGGACCTATTACCAGCAGCGTTAATAAACTCGGGCGGACGCACTCGGCATCCGCGCGACGGGACGGGAACGGTCCCGCCGCGACTCGGATGAAATGACTGCGGCGGGTTGTCAACTGGAACAGGTTGACGACCCGCAGATGGATGGTCATTGGGAAAATTTTCGCCATCGGCCGCATTTCTCGGCAAACAAGCAATCCGCGGAGCCGCCTTCTCCGAGTTGGGGTTCACCGCCCGAAAGCAACGAACCGGCGACTGCGGTCCCGCAAAATTTACCCGCCGGGAGTTGAGCCGCCCGCGTAGTCGTGCTACATAAGCAGCAACACATTGAGCGCGCCAACATGAAGATCACCGATATTCTCCTCGCCGAGCACCTCGTTTTTCACCACATCTTCGACCATATCGAACGCGAGCTGCCCAAACTCCGCACGCTGGCCGAGATCAAGACTCTGGCTCGTCTATTGGAGCATCTGCTCCAAGATCATTCCCAAACGGAAGACGACCTGGTGCTGGCTCCGCTGGAGCATTGTTTGGAACAAATCGGTCAACGGGACAGCTTTCAGCTCGAACACCAGGAGATTGACGTGAGCCTGACGCGGGTCAGCCAGGCCAAACAACTCGCCGAAGCCCGCCGTTTGCTCCAACGCGCAGTCGCCTACTCCCGCAAGCATTTCGATCACGAGGAACGAATCGTTTTCCCCTTGGGCGAAGAAGTGCTGAAAGAGGAGACGCTGCGCGAGCTGGGACGCGACTGGATTAAACAGCGGGAACGCCGCTCCCGGTGAGTTGCTCCGCCGCGCGGCAACTGCGCAGGACGGTCAGCGCGGCGTTGACGCCGGCCACCAATGCTTGAACCCGCGCGCCCAGCGGAAAATCCGACGGCGCCTCCAGCGTGTACGAGAGCCGGGTTTTGTGCTGGATCAGATAGAAGGCTTCCGGCCATTGCAGACGGGAAGCGGGGTCCAGGTCCGGACGGATAATCCCTCCGTTCGCCACTCGCCCCTCGATGAGTGGAGATGGGTCCACCGGACAAACCGCCGCCACCGCCTCAATAATCTGCGGCGCCAGGGACGGCTGCCGGTCGGGATTCAATTCGTAAAGGTAGAAGCCGAGCGCTTCCCAGTCTTCATGCAAACAGAAAGCCACATCAAACGATGGTTGCCGTTGCAGCCAGGCGCAGTGGGCGCGCACCTCGGCGGTAACCGGATACCGGTAATCCCGGTTCAAATCGTTCCCCGCGTTGTTCTCCCGGCGGTTGGCTGGAAATCCGGTCGGGTTCAGGCACGGCATCAGCCACAACGCCAAGCCCGGTGGCCAGGCGTTTACCTCCACCAACTGCCGCAAAGCCAGAGGCCCGGCGGGTTCATCGCCGTGAATGCCGGCGCTCAGGTAAACCCGCAAAATAGGGGCGCCGTCGGGCGGAGCAACCGGGGCGCGGTGCGCCGCCAGCAATTGTAATGCCTCCCCGGCCGGGACATCTTCGAGCGTCCATCCGGTCCGGCGCGTCGCGTCACGAAAGGCCGTGAGCGTGGCCGGCAAGTCAATGGTTTCGCCACGATACCCGCCGTGATTGCGGTTCAGGCGTTGAAGCGAAGGTCCGTTCACACGCCGGAAGTGGCCGCAAGCGCGGCGGCGGGCTCAGATGGAGCAAACCCTTCCCAGTCGGGATCCAAACCCAGATCCCGGATCATTTGCAGATCTTTCTCGGGCGGCTGATTTCCCGTGGTCAGATAGTTCCCGATCATCAGGGCACTGGCCCCCGCCATGAAAATCAGGCTTTGGGTGTCGCGCAAATTCACCGCGCGCCCTCCCGCCACCATGATTTCCTGGGTCGGCAGGATGAACCGGAAACAGGCGATGCTCTGGAGAATTTCCAGCGGCGACAACGGCACGCGGTCCCCCAACGGCGTGCCGGGGATGGGATTCAGAATGTTGATTGGCACAATGCTGGCCCCGACTTCCTTCAAGGCAAACGCCAGATCGCAACGATCCTCCCGCGTCTCGCCCATGCCCAGAATGCCGCCCGAACAAATTTTGATGCCGGCCGCTTTCAGATGGCGGATGGTTTCCAACCGGTCGTCGTAGGTGTGCGAATCGCAGACGTTGGGGAAAAACCGACGGGAGGTTTCCAGATTGTGATTGTAGCACTCCAATCCCGCCGCCTTGAGCCGCTCCGCCACCCGCGGATTCTTGATCATACCCAAGGAGCCGTCGGGCCGGATTTTACCTTCGCGTTTCAAGGCCGCCAATTGCCCGCAAACGGCGTCGAGAATCGGACCTTCCTCCAACCCCCGCCAGGCCGCGACGAGGGCGAATCCCGCCGCCCCGTTGGCCCCGGCTTCCGCCGCCGCCGCCAGGACATCGGCGGTGGGCAATAGCCCGTGCCGCGGCGATTCCGTGGAATAAAACGCGGATTGTGCGCAGAACCGACAATTCTCGGGACAACCGCCGGCTTTGAGGTTCACGATAGAACAGAGGTGAATCTTGTTGCCTTTGAACCGCTCACGGATGCGATTTGCCCAGGCCATCAGATCGTAGATGTCCGCCGGGGCCGTCAACTGAAACAACGTCAGCGCCTCCTCGCGCGTGAGCTCGCCCCCGGCCAGCACACGACATCCCCAGCCGGCAATCCGCTCATGCGCGCCGGCGTCAACTGTTTCCATGTTCATGGTTGACAGCATACCCGACGGTCAAGCAGAGGCAAGCCGGGGTTTGGTCAAGCCACCACCTTCGCGCGGCGGCTTGAGAAAGTGGGGGCGAAGGAGGCGGGTTTAGTGCATCAGCCAGCCCACGATGGCTGCGCGCCGGACCGGGCCGTAACTGCGGCTGTCGCTGCTGAGAAACCGATTGTCCCCCAGCACATAAAATTCGTCCGGACCGCATTGTACCGTTTCCGTCATTGCGGTGAACGGGAAAGTCTTCGTGCCTTGTGCCAGGTACGGCTCTGAGATTTTTTCTCCGTTCACGTAGATGTTGCCGTCCCCCAAATCCACGCGATCCCCGGCCACGCCTATGATCCGCTTGACCACATACGCCTGATCCGTCGGGTCTTTGAGCACCACGATGTCGCCGCGTTCCGGGGTCTGAAACAAACTGCTGAGTCGGTTGACCAGATAGATATCGGCCTCTTGCAGCGTGGGACACATGCTGGGCCCGGTCACGCAAATGGATTGCACCACGAAATGACTGAAGAACAGATAACTCCCCACCACCAAGGCCGCGATCCCCATCGCTTGACCGATCTGGGACCACCGCCAGACGCGCCGGCGGGGTGTCCCATCACGGGTCGGCAACCCGGCCCGCATCCCCGGAGACAAAACCATGTCGGTCGCTTCCATACTTCGGTCCTTGATTCTCGAACACGATAAGTATGAGGCTCATTCGCAAAGCTGACAACGGGGGTAAGTTGCGTAATTTTGTGTCGGAGGACTTACGGATAATCCGCGCACGTGGACGCCCTTGACCAGCGGAGAGCGGGCGCGCTTAACGGCGGGCGGCAACGGTTTGCCGGATGGCCGCGCGGAGATCGTCAATCAAAAACGGTTTGCTGATCACACTGGAAACCCCCGGGAGCGGCGTCCGCTGGGCTTTCAAATTTTCCTCGTGCGCGGTGATCAACACGATGGGCAAATCCGGGTGGCGTTGTTGGATGCGCCGCGCCAATTCATCCCCTTTCATTTCCGGCATGAAATAATCGGTGATGACCAAATCAAAAGCCGCCTGCTCCAAACAAGCCAGGGCATCGGCACCGTTCGTGGCGGTCTCCACCACGTGCCCGTCGTGCGTCAGCATCATTTTCACCGCATCACCGACCAAGGGTTCGTCGTCCACGACGAGAATCCGACACTTGACCACCTTCGGTTTGCTCATAATCGGCTAACGTAATGGCGGGAGCTTACGCGGAATCGGGAATTATGCAAATGCCTTTCGTCGTCAGGCCGCCCTCCCCTCCCCACTTGTTTCCGGGCATTCTTTGGCTTTTTTCTGGTCAGCATCGCAGGGTCACACCATGATGTCACCCAACCAACAATGCGCCAAAGATCGCCGAACTTTGCCATGAATCTGAAACACCTATTGATGCTCGGGCTTGCCACCGCCAGCCTGTTGCCGGCCCAGGAAGCCAACCGTCAAGTCGTCCACCAGAAAACCGAAATCCGGCTGCGCGAAATCGCGGCCCGGACTCGTGGTGCGCTGGGGTTTGTCGCCTTGGACCTGACCAGCGGGGAACGGTTCGCGCTCAATGAGACGTTGACCTTCCCGCAAGCCAGCGCCATCAAGATTGCCATTTTGATGGAGGTGTACAAACAGGCGGAGGAGGGCAAATTCAAACTGACCGATGCCCGGCGCATTGCCCGCGCGGACAAGGTCGGCGGCAGTGGCATTCTCAAGCATTTGGGCGACGACACGGTCGAACTGAGCCTCGCCGACTTGTGCGTGCTGATGATTGTGCTCAGCGACAACACGGCCACCAACCTGCTCATTGATCTGGTGGGGCTGGAAAATATCAATCGCACGCTGGACGCCTTGGGACTTCCGCACACCCGGGTGCGGCGGCGCATGTTGGATACGGCGGCCTCCTGGCGGGGCGACGAAAATGTATCCACCCCGGCCGAGGCGGCGCGCATCATGGAAATCCTGTTCAAAGGCGAGTTCCAAAACCGCGCCACCTGCGAAGCCATCCTGGCTCTCCTGCGCCAGACTCAAGGCGGCAGCATCCAGGCCGCCTTGCCCGCGCATATCCCGGTGGCTTTCAAACCCGGCGGCATTGCCGGCGTCACGACCGAATGGGCGATTGTGGAACTGCCGGGCCGGCCTTACGTTCTGGTGGTAATGGAAAACTACGGTTTGGAAACGGATGCCGATACCGCGATCAAGGAACTCGCGGTTGTGGTGCATGAACATTTTTCCCGGCTGGCCCAAGCCGCCCCGCATGGTGCGTATGTCGAGAAACCACGTTAGCCGACTGCGGATGGGCGTTCGCCGCTCCGTGCGATCCGGTTGGGTCAGCTTGTTGGTGACAACGAGCCTGACGTTCGCTTTGCGCGGGCAGGTCTTGGATCTTCCACCGCGGCCGGTGGGCGCACCCGACGGGACTCAGTTCACCAATATCGTGACCTCGCTGTCGCCGGCGGAACGGGAGCGTTGGATTTATGCCCAAATCATCAGCGGCAACGTCCCCGCGTGGTTGCGTCAACTGACACCGATTACCGTCACCGCGGGCGGCCAGACGGCCACGTATCAGGTCCTGCCCGATTATCTCGCCATTGGCAACGACACCAATTATTTCCTCTGCCCGATGACGCCGCTGCTGGCGCAACGATTGGCGGATCACCTCGGCTGCACGCTGCCCACGCGCAAGATGGTCAACCAGATTTGGACCAACGCACCGGTGAAACTGAAACCCGAGCCCATCCCGCCCAGTGCGGCCATGACGACGGTGCCGGTCTTTGCCTGGCATGATTATCTGGTGCGCACGCAACGTCATCAACTGATCCCCGCGTCCCCTCTGGGCACGTTGACCAGCGGGCATAAAAAGGATGTGATCCTTTCCGCGCGCATTTACACGAATTTCGCCAATCCAAACATCACCAAACCCGTGGTGATTTACGGCTGGCATTATCCCTGGGGAACGCCCATTCAACCGCTCTACAACGGCCACGAGGAAACCTACGCCGACTACTCGCACGGCATTCGGCTGGCGCAACTGGGGCTGACCGTCAACGGCCAGTCCAATACCATTCCCAACATCCTGACCAACGCCAGCCTCGCCCCTCTATTGAGCGACGATGGGATCAGCGAAGGCTCCTCCAACGGGACCATTCCCCGGCCCCGCTATTCGGTGCCGCCGCTCGCTCCGGCGATCATGATGCATCCCTATAATCGCAGCGTCACCATCGGCACTCCGGTGACGCTCCGCGCGCTGGCCATCGGCGACCCGCCGCTGACGTATCAGTGGCGGCGGCACGGCACCAACCTGCCCGGGGCGCATCAGGCCACGCTCACGCTCGACCCGGCGCAACCCGACCACGCCGGGCTGTATTCCGTGGTGGTCAGCAATCCCGTGGGCTCGGCTACCAGCCGCGTTGCCCGGGTGCGGGTGCATTCCGCGGCTCCGCCGCTGTTGTTGGCGGATGATTTTAGCACGAACACGGCGATGCATTGGCAGGTCGCCTGGGGGGCCGCCAATGGCATGCCTGATTATACGGTGGATTGGGCGTTCGATTACGGAGCGGTGCCTTACACGTTTCACGGCGTGACCGAACTTATTCCACCTGCGCCCCATTCTGTTGAAGGAAACACCCGGGCCGTCCGGCTGACCGTGAACAACAACGATGCCCTCGGCGCCGCGGCCGCCGTAAATCTGTATCCCAAGGATCAGCGGTTCAATGACCCGTTCGCGTTGAAGTTCGATCTCTGGATCAATTATCCCGGCGGGACTGGCGGCACCGGGCCGGGGGTGGCCGGCAGCACGGAACACGCAATTTTTGGCGTGAACCATTGGGGCACCAACGCCAACTGGGCGGCCCCCGCCGCCGCCAGCAGCGATGGACTCTGGTTCGCCGCGGCTGGTGAAGGCGGTGATTCGCGCGATTACCGGGCGTACCAGGGCAATCCGCTCGGGCTTCCGTTCGATCTCTCATCCGCGCTGGTGGCCACTAATCATACCGCGGCGTTCTTTCAAAACTTGTTCCCGACGGACCGGTTTGAAACTCCCGGCGCGCCAGGCAAGAACTGGATCGAAGTCGAGGTGCGTTACATCGGCTCGGTGGTCACTTGGCTGATGGAAGGCGCGGTCGTGGGGCGGTACACCAATACCTCGGCATTTACAAACGGCACAGTGATGATCGGCATGATGGACACCTTCAGCTCCATCGCCAGCCCCGCGCGGGACGCCTTCGTTCTTTTCGCCAATCTCCGCGTCGAAGATCTCACCCCGGTGCCGCCGCGGATTGAATCAGTCGCCCACCTCCCCCAAGGCGAGGTGCAATTGCTTTTCTCCGGTGTCCCGGGTCGGCGGTACGCGGTGGAAGCCACCGCCACGTTACCGCCTCCACATTGGCAGACACTCGCCAACATCATCGCCGGCGATTCCTGGACGCCGTTTGTGGATGCGAATGCCTCCGCGCAAAGCGCGCGGTATTATCGGTTGAGAGCCGCGCCGGCTGACGAAGAATAACCGATGCCCGCCGTTCACCGGAGAACTTCCCTCCGGCCAAACAGCAGCCCATCACGCGGTCGGGAGACGGAACGTCTCCCAACCCATCGCGTCGCCGCTTGCTGGCGACGGCACGGCTTCCAGTCATCCGCCGCGCGGGTGCAGCCGGTCATCCCGCTTTGGCCAACGCCGCGCTGTGCTTTTGCACTTTCCGGATGGCTTCGAGAATATCGTCCACACTGGCGCGATCGCCCAGCAGCTTATTTTGGGTCATGGCCACGGTGGTTTCGCAAACCTGCTTGTTGCCCTTCAATTCCTTGAAGCTCTCGCGGTACGCCCGCAGCCGGTCGGCACTCCAGAGACGTTGGAATCCGCGCGAGGCGATGGCCTCATCCAACAACCCGTCGTAGTATTGCTCGCGGTAAACGGGGCCGCAGGACACGCCTTCGGCGGAAACCGCCTGCGAAAACCGTGCCAGGGACAACCCGTTGAATTGCGTGGCGTCGTAGCGGAACGGGTAGAGATGCCACACTGCCCGGCTGTTCCGCGGCAGGCGCACCGGAATGATGCCGGGAATCTTGCCCAGATTGGCGCTCAGGTAATCGGCGTTCGCCTGGCGGATTTCCGTTTCCTTGACCAATTTGTCGAGCTGTTGCTGCAGCATCATTGCCTGCGGTTGGGTCATGCGGTAATTCAGCCCCCGGGTAAACGAGCCGCTGCCTTGGTTCGTTCCGACCGCGCGCCCGCAGTTGTGATAGGAATTGCAGCGGTCAATCAACGTTTCACTCATGCTGGTGATGGCGCCGCCCTCGCCGGAGGGAATATGCTTGGATTGCTGAAAACTGAAGCATCCCACGTCGCCGAGGGTACCGCATTTTTGCCCGTGATACTCCGCCAGCCACGCCTGGCAGGCGTCTTCAATCACCGCCAGTTTGTGTTTCCGCCCGATGGCCAGGATCGCGTCCATCTCGCACGGCATGCCGTAAATATGCACCGGCATGATGGCGCGGGTGCGTTCCGTAATGCGGCTTTCAATCGAGGCCGGGTCCAAGGTCAACGTGGCCGGGTCGGTATCGGCAAAGACCGGCAGGGCATGATGCGCGAGGATGGCATTGTAGGTGGCGATGAAGGTGTAGGGCGACACAATCACTTCGTCGCCGGCGTTCACGTCCATGACCTGCAAACTGACGAGCAGGGCCGTGGTGCCGCTGGACGTGGCCAGGCATTTGCGCGCGCCCAGCAGTTTCGCGTATTGCGCTTCAAAATTTGCGACCTCGCCACCCGCTCCCCGGAACCAACTGCAACTGCGATACACCTTCAGGATGTTGGCTTCCCAGGCTTCCTGCCATTGGGGCCACTGCGTCCAGCCGCTCCGGTGAACCGGCGTGCCGCCCAGCAAGGCGGGTTTATCCGCCTCCGCGGCAAAACCGCGCGGCGCCTGGCGCGCCCCCAGCCAGCCGAGCGCGACCGAACTGGCGGCGGCGGTGCGGATGAAGTTGCGTCGTGTGTATTGGTTTTTCATAACTTTGTTCCTTTCTCTCCAGATTGGCAGAATTTTCGCCTGACCACGGTCAATCAAGCCCTGCCCAACATCAGCCGCCCTACCCTATCCCCCGCGCGCGTCAGTCTCAATCCCAAAAATGATCCCGTCGTCCAGTCAGCCCGTAAACACCGGGGCACGCCCCACACCTGATCGGATCAACCGGGTTTTCTTCCGCACCCGTCACCCCGCGCGGAGACGCTTCCCCCGAAAATAATGCGGATGAACCCATTCGACGAACCGGTCCCATCGCGCCCCGCTTTGGCGTTCGTTTACTTCGCCCGTTCATTCCGCTCCGCCAGTCCAGCCGACGTTGGCGGTCAAGCGTTGTCCTTCAATGCACATACCAGGGCGTGCCACTGGCAATCACTCCAACAAAATAGGAGGCCGCGTTGCCGAGCAGCGAGGCCGCCAAGGCGCGCCGCCAGCTCACGCCAATAAATCCGCCGCTCTGCAGAAACGGGGCGGCGGCCACCAGCTTGACGAGCACGGCGTCAGCCAGCACAACCCCCGGCTCCAGCAACCAGAGGGAGACGCGCTCAATGAGCGGCAGAAACGCGAATAAGAAAAGGGCCGTATTGGCCGCGATGAGGGTGAAAAATAACGGGACAATCAGTACGCCGGTCGAAACCAACACCAACGTAACCAGGCTGGACTCGA
>Ga0255344_1007020_pt1 | contig 9983 bp, 4 predicted proteins | sample wastewater_treat_5_FD_192414 | JGI IMG/M metagenome (GOLD analysis project Ga0255344, IMG submission 192414) | Wastewater microbial communities from Lulu Island WWTP, Vancouver, Canada - plant18 | ecosystem: Engineered > WWTP > Wastewater > Unclassified | place: Canada: Vancouver, British Columbia...
TCGCAGTGTTTAATCGTCCGAAGTCAGCAATCTCAGAAGCCTTCCGTACGATACGTACCAACCTTCAATTCTACGGATTGAATTCGGGAAGTAAAGTAATTACTATTACTTCATCGGTAGGAGGAGAAGGGAAGTCGTTTATTACTTTAAACCTCGCAACGGTATTGGCGATGCAAGGAAGGAAAGTAGTGATGATCGGACTCGATTTACGTAAACCGAAATTATTCGATGATCTAGATATTAAAAATGATATCGGGGCCAGCAATTATTTAGTAGGTGCGTCAACGTTAGATCAAGTGATTCGCACGACGAAAGTTCCGGGACTCGATTTTATCTCTGCGGGACCAATTCCTCCGAACCCTGCTGAACTTTTATCGAAGAAGCTGATGGCTGATATGGTAGAAGAATTAAAGAAGCGGTATGATTTTATTGTTATCGATACTCCGCCAGTAGGAGTAGTGTCGGATGCATTTATCATTATGCCTTTATCTGACATAAATCTTTATATCGTTCGTCAAGGATATTCGCGCATGGAATTCATTCGCTCACTCGACGAATTATACCGCGATGGTAAATTCAAAACCCTTAGCATCATCCTCAACGATTCAAACTTCAGCGGCTCTTACGGCTACGGACATAACTACGGTTATATCAAAGGCAACGAAGAGTACTATGGAGATGTAGAAACATCGAAGTGGGGGATAGGGAAGTGGTTTAGAAGGAAATGAGATATAAATTTTATTTTGGATTTTGAATTTTGGATTGGGCACCCATTGGGTTCTTCAATTTGAACGGAATCCTCTTGTTAAACGCAGCGGCCGCTAGGAAAAGTTTAGACGCGTGTTATGCTACGAGTACTTTTTGCGGGCGCAGCGATTGCTACGCAATTTTTTCTCCCATAGGGTTCTTCAGTTTTAACGAAATTCATTGTTTAAACGCCCCATAGGGACAGGCAGCGGAAGCTAAGTAAGTGCTTGTTGTGCGGTATGCTACGGGTGCTTTTTGCGAGAGCAGCAATTGCTACGCAATTTTTTCTCCCATAGTTTTTTTCAATTATTTAAAGATCTAAATTACGATCCCCATCGGGACAAGCGCTGCGAAAACGTGGCGTCGTTGCGTTTAAACATTGAAGATTGTAGTTGATGACTATAGAAAATCGATATTAGACCTTAGACCAAACCATTGTCTATAGTCTATTGTCTATAGCCAAAATTTTCATACCCTTTCGCGAATATCCTGCATCCTTCGTCCTGTATCTTTTATCCTCTTTAATCAAACGCCTTCAACAGTTCCTCCATCTTCGATCCTCTAGATCCTTTGATGAGAATGGCTGCGTTGTGTGGGAGATTGTTTTTTAACCATTGTGCAGCTTCTTCAGAGGTGTTGAAATGTAAAAAGCCATGTGTTGCTGCCGAGGCGGCGAAGTGTTTTCCTACTACAATTGTTTGTTTGGCTTCTACTGTTGTGGCTAACGACGCAATGCGATGATGTTCATCGGCGCTTTCTTCTCCTAACTCTAACATCTCGCCAAGTGCTAAATATTTATCTCCACTGAATGCGTTTCTGAAATTCATCAACGCTGCACTCATGCTACTCGGATTAGCATTGTATGCATCTAAAACAATAGTGATATCTCCTTTGTGAATGACTTGCGATCGTTGGTTGCCTGGAACATATCCGCTGATAGCGGCTGCGATTTTATCTGCATCTATTCCGAAATGATGTCCGATAGCAACAGCACATAAAACATTGTCGAGATTGTAATCGCCAGTGAGTTGTGTAGGAATTGTTTGTTGGAAAGGCTTCGTGATTTCAACCGATAAAAGCTCGCCTTGCATCATCACTTTTCCGCAGATGGCATTGCTTTCGGATGTACCATACGTTACAATATTTTGATATCCTTTTAGGATATCCACTAATGCTTCGCGATCATGCTGAATGAAAATTAATCCGCTATGCACCCTCAGGAAATCGTACAATTCTCCTTTCCCTTTTTTCACTCCTTCAATGCCTCCGAATCCTTCGAGGTGAGCTTTGCCGATATTGGTGATTAGTCCGAAGTCGGGTTGCGCAATAGAAGCCAATAGCTCGATTTCTTTCTGGTGATTGGCTCCCATTTCAACCACCGCAAATTCGTGTTCCTTAGTGAGCGATAATAGCGTTAGCGGGACACCAATATGATTATTGAGATTGCCAATGGTGTAATAGGTGTTGAATTTCTGCTTCAAAACTGCAGCTACTAATTCTTTCGTAGTCGTTTTTCCGTTGCTGCCTGTTATTCCTAACACCGGAATATTTAATGTGCGACGGTGAAGAGTGGCGAGTTTTTGAAGTGTACTTAATACATCATCGGTAAGTAAAATGCGATCATCGGCTGCGCCATGCAACTCATCAACGATAGCATATGCTGCTCCGCCTTTCAAAGCCTCATGCGCAAATAAATTTCCGTTGAAGTTGGCGCCCTTGAGAGCGAAAAATAAACATCCTTTGGTAAACTTACGCGTGTCGGTGCTAACAACCGGGTGACTTCGGAATATCTCGTATAACTTTTCAATGCTGATCATAAGGGTGACTTTGTAATTGGCTTCGAAGATAAAATATTGGCAGGAATTAGAGGGGGAGAGATTGAATGATTGAATGATTGAATGAGAGAATGATTGAATGAAGGGTCACAACGAGATTGTTGGTAGTTTGAAAGATCCTTTATAAGTTAGAAATCCTTTTTAAAGCGGCCCTCCGTGAAGTAGATTCCTTCGTAATCACTTCAGGATAACACAGGGCGCTTGGGGGTCTGTTTATGTTTAGAGTGATGATAATGCACCCCCCGCAGAAGTAGACTCCTTCGTCGTCACTTCAGGGTTACACAGGGTGCATTAGATTATATTACCCAATTAATTTTTAATAAGAGATGAAATTTATGGTAGGTATAATTGCGTAGCAATCCCCTGACGATTTCTCCTTAGTCGAAATGTCAGGGCCTAGCTGCGTCCAGCTATAATTGGCTTCGCCGCCTCCGCGCCCTTTGCGCTAAGCGAAGCGCCTCCGCGCCCCCCGCGGTTAAACAAAACAAAATTTCGTTTAGCTTGAAGAACCCAATGGGAGCCTAATCCAAAATTAAAAATCCAAAATACAAAATCCCTCCCCCCGCGGTTAAACAAAACAAAATTCCGTTTAAATTAAAGAACCCAATGGGAGAAAAATCCCCGTCGTAGACGGTAATCTGTCTCGCCGCTAGGCGATCCTGCGAGCGTCAGCCCGTAATAGCCTAAGCCACCATAGGCGCAAGAATCCTTTTAAATCCTTTTTAAATCCTTTTAGTCCCGACGTGCTTGCACAGTCGGGACGAATCCGTGTTCTAATATTAATCTCTTAATTTAAAAATGAAACCAATGGGAGGATTATATTTAAACATAACCTATCATTAAAATCATGAAAATCTGCGGCCCATCCCCTGCAGTAGAGTCGAAATGGTCATATTCAAAAAACAAATTCAGTACGACACACTGCAGGGCAAGCAAAATCCCCTGCAGTAGAGTCGAAATGGTCATATTCAAAAAACAAATTCAGTACGACACACTGCAGGGCAAGCAAAATCCAAAATCAAACTTCCCCCCCCATTTACCTTGAATTACCTCCCTTTTACCGTTTATCTTTTTAAAACAGCATTTTATTTCTAAACTTTGAATTCTGCAAACTAAAAAATGAAATTACAAGAGATATTAGTTCATATCGGTGGCTGTTTGGCCTTTTTACTTTTTCCAGTGCTGTTTTCGCCGGATGCCGATATGGGTTTTGACGTTTTTGCCGTACGCCCCTTCCAACGCGATTTTTTGGCTTATGTGTTGATGGTGGGTTTCTTTTATCTGCACTATTATACTATCCTCCCTCGCTTTTATTTTAAGCGGAAGTATATCGTTTATTCTTTGAGTGTCGCCGCTTGTTTTCTTGTAGTGGTTTTCCTCCCCGGATTTCTTATCTCGGAGGCCGAGCACTTGAATGTTATGCGTGAGGCAATTCCTCCTCCTAATGAATGTATGCCTGCTCATCGTCCCCCGCATGAGTCGTTTTTGTTTTTTATTGCTAGCGCTCGCTTCTTTCAGTTTGCTTCTATTGCCGTGTTTTCAATGTTGCTGAAAATGCATAATCGCTTAAAGGATACTCGTCGCGAACAGCTGGGTTCTGAACTTTCGTTCTTGAAGGCGCAAATCAATCCGCATTTTTTGTTCAATACGTTGAATAGTATTTATTCGTCGGCCGTGCAGGAGAATGCTTCGAATACGGCCAATTCGATTGTGCGTTTATCGGGACTAATGCGTTATGTGTATACGGAGTCTGACTCTGATTATGTTCCGCTCGAACACGAGATAAATTATATTACCGATTATGTGTTGTTGCAAGAGAGTCGCTTGCAAGATACTGTCCCTATTTTGTTTCAGGTGGAGGGTAATTTTGAGAATAAAAAAATTGCTCCTTTGCTGTTGATGCCTTTTATCGAAAATGCATTTAAGTATGGTGTGAATGCTGAAGAGTCGCCGAGGATATTTATAAATATTTCGGTTACTCGAGATCACTTGATATTGACGGCGGAGAATAATAAAGTGTCGACTATTTACGAGAGTTCTTTTAGTTCGGGTGTAGGATTGTCGAATGTGCGCAACCGATTGCAGTTGGTGTATCCCAACCGACACGAACTTATTGTGAAGGATTTAAATGATGTTTATAAAGTGTACTTGTCAATTCAATTAAGATGATAAAAGCCATTGCTATCGACGATGAACCTCCTGCACTTAAATTGCTCGAGAATTATTGTGCCAATGTCGATTTTATAAACCTCGAGCGTACTTTCGTGAAGCCTACTGAAGCATTGAAGTATGTGAAAAAGTTTCCCGTCGATTTAATATTTCTTGATGTGCAGATGCCGGGATTAACAGGTATTGAATTGTACAAAAGTTTGCAGCAGGAAACGATGGTGATTTTTACTACCGCGCATAGCCGTTACGCACTCGACGGATTCGAACTTAGTGCGGTAGATTTCTTGTTGAAGCCTTTTACTTATGAGCGATTCTTGTTGGCAGCAAAGAAGGCCCAAGATTATCATAATTTTATGCATCGCCCCGATTCTCTTACTTCGGCCAGCATTTTTGTGAGGAGCGAATATAGCTTGGTGAAGATTAAGTTGTCGGATATTATCTATATCGAAGGGTCCGACGATTATATCAAAATTATTCAGGAAACAGGCAATCATATTATCGCTCGCATGACCATGAAAGCGATCACCGAGAAGTTGCCGACGACCGAATTTGTGCGCGTTCACCGCTCTTTTATCATCCCATTATCGAAAATTACCCACGTCAGGAACAAGAATATCTATATCGGCGATTCCGAAATTCCGGTTGGAGTAAGCTACGAACAGGAGTTCAATCAGCGATTTAAGGGCGAATAACTTGTTCAACCATCAAAAATGCCCGTTTAGTCCTTATTTTTATGATATTCACCGCTAATATTTGTCAGTTCGCCAAATATTTTGCACATTTGTATCAGCATTAGAACGGGAAACGGTTCAATGTGTAAATCATAGGTAGGTTTAGTGATTGTTTCCTTTAAAAAGAAGGAGCATGGTGTCGAAAGGAAAGAATAGTAACGGGTTCTCATTTTTGACATCATCTCCTTCTTTTTTTATAAAAAAAATGGCGCCCTGTTGCTTAACAAGGCGCCATTTTTTATTTTAAGGAATGTTTATTTGCTGATAATAATTCTTCCTATATTATTTCCTTTTTCAGAGAAATTGCGAATGCTGTAAACGCCATTTGCTAAAGAGGTTAAGTCGATCTTGATTTCTGTGCTATTGTTTGCAAACGATTTGATTAATCGTCCCGCAGCATCGTAAATTTTACAGTCACCAATCGATAAGCCTTCTATGTTTAACATTCCGTTACTCGGATTAGGCTTTACTATTAGTTGTGTCGCACTTCCTGTAAGTTGGAATAATCCTACAGTAGATGTAATGTCGATTGATGTGGAGGTATTACATCCGTTAGCATCTGTGATGTTAACTACATAGTTTCCTGCTGTTAATCCGCTGATGTCTTCTGAGTTTTCTCCGTTCGACCAAGTGTAGCTGTAAGGTGCTGTTCCTCCTGTTACGCTTAAGTCAATACTTCCGTCGTTACCGCTTGTTTCATTGATGCTGGTAGCAGTTGTTGCTAATGCATTCGGCTCGCTGATGGTAATCGATCCTGTAGTTGTACAATTTGCATCGTCGGTTACGGTATAGTCATACGTTCCTGCTATTAGTTGCGATAAATCTTCGGTTGTTGCTCCATTGCTCCATGTATAATTGTAAACTGCTGTTCCTCCGCTAACTGATATGTCAATCGTTCCGTTGGCATCACTATTGCATGATACATTGTTTGTGCTGCTGCTAACTGTAGGAGCCGATATGTTATTTAGTGTAACTTGATTCATAATTGTACAACCATTTTGATCGTAAATTGTGAAGTCAAATGTTCCTGCCGACAGTGATGTTATTTCGTAGTCCGATGATCCCGTATTCCAGTTGTATGATAGTACTCCTGTTCCTCCGGTTGCTGTTACCGATATCGATCCGTTTCCTTGGTTACAATGTTCATCATTTACTGTTGCTTGGTAGGTGATAGCAGCAGGCTCTGAAATTGTTACGGAGCTGTTTTCTAAGCATCCGTTGTCATCCATTACTTGGACTTGATAAACGCCAGCACTAAGGTTGCTTTCTGTTGTTGCTGTTCCACCCGACGACCACTGAATGTTTAAGTTTCCTGTTCCGCCGCTTGCATTGATCGTTGCTTCGCCTGTTCCGCCGTTGCAGAGTGGAGAAACTGTGGTAAACGATGTGCTGATAGCTGCAGGATCAGCGATGCTGAAGTTTTGCGTATAGGCGCAACCGTTATTGTCGGTAATTGTTAGTGAATAGCTGCCTGCATAGATAGCTGATTCTGTATCTGTATTTCCACCTGTCGACCAATCGTAAGTATATGCTCCCGTTCCTCCTGTAGCTGTTACCATTGCCGATCCGTCGCCACTATGACATAATGGATCTGTTGTAGTAATAGTAAGTTGTACCGCAGTTGGCTCAGTGATATTGATCGATGTTGAATAGCTGCATCCATTGTCGTCAGTAATTACTACTGTATAATTGCCTGCTGATAAATTATTGTCGAATGATGCTGTTGTTCCATTGCTCCAATTATAGCTGAGGTTTCCTGTTCCTCCGCTTGCAATGATCGATGCTTCTCCTGTTCCTCCGTTACATAGTGGTTCTATGGTGCTGTTGGTAGATGTAATAGCTGTCGGCTCGGTGATTACGAATGATGCATTTGTTGTGCATCCATTCGCATCGGTAATTAAGCATTGATAGTTTCCATTGCTAAGATCGTTGAACGATGATACATTGTCGCTGCTATGATTCCATGTATAATTGTATGGTGCCGTTCCTCCGGTTGCTGTAATTTCTGCTATTCCGTTGTTTCCTCCATTACAAGTTACATCTGTTTGTGTTGTTGTTGTTGCAAGTGTTGTCGGTTCACTAATGATGACCGATTGCGTAGATGTACATCCATTCGCATCGGTAATTACGCAAGTGTAACTACCTGCCGATTGATTGCTCAATGTTGATGAGATATCAGTAGTGTGATTCCATGAATAGCTGTATGGCGCTATTCCTCCTGTTGCTGATGCATCTAATGTTCCATTACTTTCTCCGTGACAAAGTGCATCTGTTGATGTAATTGCTGCTACTAACGTTGATGGCTGTCCGACAATTGCCGAGCCAGTTTCTAAACATCCGTTTCCGTCAGTAATACTGTAGTTGTATGTTCCGGCTGCTAACGATGTTAATGTTGTTCCGCTTGCTCCCGATTGCCATGTTACGGTGTATGGTGTCGTGCCACCTGAAATCGAAATGCTAGCTGATCCCGTATTTCCTCCGTTACATTCAACATCGATGGATGTAGCAGTATTTGTGATTGCTGTTGGTTGCGTAATCGTAAACGATAGTGCGGATGTACATGCATTAGCATCTGTGATAGTGCATGTGTAGATTCCTGCTGTCAATCCTGTTTTCGATGAAGTGCTTCCTCCGTTTGACCATAGATAAGTGTACGAAGGTGTTCCTCCTGATACTGCTACCGATGCAGCACCATTGCTTCCTCCGTTACATGCAACATCAGTTGATGTAGGAGTAGTGCTGATTGCTGATGGTTCAGTAATCGTAAATGATCGTGCCGATGTACATCCATTCGCATCTGTAATGGTACATGTATATGTTCCTGCTGCTAATCCTGTTTTCGATGAAGATGATCCTCCGTTCGACCATTGATAAATATAGCCAGGTGTTCCACCTGAAACGGATATTGATGCTGCTCCTGTGCTCAATCCGTTGCATGCAACATTTGTTGATGATGGAGTAGTGCTGATTGCTGTTGGTTGTGTGATAGTAAATGATCGCGATGATGTACATGCATTAGCATCAGTGATTGTGCAAGTATAAGTGCCTGCTGTTAATCCTGTTTTTGTTGCTGTTGTTCCTCCATTCGACCATAGATAAGTATATCCAGGTGTTCCACCTGATGCTGTTACTGATGCTACGCCATTGCTTCCTCCATTACATGCAACATCGGTTGATGTCGGAGAAGTGCTCAATGCTGTTGGTTGTGTAACGGTAAATGATCGAGATGATGTACATGCGTTCGCATCTGTTACGGTGCAAGTATAAGTTCCTGCTGATAATCCTGATTTAGTTGCGGTAGTGCCACCGTTCGACCATAGATATGTATATGAAGGTGTTCCTCCTGATGCAGATAACGATGCTACGCCATTACTTCCTCCGTTACATGAAACATCGGTTGTTGTTGGAGTAGTGCTAAGTGCTGTTGGTTGTGTGATGGTGAACGATCGTGCTGATGTACATGCATTAGCATCAGTAACTGTTACTGTATATGTTCCTGCAGCAAGTCCTGTTTTAGATGCAGTACTTCCTCCGTTCGACCATTGGTAAGTATATCCTGGTGTTCCTCCTGAAACGGATATTGATGCTGCTCCTGTACTTAATCCGTTGCATGCAACATTTGTCGATGATGGAGTAGTGCTGATTGCTGTTGGTTGAGTTATTGTGAATGAGCGAGCTGATGTACATGCATTGGCATCTGTTGCCGTGCATGTATAGGTACCTGCTGCAAGCGATGATACGCTAGCACTTGTTGCTCCTGACGACCAACTATACGTATAAGGTGATGTTCCTCCTGATACTGTTACCGATGCTGCTCCTGTTGTTCCTGCATTGCAGGCAACATTAGTTTGCGATGCAGCAGTATTTGTTAATGCAGATGCCGGTTGTGTGATGGTTACCGATTTGCTTGCAGTACATCCTAAATCATCGGTGATAGTTACAGTATAATTTCCTGCAGATAGTCCAGAAGCTGATGCTCCTGTTCCTCCTGATGGAGCCCAAGAGTAAAAGTAAGGTGATGTTCCGCCCGAAACTGAAACAGATCCTGCTCCGTTGCTTCCATTGTAACAGCTTACAGATGTTGTAGAACTTGATGAAGTGATGGCACTATTTACGGTGATCTTAACTGCCGTTGTTGTATCTACTGCCGATCCAGATGTAACAATTCTTCTAAACCATGTAGAGTTTGTTAGCGAAGCAGGTGTATAGTTTTTTCCATTGCTTGTTCCTGTTGCTGTACTGAATCCGCTAGTAGCACTTGTTGTTGAACTTTGCCATACATAAGTGTATGTTCCTGTTCCTCCTGCAGGTGTTGAGCCTGTAAGTGCAGATGCCGATGCTCCATTGCAAACTGTTTGTGCCGATGAAGCAGTATTACTAGTAATATTTATATATATTGTTGTGTTGGCGCTGATGGTTTGTACGGGATCAGTTGCTAGTCCGCCGTATTCTACTACATATGGCAAACTATTATTGGGTAAGTCGTTCCATGCTCCTGGAT
>Ga0255344_1007023_pt1 | contig 9981 bp, 9 predicted proteins | sample wastewater_treat_5_FD_192414 | JGI IMG/M metagenome (GOLD analysis project Ga0255344, IMG submission 192414) | Wastewater microbial communities from Lulu Island WWTP, Vancouver, Canada - plant18 | ecosystem: Engineered > WWTP > Wastewater > Unclassified | place: Canada: Vancouver, British Columbia...
CCTACCGGCGTGCGCCCTACCGGCGTACGCCCTACCGGCGTGCGCCCTGCCGGTATCCAAAGGAGCGTCAGCGGAAGCGGATATCCATAATGGTAATATCGTCCGGCAGCATTGCCTCGTGAATCCATGAATCAATCGCCTTTGTATAGGCTTCCGCGGTATCTGCTTCCGACTTGGTATGCACGCTGGCAATCAGATCACGCGTCTTGTCGTCCTCAAAACGGACTCCGTCGGACGTCACCATGTCCGTCAGTCCGTCTGTATACAGCACAATCCGCAGACCGCTCACGATCGGAACCCGATAGCTGGTCTGCTCTTCCGTTTCAATAATTCCCATGCCGAGCGGCGGCAGATTCGGGTTCAGTGCTTTCCCCACAACCTTATTGTTTTCCCCGGGAACGAAAATATAAATAGTCGTGTGCCCGCAGTTCTGGATCAGAACCTCGTTGCTGGTTAAATCGACATAACAGAGCGCCGCAGTGATGAACATGTCCGACGGCGTAAGATTGTCAATATACTTGTCCATCAGAATCGTCGTCTTTTCGCCAAAACGGTCGCCAAGATCAAAATACTTCAATGCGGTAAAAAAAGAACCGATTGCCATGGTCGAAAGCGAGGCCGCAACATTCTTTCCGGAAACGTCGAAGCATCCGATAATATGCCGGTTCTGGCCCTCAACGTCGAATTCCTTAAAAAAATCGCCGCCGACTTCGTTGGCCATGCGGTTCCAGGTGATAATGGAGTAGCGCGGATGTTTTTTGCTCACATCGCGCGCAAGCAGATTCTGCTGAACGATACGGGCTTTTTCCATATCCCGGTTCCGCAGTTCGGTAACTCGCGTAAGCATTTCGCGCAAACCCACAATGCCAAAAAAACTCTTGCGATAAAACACCGCAAAAAAACGCGCCCCTTTTTCGGTATTGAGTTCAGTCACCTTCGTAATATTTTTTTCTATATAGTCGTCCGCGCGAAGCGTCAAAAGCGGCGACGTGATATAGGCATCGAGGTCTTTTTGCCAGAATCGCCCCCAAGCCGATTCAGTCATTTTTTCAACCTGGGAGCGGTCCAGAATACCAATCATTACCCCGTTGCGTTCTATGGGAATTGCAGCATGAGCAGGATTTTTCTTAAAGTAATCCATCACGAATTCAAGGGAAGTGCTCGCATCGATCGGGTCGACCTGGATAGTGATGGAGCCGATTTGCCGGTACGCAAATTCTTCCTGGAGGTTCGGTTTATCTTCAAAACTTTCTATGGTAATCATAGCATCCAGTATCGTATCGATTACCGAATGCGTCAATGAATTTTTAATTCTGATGCCTGTCGATCCCGGCGGAGCGAAAGCAGCCGATCGCCTGAAAAAAACATCCGTTTTTCAGGCGATCGGCTTAATAGACAGAAAGAAAGTATATACCAAGCAGCACGACGATCCGAGCCGCATCCTCCGCATCGGTGTCTGACTTCACGGACGGCTCGACAGTGCCTGCCGGTGCAACCGCCCGGCTTTTGCCGGTAAGCATCACTGCCGATTCGCGCACAATGCGCGAGAATACGCCGAGCTTCTGGTCAATTCTGCAAAGAACTTCGGGCTGGGCGTATTCGCCGAAGAGATCATCGAAAAGCCGCGCGCAGAAGGAGTCGAGCAGGGCGAGCGCATCCCGGTTCCGGTCTTCTTCGAGCGCCTTTCGAAGGGATACCAGTTCGTCGATTTTGCTGCGGTTTTTTTTCCGGTCCTTGCGCAGCCGCACTTCAAGCATGTTTGCCTCAAACCGGTCAAAGAGCTTTTGATGGCGTTTTTGAAGCACCGGCCCCGAGCCGGTAACATACTGGTAGAATTCGTCCGGTTTTCCCAACAGATTCGCAAGCGATATCGCAAACTGCCGGCGGGCGGTTTTGGTTCGGGCGGCCAGCAGGTTGGGGAAAATATCTCCCGCAGCTTCGAAAATACCCAGCCGTGCAGCCGCCGATGAGGTCACCTGCTTGAGCCGCTCGCTCCGGTTTTCCCGAAGAAAAGCGAGCACATGCCCAATAGATTCTTCGTCTCCGATATCGGCAAGCGCCTCGACGCAGGCTTTTTGAAGCTCTTCGTTCGGTTCCCACAGGCAGCCCACCAGTGCGCCGACTGCGCGGCGGTCTCCGAGTTTCCCCAGGGCGCGAGCGGCGGAAATCCTGATGTCGGAATCCGGATCCAGCAGCCGCAGGATAAGCGCTTCGGCGGAATGAGGCGACGGGATGCGGCCGAGCGCGCGGGCGGCTTCTTCCTGGACGGCGGTGTCCGGATCGTCGAGCTTTTCGATAATGTCGCGGATAGCGAGTTCGGCCGACTTTCCGTCGAAGGTACGCAGAATATCGGTTTTGGTTTCGGCAGAACCGGAGCGTCCGAGCGAATCAAGGTTTTGGAACGTCCGGATGATTTGCGGATTCGTAATCTGGCTGATTACAAAGCCGAAGGGCTTTTCCGAACCTTCATTGACGCGGCTTACCAGGAAGGCGCACAGTACGCATAACACAATCGAGGCGAGCTGGATGACGTGAAAATTGGCGAAGGTAACCGGCCCGAGGACAACCGAGAATCCCGCGAGGGCGTCCGACAAAAGTCCCCCGACAAGCGAACCGGGCGCGGAAACGAGACCGACGATTGCGAGATACCAAGCGACATAGGCTACCCGGTTTTTTTCCGGGGCGAGCGAAAGCATCATCTGGTTCGAACCTTCCCAGAAAGCTGGAGACAGAATACCCGAAACCACGGCGATCAGCGGTAAAATGATAAAGTAGTTTCCGGGCGTCAGCACGAGGTAACCGGTCCATCCGATAACAAGGAGCGTACCGGCAATGACGACGGGCTTTCGGCCCCAGCGATCCATGATGGTTCCCCAGAACGGGGCGCACAGCACCCACAAAAACTGCGAAAGCATCTGCATAATGCCGAGCCAGGTGTTCGGCGCCCCGATCCTGTCCGGATTGACAATCCAGGGCGACTGGAAGGGTCCAACGAGGTTCATCGAAAAAATGGCGAACCCGATTGCTGCGGCGAAACCCACAAACGAACGGTTATGCAGCGGTTCGAACATCGTAGATGCGTCAAATATGGGCTTTGAATCGGGAAGCGGTTCGGGCGTGACTATCTGACTTACAATATCCAGAAGACCTGCGACAGCACCTACTGAGCAGATGACCCCGTACACGGTGAGAGCCGAACTCCGGGGGAAGATGTCCAGAAGTGTACTGGCAATAAAGAACCAGATAATATTGACGATCTGGATAACGGACGAGCGGCGCATAAAAAAGCTGCCGCGCATGGATTCCGGAAAGATGTCGGCAACCCAGCCCCACCAGCAGGCGCTCGTGGCGTTCGCAAAGGCCCAGGAAAGACCCATCGCGACGATGATGATGACGATACCGCGCTGCGAATCGCCTCCGCGCGCGACATAAAAGGCGATAAAGGCAATGATTGCCGTGAGCGCACGGTGTACCACATGGCCGATCATGAAAATCGGTTTTTTCCGGCCGATCCAGCCGTAGAGGAAGATGCCGAGAATCTGGAAGATGCCCATAAACTGGATTATGGTCACAAGGAGCCCGAGCTGGGCTGCGCTCGCGCCGAGGTAGTTCTGGAAGAATACGTTGAAAAGCGGCTGAATCGAGCAGACCAGCTGCCAGACAACCGACGAGGCGCCCGAAAAGATGCTGATCCGCATTGCCCGCACCAGCTGGGTTTGCGTCAATTGTTTCTGCATACAACAAATATTCTAACAAACCGGTGCGGGAAAAGAAAGGGGGAGCCGCCGGCTACAGGTCTATTCTGACGCCGAAGCCCAGGGATTGTCCGTCAGAGAGCGGAAAAAATGATACTGCGGGATCCGCTCCGGAATTCAGCGCCGAATCGAGGGCTGAATTCCAGGATGCTGCGTACGTCCAGGGCCGCACCAGAGAGAAGATGCCGCTTGCAAGGAAGAAGCCGCAGCCGGCCAAAAGAAACGGGATGTTCCGGTTCATGCGCCGGTTCATTTCGTCCGAGTAGGCGAGGTATTCTTCGGTATCCGAAGGGTCGGGCCCATTCGAAAACTGGAATATCGGCTGGAAACCGTGTACGAAGAATGCGGTTCCGGCGACGTCCAACAACAGCACCGTCGTGAATCCCGTGATGTCTCCCTGCAAGGCCGAGCCGACTCCGAAGCCGACGAACCAGTTGGCGAGGAAGGGGATAACGGCGTCTTTTTTATGGGCCGCATACAGAGTGTTTTTCTGGGCAGGACTCAAAAAGCGAGCTGTCTCGGTTAGTTCGTGCCAGTTGTCGAACAGATCTTCTTCTATCAGCCGGTTCGCATCAAAGTAGACGTTGACCGGCTCTTCGGCGAAAACTGATGCTCCGATTGCTGCAATGCATACCAGCGCAAGCAATTTTTTCATTGCGGTGCTCCTGTTTTCCTGGATTGCGCCAGCTGGCGCACGGCTTCCAGCGGTATCGTTATTTGCGGCATCCCCGAAGAATACGGGGCAACCTGATACTGCGCAAACCTGAAGATAAGGGTATCGCCTTTGAGCGTAAAAATCCTGAAATTGGCTGCTGCGGGCATTGTGCCTTCTTCAAGCCAGTCTGCGTCCGGAGAAGCGCCCGAAGTACGTTTCAGTTCCGCTGCAAGCAGGGGGCGTGCCGTTTCGGACAAAGCGCGGAGCCATTCGTTCCAGCCGGCCCAGTCGCTTTCCGCACGAGCATTAGGCTCCGCGTGAGCATTAGGCTCCGCGTGAGTTTTGGGTTCCGCTGCGACGCCGCCTTGCGAGGTTTTCCACAGGTCCGAAAGGAGAATTTCGGTGCCGGACGGGATGTCAACGTTGATGGGAACGAGTGTCGTGGAGCCGTGGGCTCCGCCGGTGTATGCGTAGATTTCAAGGAGGGCGCTGAACCGCTGCGGCGTGAACTCGGACAGCGTCCAGGTAACGACAAAATCCCAAGGCGCATGGAGCTCAAGCTGCGCCGCCTGCGCCGCAGCCTGGAGAAAATCCCGTTCTGCAGCGCGGATCGCTTCTTCGACACGGGTGTTGATGACGGGCGCGGACGGTATGCCGGCGTCGAGCACTGGGAAGGTTTTGTGTACTGTGTATCGGGCTGTGTGCAGTTCGACGGAACGCGAACGCAGCAGCCGGTGATCGGTCTGTGCCTCGGTTATTATTCTGCCGTCAGGCGCGTGAAGCGGGGCAAGCGTCGTGCAGGAGGCGGAAAAAATTGCGCCGAAAACAGCAGCAAAACTCGCAGTAAAGACTGTGGCGACAACCGCAGCGCGACGCATTCTGGCCTGCTTTTTCAGAATACTTTCCTTGATCCGGGCTTGACGGCAGGTGTCCTGCCTTCTTTGCACAGTTCGCACCCGGATGCGTCCCAGAGTACTGCAGGCTGGCGAAGCGCGGCGTACAGGGGCCAGGGGAAGGGGTCTGCTGCGTCGGCCGGCCGCCGGTCGACTACACAGATCGAAGCGACAATTACCCCGCCCATTGCCTGTATCTGTTCGGCGGTTTCAAGCGTAGACTTGCCGGTTGTTACGACATCTTCTGCAATGATTATGCGCTCTCCGGGCGTCACTTCGAAGCCGCGGCGAAGCGTCATTATTCCGTCCTCGTTCCGTTCGGTAAAAAAAGCGGGGAGTCCGAGCTGCCGGCCCAGTTCGTAGGAGACGACGATGCCTCCCATAGCGGGTCCGATAACGGCATCAGCGGCGAACTTTCCCGCAGCCTGGTCGGCTTTGATTCGCTCGGCGACGCCGGCGATTACCTGAGCCGCCTTGTCCGGATATTGCAAGAGGCGTGCGCACTGGAAATATTGGGACGAGTGTTTCCCGGATGACAACAGGAAATGCCCGGACAGCATAGCCTGGCATTCGGTAAGTATTGTTGCGATATCGGACATGGCAGCCTCCAGCGGCATAAACGCCGCGTGTTGAATTTCGACCGAGTATACCGGATAGCGCATAAAAAATCGAGAGCTACATGGGCACAAAAAAAACACGGACAGAGGCGATTGCTCCGTCCGTGTTTCGTTCGCTTGAGGGGGCTCCGAAGTGCGAACCGGAGGTTCGCGTCGATATCGCCCCTGTTAAGGCGTTGTGCCTCGATCTGTTAGTACAATGGTATCAGGTTTTTTTGATGTATTTCTGGGCGTCCATTGCGACGGCTGCAACGATGATGATTCCCTTGATGATGTACTGCCAGTACATGTCGATTCCGATAAAGGTCATTCCGTAGCTGATGACGGTGAACATCAGGACCCCGGCGATGGCGCCGGACACTTTTCCGACTCCGCCCGAAAACGAGATGCCGCCGACAACGCAGGCTGCAATAGCGTCCAGTTCGTAGCCGTAGCCGGTTCCGTTGTTTGCGCTGCCGATGCGCGCCGCTTCCAGGAAGCCGCCGATGCCGTACAGTGCTCCGGCGAGTACGAAGACCAGGATGGTGGTCCAAAAGACATTGACGCCCGACACTTTCGCTGCTTCGGGGTTGCCGCCGATTGCGTAGAGGTTTTTGCCGAAGGTGGTTTTGTTCCAGAGAACCCAGACGACCACGCTGACGATGGATGCATAGATTACGAGATTCGGGATGCCGAAGGTGGAGCCGATGACTGCTTCGGTGTAGCGGGTGTCGAATCCGCCGATCGGCTGGGGACCCGGGTCGCCGGAGGCGAAGTAGATCGAAAGGATTCCGTACAAGGTTATCATCATGCCGAGTGTGGCGAGGAAGGGATGGATCTTGAACTTGGCGACTACCCAGCCAGAGACGCCGCTGAAGAAGGCGCACACGATGCAGGAGATTACCAGGGGGACGAACAGGGGCAGCGGCTGCAGGTCGGTGTAAAAGCGCGAGGCGTAGTCCAGCCGCTGCAAAAGTGAGCCCGAGATGACTGCCGCAAAGCCGACCATGCGCCCGAGCGAAAGGTCGGTTCCCTGGATGATGATGATGCCGCCGACGCCGAAGGCGAGGATCAGGCGGACTGCGCTTTGGGTCAGGATGTTTTTGAATACCGTACCGGAAAGGAAGGCCGGTTCCTTGATGATGATGCCGATTATGATCATCAGGATGACAATCACGATGGCATTCTTCATCAGCAGTTCCTTAACGTCGTGACTGTTCATCTGTGTGAGTTTTTTTGTTGCGCTGGCGGTCATACTTCTGCCTCCCTTGTCTGGTTCAGATACCTGGTTGAAAGCTGGAAAATTTCTTCTTGGCTTGTTTTGTCGGTGTCGACAATTCCGGCGTTGTAGCCGTTGCTCATAACCATAATGCGGTTGGTGATGCCGAGCAGTTCGGGCATTTCCGAGGAAACGACGATAACCGCTTTTCCCGATTCGGCGAGCTTGATAATTAGCTGGTAGATTTCGAACTTTGCGCCGACGTCGATTCCGCGCGTCGGTTCGTCGAGCAGGAGGATGTCCGGTTCAGTCAGAAGCCAGCGGCCGATGATGACTTTTTGCTGGTTTCCGCCGGAAAGGGAGCGTATCGGCTCTTTTTTGCTCGGCGTCTTGATGCGCATCGACTTGATCGCCTCATCGGCATCTTCGTCCATCTTCTTGTCCTGCAGCAAGCCCAGCTTGTTTTTATACGCCTGAATGTTGGCAATTGTCGAGTTGAAGGTGATGTTTGCCATGGGGTAAATTCCGGTGACGCGCCGTTCTTCCGTCAGATACGCAAAGCGGTTGTTGATCGATTCGTGAGGGGTCAGGTTTGCAACGGGTGCTCCGTTGACGGATATTGTTCCGCTTGCGCGGGTGCGTACACCGAAGAGCGCGTCGAGCAGTTCGGTCCGCCCGGCTCCAACCAGTCCTGCAATTCCGAAAATCTCGCCCTTGCGGACATCGAAACTGATGTTGTGCACGACAGGCGCGTATTTTGTTGTCAGGTTTTGTACCGAAAAATAGACATCGCCGGGAACGTTTGTTTTGGGCGGGAACCATTTTTCCAGGTCGCGGCCGACCATCATGCTGACCAGCTTTTCCCTGGTCATTGTTTTGGCTGATTCGGTACCGATGTATCGTCCGTCGCGCAGAATGCTTATATCGTCCGAAATCTGGAAGATTTCTTCCATTTTATGTGAGATGTAGATGACCCCGACCCCTTGTTTCTTGATTATTTCTATTATGGAAAACAGGAGTTCTACTTCTTTGTCAGTGAGTGAAGAAGTCGGTTCGTCAAGTACGATTATTTTCGCGTCATACGAAATAGCTTTTGCGATTTCCACCATCTGCCGCTGCGAAACCGAAAGCTTGTGCAACGGAGTCGACGGATCAAGATGGATATTGATTCGTTTGAACAGCTCGATTGTGTCCTTTTTCATCTTCTTTTCGTCGACGAACGGACCTTTGGTCGGATATCGTCCGAGCCAGATATTGTCGGTAATGCTTCGCTGAAGGACCTGGTTCAGTTCCTGGTGAACCATCGAAACGCCGTTTTCCAGCGCGTGTTTCGGATCGGTAAAGTTGATCGGTTTGCCCTCAAGGAAAATTTCGCCCTCGTCTTTCTTGTATATTCCGAACAGGCATTTCATCAATGTTGATTTTCCTGCGCCGTTTTCGCCCATGAGCGCGTGAACCGTTCCCGTCCGTACGTCGAGATTCACCTTGCTCAGGACCGGAACGCCGGAAAAGGATTTACTGATGCCCCGTATTTTCAGCAGACAATCTTCCACTGGTTACCTCCCTGATGCTCCTTGGACGTACGGACCCCGAAAAACGTTGTTTTCCGGGGTGTCCGTCCGTCCCGCAGGGTGTTATTTTTCCCTGCGGATAGTCTCTGTGCGTCTTTGCCGGAAGATTACTTCTTCTGGAAATCTTTGTAGTTTTTCGGGGTAACGGGGAGGTACGGTACGCGGACAGCCTTCGCACCATCAGTGGTCAGCTTCCATGCGGTGCCTTCGGTTACCGGGAGACCCTTTGCCGCGTTGATTGCGAGGTCGAGTGTTGCGCGGGCCTGGTTAACGCCGTCGTTAAGCACTGTTCCGTTCATTTCGCCGTCGGCGATGTGGGTCAGGGCCTGGTCAAGAGCGTCCACGCCGTACAGGGGGAGCTTCTTGCCGGCAGCCTTGAGGGCGTTGATTGCGCCGAACGCCATACCGTCGTTGTTGCAGATTACCAGCTCGATGTTCTTGCCGAAGCTGGAGGTGAGCCATGCGGCCATCTTGTCGTTTCCGTGCTGGGTCGACCAGTTGGGATCCGCTTCCAGAGCGAGCTGCTGAACTTTGATTCCTGCATCTACGAATGCCTTGACGGATTCTTTGGTGCGGGCTTCGGCGTCGGGGTGTCCGGGTTCGCCTTTGAGGAGCACGTACTGGACAACGCCGTCCTTGTTCAGATCCCAGGCAGGATTGGCTTTCCAGTCGGCTACCATCATCTGGCCCTGGATAATTCCGGATTCGGCGGAGTTGGTTCCGACGTACCATACCTTGTCGTAGGACGCCATTGCGCCAGCTTCAGTCGCTTCTTTATTGAAAAGAACGAGCGGAATATTTGCTTTTTTCGCTTTTGCAATGATTGCGCTGGCTGCGGCAGGGTCTACGAGGTTGATGGCAAGTACGTTAACCTTCTTGGTGATGAACACGTCGACCTGGTCGTTGAGCTTGGCTTGCTGACCTTCGGAGTCTACGATTTCAATCTTGACGCCCTTTTCTACGGCATAGCGCTCGAATTCGGGCTTCATGACGCCGTTCATAAAGTTGTCGGCAAAGCTGTAAATGTTGGCTCCGACTACGAGTTGCTTTGCCGCTCCGGTATCCTTGTTTCCGCCTGCAAAGACAAAAGCTGCCGCCAAAACCACGAGTGCTGCTGTTGCGATTACTCTTTTCATGTGTCTCTCCTTTACGATGTGCGGGCGTTTTACTAACGCCCTATGTACTCATCGTACGGCCGGAATTTTGCGCCAACAATGGAAAAATCTGCGAAAAATTTGCAATTTTTTGCACAAGGGCGCCGGACATGCGATTGTTATCGGGAAATATAGGGC
>Ga0255344_1007025_pt1 | contig 9979 bp, 9 predicted proteins | sample wastewater_treat_5_FD_192414 | JGI IMG/M metagenome (GOLD analysis project Ga0255344, IMG submission 192414) | Wastewater microbial communities from Lulu Island WWTP, Vancouver, Canada - plant18 | ecosystem: Engineered > WWTP > Wastewater > Unclassified | place: Canada: Vancouver, British Columbia...
CTCAAATCCCCCGGCGTGGAGCGTCTTTTGCAGACGCCCGCCCTGGAAGCCACCTTCGGCGGGGGCGAGGCCAACGTGGCCGTATCGCTGGCCAATTATGGAGTGGACAGCGCGTTTGTGACGCTGCTGCCCGACAATGTGTTGACCGATGCCTGCCTGCGCGAGCTGCGCGGCTTGGGCGTGGACACGCGCCACGTTCAGCGCACGCCCGGACGCATGGGCATCTATTTCTTAGAAACCGGCGCCGTGCAGCGCCCCAGCAAGGTGGTGTATGACCGCGAAGGCAGCGCCATTTCGCAGGCCAAGCCCGGCGATATCCCCTGGGACAAGGTGTTTGAAAACGCCGGGTGGTTCCACATCACCGGCATCACGCCGGCCATCTCCCAAAGCGCCGCCGATGTAGCCATTGAGGCCGTGAAAGCCGCGCAAAAGCACGGCGTTACCGTCAGTTGCGACCTGAACTTCCGCAAAAACCTGTGGAAATATGGCAAAACCGCACAGCAGGTGATGCCGGAGCTGGTCAAGCACACCGACGTCATCGTCGCCAACGAAGAGGATTGCCAGAAGTCGCTGGGGCTGCACGCCGACAGCGTGCACGCCGTGGAAAAGGGCGAGCTGGACACCGCGCAATATCAGCGCACAGCCCAGCTGCTGATGGACACCTACCCCAATGTATCCAAGGTAGCCATCACCATGCGCGAAAGCTACTCCGCCGATCACAACGGCTGGAGCGCCTGCCTGACCACGCGCGACGGCTTCTACGTCAGCCGCCGGTATGACATCACCGACATCGTAGACCGCGTGGGCGGCGGCGACAGCTTCGCCGGCGGCCTGATCTACGGCCTGAACTACCTAGATGGCCCGCAGCAGGCGTTAGAGTTTGCCGTGGCAGCCTCGTGCCTGAAGCACACCATCCACGGCGACTACAACCGCGTGACGGTGGCCGAAGTGCAGGCGCTGGCCAAGGGATCCGGCTCCGGGCGGGTGGAGAGGTAGGAGTAATATCGGTTAGCGACCAAGTACATAAGCAGGCATCATGCCTGGCAGACTGCAAACAAAGTCCCAGCGATAAAAGCTGGGCTTTGTTTTATGTGCGATTGACATGCCACAGCATGGGCATTACGATAGGTCAAGCTACAGGAAAGGGGTGTTTTACATGAGGCAGATTCAATCAACGGAACACATTATCACAGGGAGGATTGCCCCAGTCTGATACAGGCTGTTTTGCCATCAGGCGGGCGCGTCCTCTCACCATAAACGGAGGACATATGTCATACAACTGGATAAGCCCCGAAAACTATACCATGGACACCCTGCTGTACTTTGACCGATGGGTGTTGCGCTATCTGTTAAACAACCAGCCAAACGAAAAGGATCACATAGCCTATCAGTCTTTGGTGGGCCGCGCCCTGTGGCGCTATCCTTATGTGGCGGATTTCTGCCGACACAAAGCGCCGGAGTGCGCTTCCTATGTGGATGCAGCGCTGGCGCTGGTGCCGCACGACCTGGACGATCAGGCAGCCCGTCAGGCGGAAACCGACTTTCTGCAATACCACGAAACCTTTGTCGTCTATGCCTGGCCAGAGGTGATGGAGCAGGTAAACTACATCGCCGATTGGGACCGCAAATGGCTGGATGAGTTGATTGACCTCACCGGCATGGTGGTGCTGGATGTGGGCGCGGGTACCGGCCGCTTAGCCTTTGCCGCCGCCCGGGACGCCTTGCGCGTGTATGCCAGCGAGCCCTGCGACCGCCTGCGCGAGTACATGCGCGACCAGATTGCTTTGAATAGCATCACAAACATGAAGGTGCTGGACGGCACCATCACCTGCCTGCCCTATGAGGACGCAACCTTTGACGCCGTGCTGTCAGGCCATGTGGTGGGCGACAACTATGAGAGTGAGCTGGCCGAGATGCGCCGTGTAACCAAACCCGGCGGCTGGCTGATTATCTGCAACGGCGATGACGAGTTCCAGCGCAAGCGTCCGGATCCCGAACTGACTCGCCGCGGGTTCGAGGCTTTCTGCCACGAAAGCCCCTCCGGCGGTATCATCTACAACTACCGTCTGCGCGTGTAGCACAGAAACGTACCGGGGCCGCTTGTTTGAGCGTCCCCGGTGCTTTGTATTCATAATAGCGTAGTTATAAAATCAGCAACACGGCCAAAAACTTCTGTATGTTCATACTGTTTCTCTTTGCTCCACAGCCTGACGCACCACGCGCCAGGCCTCGATCAGCCTGTCCGCATCCCAGGCCGCATTGGCCGGGCTGGTGGACGGCAGCACGGTAAACGGAATGCCCGCCCGCTCGGCCTGCGGCTGGGCATACCGCGCCGCAGTGCGGCCATTCAAAAACACATGCCCGATGCGGCTGTTTTCTATCAACGGTGTCAAATCCTGCGGCACCGCCTGCCGGATGGCCGCATCGGCCGAGCCGCGAATTTCGCAGGCCTGCAACGCATCCCACAGCGCAATATGATGCGCCAGCAGCCACTGCTTTCGGCCCGCAATATCGTCCGGCACATCCTCGGCCCATACTTTACCCAGCACCTGCCAGAAACGGTTGCGCGGGTTGCCATAATAAAAGGCATTCTGACGGGACAGCACCGAAGGAAAGCTGCCCAGCACCAGCACCCGGCAATGCCTGTCCCACACCGGTTCAAAGGGGTGTACGTGCGCCGCACGCTGTGCCAATGTGTTCCTCCTGTGTTTTTCTATACACCATTATATCAGAATTGCACCAGAACAAGCCAAGGCATACCATGTCAACAACACCTCCCCAAGTATGTGTCTGGGGAGGTGTCAATTATATTTCAGTGATTAGCGTTTGATCTGTACTTCCTTCTCGTAGCGGCGCACATCGTCCAGCCAGGTCAGGCCCACGCCCTTGCCGGTGGTCAGGCACAGATAATCCCACACCGCGTTGCTGGGCAGGCTGCGGAATTCGTCCATCATGGCCAGGCGGCCGGTTTTGTCATCGTTTTCCTCGGCCTGCTTGAGCAGATGGCTGGGCTCTAAGATCGCGGCCAGCATGGTCTTGCCCAGCGCGCGCAGGCCGATGATCCACGCCGCCGTGCGGTTAATTGTGGCGTCAAAGAAATCAAGACCAATCCCGATGTTCTTGCCCAGCAGGTCGGCGCGCTTGATTTCCAGCAGCATGTCGCGCAGCGGGTCATCCTGGATGAGCACATGGTCGCTGTCCCAGCGCACGCCGCGCGTGAGGTGCAGCAGTACATAATCCAAGAATGGATATACCGCCGTGATTTTGTCCGCCGCGCTTTCCTGCGGGTGGTAGTGGCCGGTGTCGATGGTAACGCCCACGCCGTTTTTGATGGCATAGGCCAAGTAGTAATCATGCGAGCCCACCACGAACGCCTCGGAGCCGATGCCGAACACCTTGCCCTCCAGCGTGTCGCACATATGCTTGCGGTCATAGGGCTTTTCTAAGATGATATTCAGCGATTCGGTCAGCCGCGCACGCCAGGCTGCGCGGTCGGCGGGCAGGTCCTTGGTGCCATCGGGCACCCAGGTGTTGTTGACGCACAACTGTCCCAACTCGCGCCCAATATCAGCGGCGATTTTGCGGCCCCCGATGCCGCACTTGATCCAGTAATCGCGCACGGCCTTGTCCGGCGAGGCCAGCGAGCAGCCGTCCTTCATCATGCGGTGGGTAAAGTAGGACACGTTGAAGTCCATGCCGTAGCCGTTTGCCTTGCACCAGTCAATCCAAGTGCGGAAATCCTCGGTCTCCAGGTCGCAGCGCTCCTTGGCATGTTTGGGCTCTGCATACATGCAGTGCAGGTTGACCTTGTGCTTGGCGGGCGAGTATTTGAACGCCATCTCATAGTCCTGGCGCATCTGATCGCCATTGGTGGCGCGTCCGGGATAATTGCCCGTCACCACATTCTCGCTGTGGATGCCCTCGGAACCCTCAAACCCCCGCACATCGTCGGCCTGCCAGTTGTGCAGCGATACCGGAATGGTCTGGAAGAACGCCATGGCCTTTTCGGTGTCCACACCCAGCCCGGCGTACACATCCTTCGCGCGCTCATAGCTTGCCAATATAGCTTTGTCTTTCATGATAAACCCTCCCTTGTCACATTTTGCTTGATCACATTACTGGAATTATACCGTGCCAGCTGCGCAATGGCAAGGAACGAGCAGCGTTCAATGGCTGCAGTGTCTCTCAGGAATGGATATCCTGAAATTAGAGTCTACTGAACAATAACCATTTTCAAATCTCCCTCTGCACCCCAAACTACAACCATGCTCATTATCACCAATTTTCTGCACCAAACTGACGCTCGAAACACCCCCTGGAACAGCGCAAAAAGAAGGGCTCGCAGGCGCTTCCATAGATTCATCGTCAGGATGCTGACATGAATAGCTACTTCGCTGGTTTCCTGCAACCGTTCCATCACTAAGTTCATGCCATAGCGCCGTTTGCCTACGCCAAAGGATGACTCTATGGCACTGCGTTCCCCAGATTCCAATCGCTCTTCCAACAGTTGCTGACGATACAACGCTTTGTCCTTGGGCGGACGACCAAGCTTAGGGCCCGACATTCGGATGCCGCGCTCCTTGCAGTATTGCAGGTTCTCTCGGGTGCGATACGCTCTATCGGTCAGCACGCGCTCTGGATACACCCCGGTATCCGCACGGTAGCTTTCCACAGATTCCTGCAAAGTCGTTCCCTCATGAAAGTTATCCCAGGACAAGTGTTCAATGCGAGAATAGCCATCCACCAGAGATACTGCTATCTTTGCTCCAAACTCCACCGCTGCCTTTGCCTTGCCCCGTACGATGGGGCGCACCCAGGGTTGGTGCAGGCTGACAATCCGGTCATCCACGCGCTTGCTTCCCTGCTCGTACATTTGTTTCTGCTGGGCATACAATACCTCTATCACCTGGAGTTGTTTCTGATCTTTCTCGCTCAAACCGGCTTTGACCTCAGACAGATACCCCAGATTGCGAGCCACATAGGACAGTTGTTTGCGCAGGCTCTTGCGCAATAACTTCTGGGAAGGACGGCGATTCTTCGCATAACGCAGATAGTCGCGCCGAGCGATCCTGCGATAGGTACGGGGCTTCTGACCTTTGGAAAAGGCTCTATCTATCATGCCTTCCAGGCATTCTCGGGCTTCATTCAGCAAACTGATGTCCGTTGGATAGTGGATGTCCTGCGGCACACAAGTCGCATCCAGTATCAAGGTTCCTCGGTTGGTGGGCGGTTCACTTTCGTTTAGTTTTTGTGCGTCTGCGTTTTCGCCTGATTGCCCGGTCAGAGTATCGCTTGGCGGATCGTTGCTGGGTGGATTATCATCCACATCCTCATCCTCCGCATAAGGGTTGCGGCGACCGATAATAAAATCGTTCAAATCTGCCAACAAATCAGCCGGGATGCGCTTGCGAAACAACGTCATCGTACTGGCGTCAAAGGGCGCTTCATGTTGAAATGCAGGCAGACCAAGAAAGAACTGAAGATAGGGATTCATCCGTATCTCCTGCACCGTATCCTCATCTGAGAACCCGTACCGCTCCTTGATGACGAGTGCGCCCAGAGCCATGCGGGCGGGCTTACCCACATTCCCTATATTGCTATCAAAGGTCTGGGCATAGCGGCGCTCCAACTCTGCCCAGGGAATCAGTTTCGCCAGCCTGACCCAGTCATTGTCAGGGTTCAGACCGTGAAACTGGAAGAAACTTTCGTTCTCAAATACGCTGACTTGCTCGCTTTCTGGTCGATACACGCGGACTTCCTCCAAATAAAGTGCAAGGGTTTTGGACGATTTCAGGAGTTTTCCTTGCACTAGTTTATCATATATCAGGCTATATTGCTTGTAAAATATAGAGAGTTGAATTGTTCAGTAGACCCTATGTAGCAAAAGCTACCACGAGGGGCATTCAGTCAGTATTTCGACGGCAGCCGTAATATCATCTTTTGTTAAGTTGCTCGATATACCTCTCTGCATTATGGGGCACATATTTCTGCCGTAATGTATGATGCCGAAAGGAGGTGTTATTGTGAAACGTGTAAAATCGGCGTGTATCTTTCAAACTCTGGTTTTTTCTCAGAAGCCCGAATATGGGTTCAGCAAAGAAGAGGTGCTTAAAAATAATCGCGATGAGTTCGAGCATTACAAGGCTACTCTCGAACGCTCAAAAATCAAACATCAGATTGATGATGTGGCCGAGCAGGAAGACGGTTCTCTCGTTGTCCGCGTTAGAAAGCAATACAACGTAAAAACCGATGTTTCTGAATACTTCAATTAAAAAAAGGTCGCCCGATTGAATTTTTTCGGGCGACTTTTGTTTTGAAATACAGGAGATATTGATCATGACTGCTGTGAATGAAATTAAGCGCAGAATTCAAAGGCTTTTCCATATGAATCCGACAATTGTGAATGTCAACGAAAATCTGAGCCAAGTGCTAACCAATATTTGAGCCACTTGTGCGAACGAATACTTGAGCCACCAACGCCAAAAGTGACAGCGAATACTTGAACCACGTGTGAATGAAACTTGAGCCACCGCAGCTCTTGACACCACCCCCTGATACTGGTACTATAATAGTGTCTTTCCCCATGGAAGGTAAGGGGCAACGCTGGAGAGCGACCCTGGGGCGTCCATGGGGTTACGGGGGGAGTGATACCGCTTGGTATTGCTCCTTTTTCACGCTAATGACCTGCGCGTGAGCGCGACACTCCCCCTGGAAACCAAAGCCATAAACTCCGGGGTCTGGGGCAGAGCCCCAGGGCGTTACTGGTTTGCACTGGCTTGAGCGGTAAGCAGCCGGTAGGACGGGCCGCTCATATCAAGGACATGGGAGCGGAAGGTCAGCCGGTCGACCAGTGCCGAAACCAGGGTGTTGTTCTCAAACAGTTCCGTCCAACGGGAGAACGGCAGATTGGTGGTGACGATGGTGCTGGACCTTTCGCTGCGGTCAGAGATGACCTTGAAGAGCAGCTCAGATTCGTATTTGTTGAAACTCATGTAGCTGAGCTCGTCCAGAATCAGCAGATCCGTCTTATCCAGCAGACGTTCAATGCGACCCAACTGGTATGCGTCACGGGCTTCCGTCAGTTCTGTGGAAAGGCTTCCGGCGTTCTTGAACAGAACCCGATATCCCTGCAGGCAGGCTTTCAGTCCAATGGCAATGGAAATGTGAGTCTTGCCCCTTCCGGGATTGCCAATCATGACGATGTTCTTGTGTTCATCAATGAATTTGCAGGATGCTAATTCCTGAATGAACACCGGAGTGACGCTCTCGTTCAGCTGGGTAAAGTCGAAATCGTCCAAGGTCTTCTGGTAAGGGAACGCCGCGGCTTTGAGACGCCTGCGGTTCTGGTTCTCCTGCCGCGCATTTGCCTCAGTCATGAGCAGATCCAGCAGCAGATCACTGAAATCCGCGTTGGGCTTGGCCTGGCGCAGGATATCCGTGTAATTGGCGAATGTAGGCAGCTTCAGTTGCTTGGACAGCAGCTTTATCTGCTCTTCTCTGTGGTCAATCATGAGACGGCAGCCCCCTTTCCATACAGGGAATCATACGCCTCGAGATCCACAGGAGGAACGGTAACGGCATCCTGAATTGCCGGCTGTTCTTTCGCAGACACGATCCCGGCCATAACAGCAATGTAGCCGACTTCCAGACACCGGGTCAGCATTTCCACGATCTCCTTGGCTGTAAGTTCCTGGCATTCCAGCCAATCAATAAACTGGGCTGGAACGGCGTTCTGCACAGGCCGGGCATAGCGTATTGCACGCCCCTTCTGAGCGAGGATCGGGAGATAATGCTGCAAGTCCAGCGATTCTTCCTTACGCCCAAAGAGCCGGTCATGCCGGGCAACCATGGTACCTTCAATCCAAACCTCTATGTGGTTCGGATAAGCCTTCACCGTGGTTGCCTTGCCGCGATACTTGCAGGGGACGGAATAGTGATTCGTCTCGAATAGAACCGTGGAATACCGGCCAACCGTGGGATACACCTTCTTGGAGATGTCCGGCGTATAGCGGGGCATGGGCTGCAAGGCTGCCTGGTCCTCATTCAGCATTACGCCGACCTTGTCGGGACGGCCCTCAATCTGGTGATTCAGGTACTGAGTGCATTTTGCCAGCAGCTTCGCGTTCAGTTCATCCAGGCTCTTCACCCGGGGCAGCGGGACGCAGACGTTGCGGCGAATGTAGCCCACCAGGTTCTCAACCAGTCCTTTTTCGTTGCCGGAAGCGGGATTGCAGAAGACCGGCTCAAAGCCATAGTGGGCAGCCAGTTGGCTGTAATCATCCTGGGCTGCGGCCTGAGCACCAAAGCCGCTCTTCACCGCAACTCTGGCATTGTCGAAAATGAGACGCCGGGGAACGCCGCCAAAGTACTGAAACGTGTGGATGATGGCATCCAGAAAGCTTTCCAGATTCTGCCGCTTGTACGCTATGACATAGGGCGCACAGCTGTGGCACAGACGGGCGCAGAAGAGGTTGACCTTCTCCTTTTCACCGTCCATGATGATCGTGGCCTCACCCCAGTCGATCTGTATCGCGTCCCCTGGCGCAAATCGCAGTGGGATGAAAACCTGACTGATTCTCCGTGCCGCCCTCATGTCGTGTACAAGGTTGCGCACGGAGGATTCGCTGCCTGTGAAGCCGCGTTCTTCAACAAGCCGCTGGTATATCCGGCGTGCCGTATGTCGCTGCCTCTTGATATTGACGGCATCGTCTTCATCCAGGCAGTCCTTCACGAACTGAACCACTTCGGGCGTCATGACTGTCGCATCACGGTTGTAGGGTTTGTGCTCCCACGGAACGTTGTCTCCTTCCCAGTATTTCTTCACCGTGTTCCGCGAGATCCCCAATCGTTTCGCCGCTGTGCGCTGGCTGGTCACGCCCTCCAACTGCAACCGACGAATCTCCTTGTAAACATCCAAGGTTGTAACCACCTTTCAACGCCCCTTCCAATAGTGCTGTGACTATTGTAGGGCATATAGTCCGGTGGCTCAAATATTCGTTGGCATTTTACCCAAAGTGGCTCAAGTCCATTTTAGCATTCACAGACAATTCATATAGATGTTTCTATAAACCGCCCAAAAGTAAGGATTACAAATCAAGAAGCAATATTAAAAGGAGTTTATTCAAATGTTTTTCAAATAGAAACACAAGGAAAACTCTATACCATACAATACGTAGATGTCCTAACAAAAAACATCAAGATAGCCGAAATTCAAGAAGAAATTCTTATTTGAAGACCTTATAATTATTTTACCTAAGCAATAGATACTCCAGTTTTAAAAGTTGGAAACACCGTCAGGATGATAGCATCCGTTATACCACTGGTCAAACAGTACCTAAGTGAGTGAAAGAAAGAACACGCAAAGGTCAGTTTGCCACAATCAATATACCATTCTTAAAAACACTTCGGAATCGCTGGGCTTCTGATGGGATGCGTTGGTAAGATCTGTGGGCGCACAACATTCGCATCGTTGAGGTCAGCCATTTGAATCCGCTATGCTGCACAGATGCGCCTGTGCGGGGATTTCCTTTCGTCCTGCACAGTCCCCCCTGCCTTATCCTTGCAATTCCCCCCACTCTATGCTATCCTACCTGTAAGACAGCCTTACACCTAAGGCAAAACAAACAGAGAGGAGGGAACGCATGGCGAAGTTTCATATGGCCGATGAGGCCGCGTTTCAAGAGGTAGATCCGGGCGTGTTCCGGCGGGTGCGCACCCACACGGACAACCTGATGATGGTAGAGATCAAATTCAACAAAGATGCTGTGGGCAGCGAGCATGCGCACCCGCACGAGCAGCAAACCTATATTCTGGAGGGGCGCTTCCGTTTCTCCAACGATGGAGAGACGCGCGAAGTGGGCCCCGGCGATACCATTTGCTTTGCGCCCAATGTGAAGCATGGCACGGTGTGCTTGGAAGCGGGACGCCTGATAGACGTATTCAGCCCTGCGCGCAAGGATTTCCTGTGATGAAAGGATTT
>Ga0255344_1007026_pt1 | contig 9979 bp, 10 predicted proteins | sample wastewater_treat_5_FD_192414 | JGI IMG/M metagenome (GOLD analysis project Ga0255344, IMG submission 192414) | Wastewater microbial communities from Lulu Island WWTP, Vancouver, Canada - plant18 | ecosystem: Engineered > WWTP > Wastewater > Unclassified | place: Canada: Vancouver, British...
CATTGCGAGTGGCCGGTTGCCGTGGCGATTCGTCCGTCGATGGTTTGCGCGTATTTGACCGTGACAAAAGGCAGGCCGGTTTTCATGAAATGGAAGAAAACTTCATTCAGAGCGCGGCATTTATCTTCAAGGATTCCGGTGGTGACCTCCAGACCGGCGCTTTCCAGGCGCTCGATACCCCGGCAGCACACAACAGGGTTGGGATCGACCGAGCCGATGACCACACGCCTGATTTTATGGCTGATGATTAAATCAGTGCATGGCGGCGTCTTTCCGTAATGACAGCATGGTTCCAGAGTTACATAAAGAGTTGAATCTTTTACACTTTGTGTGGCATTGGCAATCGCATTTACTTCAGCGTGCGCCTCACCGCAGCAGCGGTGCCAGCCCCGGCCGATAATTTTACCTTTTTTGACCAGCACGGCGCCCACCATCGGATTGGGGCTTACCCGGCCCCTTCCGCGCGCGGCAAGATTCAAGGCCAGTTTCATGTAAAATTCGTCTGTCATGTGCATTTATTACCGCAAGGGAGCGGTCAATGCAAAATAAATTATATTTAAGGAAGGATGTCGGATGTGTAAACCGGGGCGGAAAAATCCTTCCCACGGGAAAGGGGGTTTTCAAGTGACGGGAATCACATTATTTTTGTTGACTTTTGACGAGAAAACAGTAGAATTGCAGCCTAAGCTTGGAAAGGGCAAACCGCCTGAAAAGGTGGGGCGCAAAGCCACCGGCCTCAGTAAGCAAAAGGCAGCGGGGTTGCCGGGCATCTCCAAATGAACTCCGGTATTCCCACACTACAGACATGAAAAAGGCGTAAAAAGCGAAAGAGAACTGCTATGGTCTTAAATATATTTGCCTTTATTTTCGGCGCGATTGTCGGCAGTTTTCTGAATGTCTGCATTTACCGGCTGCCGGCCGGAGAGTCTATAGTCAAGCCTTTTTCCCGCTGCCCGCACTGTAGGCACCGCGTTCGTTCTTATGACAATATCCCGCTGGTGAGCTTTTTGCTGCTTCGTGCAAAGTGCCGTGACTGCGGCGGAAAAATTTCCTGGCGCTATCCACTGGTCGAGCTTGTCAGTGCCGTTTTCTCGCTGCTGCTTTTTATCAAGTTTGGTTTGACATTGAATTTTGTTGTATTTTTTATCTTTACGGCCGTACTGATAATTATCACTTTTATCGATCTGGATCATCAGATCATCCCGGATGTTTTGACTCTGCCCGGAATTGTGGTTTTTACAGCGGCCGCCATTTTCATTGTTGGCGTGCCGTGGCTCGAGGCGCTCATAGGAGTAATTGTCGGCGGCGGCGTCCTTTTTCTCATCGGGCTGGCCTATAAGCTGGTGAAAAAGATCGAGGGCATGGGCGGCGGGGATGTCAAGCTGCTGGCCATGATCGGCGGTTTTTTCGGCTGGAAGTCGTTGATATTTGTACTGCTCATCGCCTCACTGGCCGGTGCGGTTGTGGGAATAACCGCCATGATCATTGAAAAAAAAGACATGAAGTATGCCGTGCCTTTCGGACCTTTTTTGTCTGCGGCGGCGGTGGCGTACATTTTTTTGGGGGATTTTTTTGCACAGTGGGTATTGATACCGTAGCGGTAATCCCCTGCCTGCGCTCCCGCGGGAAACTGCCGCAGCTATGCGGGAAAGTTTGACAAAAGTTTATATTTATGGCTGATTATGAGAGATTACATACAAATGGCTATAAAGAAAATCCGGGGCGATTGGAAGCACGCACGGGAGAATATTGAAAGATATTTCAGAGGCGTTTTATGAACAGGAATCCGTCCAGAGGCTTTACTCTTGTTGAGATGCTTATTGTTATCGCAATCTTGGGCATAGTGCTGGGCATAGCGGCCCCGAACTTTACCAGATACCGGGACAATGCAAACCTGAAAGAAGCAGCAAGGGATATTTCGTCCGATATTCAATTATATAAACAGCGGGCCATTGCTGAAAACACAAATTATGAGATTACCTTTAGTGGAAATACTTACGATGTCAACAAAGGAGCAACTCCTGTTGTACGTGGCAAACGTATTGGAGCGAATAATGCTGCCATCGTAATTTCCAGTCCCTATCCTGGTGGAAAAATAGAGCTTGAAACGAGGGGAACGTTGAAACCGTCTGGAGAGCTGAGATTAAAGCACAGCAGAAGAGGTTCCGAAGCTACAATAACAACTTCTTTAACGGGACGAGTGAGAGTTACATATGCGTATTAATTTAAATAATAAAGGAATAACTTTAGTGGAATCCCTGATTGCCATTTTTTTGACGGGAATAGCCATTATTGCGCTGATGCCCATGCAGGACATGTCCTTGAAGACAGCTTCCAGAGCTGATCAAATGGGCCGTGCGGCAGGAATCATGCAGTCCGAGCTGGAGAAGCAGGAAGCTTTTATCATGAGGGCTTCTAATGAAGTGACGACGGGGGCTATATCCTCAACCGTGCAGCTAACAGACGTGAGCAATGTTGAAGGGAACAACTCTTATAACGTAACCACGACAATAAGCCAAAACGGCACATCCACTATTTCCTGGCTTGTGAATGTTCGGGTCACCTGGCCAAAAAATGACAATGGAATACACAGCAGTATCATTGTAACGAGGCAACTGGGATTTTAATGACGGTAGAAGCGGATGGTTTTAAGGTATGAATAAAAAGGGATTCACGCTGGTTGAAATATTGATTACCGTTGTAGTGGCAGCTGTGATCATGGCCGCAGTTTACGGATTGATGACCATGGCGCAAAGAACCTCTTCCAGTACAGATAGAAGAGTTATTACGCAGCAGGATACCCGGTCAGTGTTGCACTTTATGGCCATGGAAATACGCATGGCGTCTTTCAATACGCTCTACGAGCTAAATCTTTGGGCGGGAAATGGGCTTGATCTGCCGGGAATTCCTACGTGTTGGAATGTTTCTGATATAACTAATGCGCACAAAGGGATCCAACGTGCCACCGCAAATGAACTGGTTTTCGCCATGGATTTGGATGGGGATGGAGAATTCACCAGCGATAACGAATATATAAGATATCACTACGATGACGCGACAAAAAAGTTGTCGCGCGCGGCAATGACCGACGAAGCCTGCGGTGAGGCTCAGGATATTTTGGGCGGAGACGGATTTACGAATATTATGGAGGGTAATGGAGGGGTTCCGATGTTTCGCTATTTTAGCGCGACGAATGAAATGGGGGGCGCATCAGGAAATTCCATGGATATTCGTGCTATCAGAAGAATCTTAATTACCATAGTATCGGAAACAGCATCCAAAGACAGCAATACGGGGAATCCCAAAAGGATGGTTCATTCAACCAACGTAATTGTGAGGAATCATGTACTCAGTCTACCGAGAATCATGCCATAACCTGCACAGGCGATCGGAAAAAGGCTTTGTTTTAATCGCCGCCCTGATGGCGGTAATGGTCTTGATGGCCGTAGGTTTTTTTATTCTTACGACCACATCGCAGGATGTAAAAATCAGCGCCCGTTTGGTCGGTGAGCGAAAGGCGCTTTCCGCCGCCGAATCAGGACTTCAGCAATTTTGTATTGATTTTACCCCTTACATGAACGAAACAGCGTGGCTCTCTGTTGATGCCGCGAATGATCCCACGGCCCAGTATAAAGTTGAGAAGCCTGAATGGAATAAAGAAATGCCTTCGGTGCCTGCTGATGGTTTTTCTGAAACTATGGAATACTCTGTTTTTAACACCGACATTGCCGGAAGGGATAACGCCTATAAATCTGAGGTGCAGCTCGGCGTGGGGATCAAATACGGGCCGGTGCCTCTGGGTACGGAGTACAAATAGAACGTTTGTTATAAGATTAAATCATTAAAGTAGCTCATGTTGATACAAATTACGGAGGAAGTTATGTTCAGAAAATATATCATTTTAGGGTTGATGCTTTTTCTCTGCTTTTCCCTATCACTAAAGGCATATGCGCAAGTTGAAGGTGATGAAGCTATATTTGCTTCGGTTGCCCCCGACGTGCTCATTGTGCTGGACACATCTGGTTCGATGGGGTCAGCCCCCCCGGACGATCGGTTTACTGGGAATTCATCCTGTACGTCAACTTCAAGTTGGGGGTCGACGTGTTACGTTAAATATGGGTCATCATCGGCCTGTACTCCGGATACAACGAAGTGCAGTGGGAATGCCGGCTGTATGAACGGTTTTTGCGCCGCTTCAAGAAGTGGCTGCGATGTAGACTGCTCAAAGCTGCAGATCGCCAAAACGGCCATTTTTAATATTCTTGATTGGGATACCCCAAAAGGAACCATTAACTCACAGGACTCCGCCAGTCTCGGGGTGCGGATCGGCCTTATGACCTTTAGTGACAATGATACTGCACTTGATTATTCAAGTGGAAATATTAAACTACAGCAAAAAATCAGTGACTTTGGCTCCACAGATGCGGGGACTCCATACCAGACAACTTTTTGCGGAGCAGGAGCAAAGAGCAGTTGCACAATGTCTTCAAGTGGAGGTTCGACCACGGTTAAAGGGCAAACCTACGGAGGGGGTACGCCGCTCGCCAACGCATTGAGAGAAGCCAAATTATACCTGGACGCTCACAAGGTTGCAGACACGAAAGCCAATGAGTGCCGTCAGAAATTTGTCATCCTGATTTCCGACGGAGCGGATACCTATGCTTGTTCAGGTAATGGACAAGAATGCCAGGATCATATGTACAAACGCCGCAGGCAGGTGGTTGCCGCCGCAAAACAGCTAAATGACGCGGGTTACAGAGTTTTCGTCATCGGTTTCGGATCCATGCCTGCTTACCAGTTAAACACACTGAACTGGATGGCTTATTACGGTGGCACGGATAATAGTAGTGAGCCTAACAGCGGCAGCACGACAGGATACCCTATAACTCTGGGATGTAACCCGGATGGCACAGCGGAGGAAAAGGCGCTTTGCTGCAACTTGACAGCAGTTACCGGTAAGTGTTTTCCCGAAGGTATCACAAGTTGTACCAATGATACATCGGGTACCTCCGCGGATCCCGCCTACTGCACAAGGACCACCTTTAGAGCCGCATCGGGCACAGACCCGGGATATGAAAGTCTTTCCGGTTACGCGTTTTTAGCTGATAATACTGATAATCTGACAGATGCACTGCGGGCAGCATTTGAAGCGATTACCGGACAAACCTATTCATTTACTTCCGCCTCAGTTCAAACCATTCGGGTGAGGGATGAAAAATATCTTTACGAGGCAAGTTTCACCCCCAAAACGATACCCACCAACGATTCCTTCTGGCCGGGAGATTTGATACGATATTCGCTTGACAACGACGGCAACGTAACCACGGCGGATTGGAGTGCAGCAGATAAATTGGAGGCAACGGCTGCTGTTGACAGGAATATATTCACCCTGAAGTCAGGAACGATAACAGAATTTACGAATGCTAATTTTAACTTGCCTTCTTATTTTGGAATCACCTCTGGAACGTCTGCTCAGCGAGAAGCAGCTCGTCAGCTGGTTATTGATTATATCCGCGGAGGAGAGCTCAGCGGAAGTCAGGTTGGTAAGAAGCTGGGGGATATTTTCCACAGTGACCCGATCACGGTTGGAACGCCCTCCCAATACTTTTATGACCGGATCGATAAACAAACAACCACCGGTTTTGAAACGTTCCGCGACGCTCACGAAAGGACATCCGCCAACGGTAAAAGGTTAATTATCGCGGGAGCCAATGACGGGCAGTTCCACGTATTCAAGGCGGCCGACGAACCGGAGGGTGGAAAGGAGGTATGGAGTTTCATTCCACCAAACTTCCTGACCCGCCTGATTGATGTTGCCCATCGTACGCATCCAACATCATGCGTTCATAGGTATTTTGTTGATGGGTCACCGACCGTTGCTGACGTATGGTGGGGAGCAGATAAAACGGCTAAAGCTTCAACCGACTGGCACACGTTGCTGGTCGTATCGGAAGGCCGGGGCGGCTATACCAAATTGTGGAGTTCATCGGCGAATTGCGACACGGAATTGAGTGATGAGTACAACTCGGGGTCCAGCCCTCATTACTGCGGTTATTATGCCTTTGACATTACAGATACTACACAAACCTCGCCTACATACCTATGGAAACTGGGCGGATCAGGCGCATTGACTGCCGCACGCGGCAATCATTTAGGCGAGCCATGGGGCAAAATGGCCATGGGGAGGGTTCTTTATGATTCCGGCGGCTCAAAGGAAAAATGGGTCGGTTTCATTGGAGGTGGGTTAGACACTAAGGATACCACCGGCAACGTATCCGCAACCTCAAGGGGAAAAGGTTTTTATGTTGTTGATTCTGAAAACGGGAACATCCTCTGGACCACTACACGTAACGGCCCCTCCGGTACGAATGATAAGGTTCATACTTCTATGGATTATGCACTGGTCGGCCAGGCCGCCATGCTGGATTACGACAACGACGGTTTTATCGATACGGTTTATATTGCCGATAAGGGCGGTAATGTCTGGCGGTTTAAATTCTGCCTGAAATCAGAGGAGACATGCACCCAGGCCGACTGGTCCGGGGATCTTCTTTTTAATGCAACGGGAAATGTCCGGCCGATTTTTACAAAACCTGCCGTAAGCAGGGATACCCTGGGGAATGTGTGGGTCTATTTCGGTACCGGGGATGCCATCAATCCGACGTCAGACAATGCCCAGGAAAGCATCTACGCCGTGATCGATACGTCAAGAGCCGGAACTTATACGAAAAGTAACTTGAAGGGCATTGACAGCGACAGTGCGGATACCAGTAAACATTTTGATGTCAATAATCCGGGAGGATATCATGGCTGGTACAAAGATTTTCTCGTAAATGGAATAAAAGTTTTAGGAGATCCGATTGTTGCCTTTGATATTCTTTATTTTACAACTTATACGCCGGGGAAAGATTTATGCGACCAACAAGGTTTAAACCACTTATATGCGTTAGGCTATACTTCGGGGGCTGGGCAATTTGAAGATGATGGGGAGGGCAATAAATCTTGTATATCTCTTGATTCAGGTCCACCGTCCACGGTGCAGCTTTCCATTGATGATGAAACAGGGAGGGCAGACTTGTTCGTAGGGAAAAAACGTTATGACCTCGCAAAACCTCAAACTGGCGGCAGATCCAACCTGCTTTACTGGCGGGACAACCGGGTCGGGGGTAAGCCAGAGCCATAAGGTTTGGCTGAAAGGAAATACAGAATTCTTTAGGGGCTGATTCGTAACAAGGAGTTGATTTAGCCTGTTGAGATAACCGATGCTTCATTTTTCCAAGGCAGGCGGCAGATATAAGCCGCCCGCCTTTTTTTTAATCTTTTGCGCTTACCATCATGCACTTCGCCTTTGCATTCATGTTCATTACGTTTTAATAAATCGCAGGAAATATCTTGACACGCATTTGCGAATCTAGTAATGGATGCAGCTATCAAATATAAATATTAACCTCACTTATACAACTGACCGAAAGAAAACTGAATAGAGAAACAGGCGCGTGGAAGCATTGAGCCTGTCAAGTGTTTGGCGCAGGACTCTCGTTTAGAGGCTGAAGGCAGGAGCTAAAGCATGAAAAACGAAAAGTTCAATTATGGGTTTTCGATCATTGAGCTGTTGATCGTCATGGGTATTATGGCCGTGCTGGCTGCCGTTGCCGCCCCCTCCTTAAGCGCTTACTACAGAAACTATAAATATCGCGAATACGCGTACTCGATGGAAAGCCTCGTTAGGTGGAGCCGCTTAACGGCGATGGAAAAAACCGCCAATATCGGATTGTGCGTCAACAGCGCCGATAAAACGTTAAGCGTTGTCAACATGGGTGTCCGCAGGTCTGATACCTGTTCCGGCGATGTCCTGAATCATTTACTGGTAGAAGACGATTTTGTTTCGCTCTACGGAAGCGGCGCATCATTTGATCCGCGCAGCTTTGCCATATTTACAGGAAATGTATGTATAACAAGTGACGGAAAATTCTATAAAGTTGTCATCAGCAGGTTTGGCGCAATAAGGATTGAAAGGGGGACAGGCGGATGTTCATGACGCGAGACATGCATTGCCGTATGGATAATCCATTAAAATCACGGCAGGGGTTCACGCTGGTTGAATCACTGATTTCAATCCTCGTCATTGCCCTGGTTGCAACTGCAGGAGCGGGCCTGATTGCCCACTTTGCGAAATACACGAAGCAGGATTTAACAGGCACCTGTCTGATGCAGGCCGCGTCCTCCGGGCTGGAAGCCAAAAGAGCAAATCCGGCTGTCCATACCATCCATGTAATCTGTGCCGGTCAGACGGTTCATGTCAGCATGACAGGCAACCCTCCACCCATACCGCCCGCGCTGGGTTCCGGGACAAGCGCCTGCGCGGACGTGGTTTCCACTTCCATCCTTGGAAGCAGGAAGATGGAGATGACAGATAAAATCTGCAGCTTTCCGGAAGGGTAAAAATGACGGCGAAATGGTTCGGAGAACAAAGTGCTTCCTTGCCATCAATAATTGTCATTCCCGCGCAGGCGGGAATCCAGAAACATAAAGGGTGGCGGTTCGAATCCGGCATATTTTGTTGCCGGAGTGAGAAAGATAAAGGATTCAATCTTGTTGAATTGATGATTGTCCTGTTCATGAGCACCCTGATCCTGACGGCGATGGCCTCTATCTTTACAACCTCGGGAAACGTGTTTAATAAAATAAAAAATATTTCTGACGTGAAGGAAATTTCCAAGGGTGGGATGGCGCAGCTTGAATGGCTGTTTCAGAGATGGGGAACTTCCACGCCCTGTGACAATGCGGACACGGCTTTGTGCACAAAACTGCAGGACTGCCGCGTCAACGGGGCGTATCTCTATCCTCCGCCGGCCATGGTCTGCATGACCATCCTGGAAGATTCAAATGCCGAACCCTGCTACGAAGCCCATTTTTACGCAAACCTCTACGGTAGCGGCTTTGTCCGGACGCCATCCGCTGCAAACCTGTCTGCCATGAAAATCAAGAGCTGCCGGCTGTCCGGTGTATCCCGGCAGAACTGCTATCATCTGAAAAAGGGAGCTCGATTTCTTGCGGATCAACAAGATCCCGCCGTTTACACACCGCTTGTTTTTTCCCTCTCAGGCCTTTCCGACAACAATTTGGACTGCACGGATAGCACAGTGCTCTCCAATGCTGAAGTGTCGGCCGGTGTGTCGGCACTGAACGGCCAGATGAAAGACGGCACGGGCAATTTCACGTCAAACTATGTATTGGAAGGCGGTGAAATCATTCTCCGGGTTCCGCACCGGGTAAGGCTTTTCTGCAAAAAAAATTCCGCGGACCGAAACAGAAGATGGCTTTACATGGAAGCAACAGACATGGCTTCCGACTGCACCTCAAACGAACCGGTTCAGCCTCTTGTTCCGGTCAATTCCTTCGTGATTGCGGCGCAGGGCCAGGGCGTAGTTGTCACCATGCAGGTTCGCGGCCCAAACGGAAATACCATCAAAACACAGAGGCATTTTGCGAGGTAGCGTATGACGGTGACAGGGGCCCGTGCAATAAAATTGAACAACAGCGGATTTACGCTTGTGGTGGTCCTGATTCTGTCGCTGGCCATCACGCTTCTGGGCGGGACGGCCATGTATCTGGCCGCGGTCAATTTCAAGACAACGGCGGCCGATATGAAATACAACTATGCCGAGAAAGCATCCAATGTGGGACTGTTAAACGTCTTTGATGAGATCAACCGGACGGGTACCGGCGGGAGGAGCAGATCAATCAGTGGCAAGCTGACAAATGTCGCTTATGCCGCAAAAGTTGATTACGGAGGGACGAATCTATGGTTTCTGAGTTCAGAAGGAGCCCTGGACAAGGCGAGGGTTGTCAAAACAGCCATGTTTCAGGGCTACCATGGTGCCGGACTCTACACGGTAAGGGGAACTGTTGACGCCTCGCTGGGTTTCGGTTCGAGGCTTTCCGGTTGTGACGAGTCGGTCGAACCGGACTGCTTTAT
>Ga0255344_1007033_pt1 | contig 9973 bp, 8 predicted proteins | sample wastewater_treat_5_FD_192414 | JGI IMG/M metagenome (GOLD analysis project Ga0255344, IMG submission 192414) | Wastewater microbial communities from Lulu Island WWTP, Vancouver, Canada - plant18 | ecosystem: Engineered > WWTP > Wastewater > Unclassified | place: Canada: Vancouver, British Columbia...
GCTCTGACTTCAAAAACGATTTTCTTTGCCGTCTGCTTGAAGATGTTGCTGCTGTTGGTCCCATAGGACATGTTGAAATAACCGTGATTGTCCGGTGCGGTCGCCGCGTTAAACCACCAGTCGATATCGCGGTTTTTCCGCTCGCCGTTGGCGAACCGGTAATGATGCGCCCAGATGCCGCCCGCCCAGCCCCACGGCGTCCAGCTGGTTACGTCGTTATCCTCCCGCGCCTTGCGGTTCCAGGGGAAAAAGAAATGTTCATGCACGCAGTGGTACTGCTGCATCGGATCGATCTCCTGCAATTCCGGATGCGGATAAAAGTTGCCGGCACGCCAGAACTCGATGTCGTGAAGATCGCTTTTTCCTCCGCCCAGACGCTTGGCGACCGCTTCGGTGCAGACAGTGGAATCACCGCCGACCGCGCCGTGATTAATCCAATCGCCGGACTTGACCATTTCGGCAATCAGCTTGGCTGTTCTTTTTTTATCTCGGATCTTCTGCTGTATCGGTGTCGTCATAGCCTTCTCTCTTACTTTATTTACACTGCCATTTAATCTTGCAATGTCTCCATCAACCGGCTCAGGGTGCAGACATTCAACACCAAGAAGGTCATTGAGCCTTTTTTATAATATAAATAACAAGTTGGCGGAAAGTCTTACACTAGCCACGGAATTTTAGCAAGACGATTCAGCCTGATTACTTCATTATTGATGAACGGACGTGACGACTGACCTCCCGGCGTGGTGGCATCTTGCAAACATTGAACTTCAGATCAAGGAATATCATTTCTGACTTCTGCAAATATCATATAACAGATTGCATTTCTGCTCGCAGGCCTGTTTCACTCCGATGGTTGACGGACAATCATAATTGCATACTGTCTGATCGATCTTGCATTTCGCTTCGGTGCACGACAGACAGAACATTGCCAGCATCGTGAATAATACGATTGTGACCGTTTTACAGATTCTGTAATGCATATTCATTCCTCCTTCCATGACGTCTGTGTGAAGTATAACAAAAAAGATGCAAAAGGGGTAATTCGGAATTGCTGTCCCGAATTACCCCCTCATTGTTCACACAATTTTTTAGGCTATTCTTTATACATCTCCTCGATACGGTCTTGGTAATTAGCCAGAACGATCTTGCGCTTGATCTTGAGCGTAGGCGTCAGTTCGCCGCTTTCCTGGCTGAATGCGTGGTTAATGAGAGAAAATCGTTTGATCTGTTCCACGCGACCCAGCGGTTTGTTCAATTCATCGATGGTCTCCTTGTATTTCTGGACAACCTCCGGATAGGCGATCAGTTTTGTCGGATCGGTCTCGTTGATATTTTTCGATTTGGCCCATTTAATCAGTTCGGTGAAACAGGGCACGATCAGGGCAACGAGGTATTTTTTCTGGTCGCCCATAATGGCGATCTGCTCGATGAGCGGATGCATGACAAATGCGCCCTCGATGACCTGAGGTGACACATTTTTGCCGCCCGCGGTAATCAAAATATCTTTTTTGCGATCGGTGATCGTCAGATAACCGTCTTCGTCGATGGTGCCGATGTCGCCGGTGTAAAACCATCCGTCTTTCGTGAGCACCTGCGCTGTGTCTTCCGGCCGGTTGTAATATCCTTTCATCACCTGAGGTCCGCGGATCAGGATTTCGCCGTCTTCTGCAATCTTGCATTCCGTGCGCGGAAAGGCCGGACCGCAGGTGCCTATCTTGATCGGCTTGAGATGCTTGTATGTGTTCAGATGCGTGATCGGCGTGGTTTCGGTCAGTCCGTAACCCAGATGGATTTCAACGCCAATGATCTGAAAGAACTCATTGATGGTGTTGGATAACGGCGCGCCGCCAACCCCGATCGTCACCATGCGATCAAGCCCCAGGGCCTTGCGCAACTTGGAATAAATGAGTTTTTCGAAAAGCTTGTATTGCAGATTCAGGAAAAACGGCACCGGTTTGTTGTAAAGAATATAAGGCAGCGCCTTTTTACCGACGCCCATCGATGCGTGAAACAGCTTCTGTTTACTCGGTGGAGCGTTTCCCAGCTGGCTCATGACGCCTTCATAAATTTTTTCCAGGACACGCGGCACGTATACGGCCAGCGTCGGCCTGACGTCTTTCAAGTCGCCCAGCAGGGTCTCGGCACCTTTGGTGTAGGAGATGGTGCACCCTTCATGCATGGCGGAATTGTAGCCGACTGTGCGCTCCAACGCATGGGAAAGCGGAAGAAGCGACACACACGTTCCCCTGGGGGGGAACGGATGATGCTCGACGAATTGTTTTACGTTGGATACCAGATTGCTGTGGGTCAGCATGGCGCCTTTGGGATTGCCCGTCGTGCCCGAGGTATAAATTAGGGTTGCCGTTTCCTGAACGTCGATATTTCTCAACCGTTTGTCGATTTCGTCGAGATTGAGGCTGGCTTTACCGATCTGCAAGACACTGGAAAACTTCACGACGATCGGATACCTGGAATCAATTTCGTCGAAAACGATGATTTCCTGCAGATAATGAAGATTATTTTTTTCCTTCAACAGATTGTCCACCTGGAATTTCCCGGCGCACATACATATTTTTGCCCGGGAATCATTCAGGATGTATTCGGCTTCCGGCCCGGAGTTGGTCGGATAGACGGTGACGTCGGCTGCTCCGATGGCCAGCGTGGCGAGATCGGCTACGGCCCATTCAGGCCGGTTGTTGGCATAAATGGCGATTTTATCTGTCGGCTGGATGCCTTTTTTCAGAAAGTACGAAGCAAGTGCATCGACCTGCCCGCTGATATCGCCGTACGTGTACTCTTTCCACTTTTTGTTTTCATCGCGTATTCTCAGAAAAATTATGTCGCGGGATTTCTCCACCTGATTTCTGAAAATGCCTGGGATTGTTGTGTCGTTGTAAGGTTTAAATTCACTCATAATATCTCTCCTGTATTTTATGTCTGTCCCGGCTTCAGGTCCGGACGATCCGAACACCATCAGCCGGCTCAGGTAATTTCACGTTTTGATTTGAAAACTGCAGTACTGACAAAGCTAGAAGGGGAACTGATAGAATACAAACAGATAAGGTCAGGTCTTGAAATACAAGTTTTCATTCATGTTTAACTCTTATGATCATCGCATGATCATAATTAATAATACTGACTTCCTATAAACATTGCAAGAAAAAACAGGAAATGTCGGCGGGAGCAAGGTTGGACAAAAAACAGGGGGGTTGATTTTTGCTAATATAAACAATATATTGGTGATATATTTCGCCCCGAAGAACGTCTTTTTCAGATTATCAGAAATCCGTTTATTTGCTTTATTTTATGCCTGCTTTTACGAATCAACCGGCTTTGACACGATTGTTCGTTTTCCGCTCATGTCTGAACAAACGGTTAAGACGATTCATGGTTTCAATCAACAGCGAAATGTACTTTCCTTCTCCTTCCAGGGTCAGTAAACCATGCACGACGGCGCGGTTCAGCGCCTTGCGTTTGCCCGCTGCCAAATCGATCATGACTTTACCGCCGGATCGATTATCCCGCCAGATCAGGGCAAAATCCGATGGCCGGCGACCCCGGACCGATTGCACCCTGCCGCGGATAAATTGAAAATAGCGATAAGTATCCTCTTCCGGGGAGCCCATGATAAATGAATAGTCGTGAGTTGCCAGATGCGCACGAAAATCTTTACTGATAAGAACAGCCAGCCGCATCATGCAGGCAAAACCGTACATCAGGAAAGCAAGCCGGGTTTTAAAAAAGATTCTTTTTATGGGCATAAGCATTCAGACGCATTGAATCGCCATATTGAAAAACGTCCAATGTAAAATTTTTTAACCGGGCCCCGGTTTTCAAGCAACAAACAACGGCTGCAGCTTCATGGCAAAAGCAATGTCGCCTTCGATTTTCATTTTACCGGACATGAAAAGATTAATGGGAGATTCTTTCCCGCCGCTGATCATGTTGGCATCCTGCATGGAGAGCCGCAAAACGGCGATCGGCTTTTCTGCGCCGTTGAATATGGCGGTTATTTCGGAAACGGTATCGTCGGCATTTTTGATCTGAAAAACACCCTTCCCGCTTAATGCGGTCAACACATCAAATTTTTTCCTGGTGAGCTGTTTCTGCATGGCGATCAACATATCAATATTCTTCATGTCCGCCATTTTGGACAGGGTATCGGGAGAAAAGGCGATCCGAACGTGCGGATTGTCGACAGCGCCTTCCCGGATGCTGAAACCGACGCCATCCTGAATGATATAACTGTAGACGCTGCCGGATATGTCCAGGGTTATTTTCAGTTCTGTCCCTTTCAATTCCTCCTGGTCTCCCCGCATCTGAATGTATTGTCCGGCCAACTTGGGGATAAACTCCATGAACAACTCCTGAACATTAACTGTAATCGTGAACGTCTGTTCCATAATCCCTTCCTCCAGAGATTTAATTTGTGTGCTTTTTTATCAAAGGCACCCACTTTTTTTGGATTTTTTTTCTGTTGAGGGTCCGATCGCGCAATGTTCGCAGGTGCATTGGATAGTCCAACAAATGATTGAACGGGGGTTTTCAAAAAGCGTCATTGTTTCGGGAGGATGCCCGCCTGGCAGGCATCCTCCCGGTTTGAAGTGATTTAAAAATTCTGCTGGCCGATGTATCTATGCCGCAGTTGCCTTTTATAATGCGTCAACTGTGTCCAGCCACGCTCCCAGCCGCGGGAACATTTCGGTCGGCATTTTCTTGCCCATCGCCAAATCGAAATGGCCGGTTCCGTCCAAAACATACCACTCGTCATACGCCGTTGGCGTTTTTTTCGATATGATAAAGTCGTAAGTCGCCTGCGGACTCACCAGGGATCCCGTGCTCGATGAAAAAACGATCATCGGTACGGTCATGCGTGCCATATTCTCGCTATAGTAGTAGTAACCGTCTCGGCCGGGGTTGGGTGCCGAAACCCCTTTGACCAATTTCGACGATAGATAGTTTTCTTTTCCGTTTAAGTAGTGTTCACGAAGGGTATTGTTCAGGCCCATGTCCATGTAATGACCGAAGCCGCGTATGGCAGCGCTGCCGACAGCATAACGCACCGTCCAATCCTCCAGGCAGGGGTCCATATCCTCGACCACCCAGAAATTCAGATAGTCGAAGAAGTCGCTTATCGCAGAATCACCGGCGGCCGCCTTGTTCAGCAGCCCGAACATGCCCTCCAGCAAACCGACCAGCGGCTTGCTCGGAAGCACCTGAATTAAATTATCTGAAAGGTAATCCAGCGGCAGATACAATCTCGATCCTACAATTGTCCAGAAAAGAGGGGTGTCCAGAAGGTTCGGCAGCGACGGCACGCCTGCGGGGTCAATACCGATAAAGCCTTTTACATCCTCATTCCTTTTTTTGGCAAGATCAGCGCTGGCTCTGACATGCGGCATATAGCCGAGGGAATAGCATAATTTATAGTAAGCTTTCTTTGCCCAGGCCGAGGAAGCAATGCCGGATTCCATATAGGCGCCCTGCAGATAATCATAGGAAACAAGACCTCCCGTGCTGTGTCCGCCGATAAACATGCGTTTGCCTGTCACCGATTTTACCTTGGCGATTGCTGCGGGAGCATCCTGCGTGGCCCAGGTATCAAGGGTCGTGAGGCTGTTGGCGTTGGTTCCGTCGCTCCTTACCTCACCGCGGCCTGTGCCTCGATAATTGACAAACCAGGGATCATACCCCTTAAGCCAGAGGTAGTGCGCCAGACTGTAATAACGCATTTTGTCGGCTTTGATGTACGGTTCATAGTCTGTTTTGTCCTCATTCAACGCCCATTCAGGAGCCTGATCAACCGGAGGAACATAAACGCTGCTGTAGACATCCTTCTTATCGGGAGGCGTACAGGAAAGGTACTGGTTCATATTCATGGTGATGCCGGTAAAGATCAGAACCGGCGTAGCGCTGGTGTTAAACTTCGGGGTACCGGTCGTGTACGGCGCATAGCGATACAAAAATATCTTGCTGCCGTCATCCGCCGTGGCGCTGTAGATGCCGCTGGCATTCAGGGGAACTCTGGATACGGCCTGGCCGGTCACCGGCACCATGGCGATTCCCAAAACGGCGATCGCCATCATAATCAAAAGGTTTTTGTAAAAAATGGGTTTACTTTTTGGACGTCTGCTTTTAGACCAAGCCACCTGCTTCATTCCTGTTTCCCCCTCTTTTGGATTTATAAAAAACTTGTCAAAATAAGTTTTTTAATTCACGATTCAAGCCCCGCCGTACAGCACCTGTACAGACCATTTCGCGTGCGGAAAAAATCAGATAATATGTGTTTTTGGATTTCGTACTGTATGAGACTTTTTTGAGGTTTTGTCAAATAAAAAATGTAATTATTTTAAAGAAATGGATTGTGGTTCGATATGGATTCTTCATAGATTTACGAACAAAACAAAAGCGGACCGGGTGCGGATCAGCAACCCTGCTCAAACGCAAGGCCGTGAGTTCCGGCAAGTCCAAGGACAGATCTATTACCGACGGCGTCGTCATGGGCGACGCCGCTGCGACGAGTGAATTTAAGACACGGATTCATCAAGGAAGCCGTCCTCAATTGCCATTCATCAATTTAAGGCCGGGTGCGGATTCTACCGCGGTGCCGCGCGTATTCCACCATGCGGCCAAACGCAAACATGGCGCGCTCCGGTGTGGGATAACAGGGAACGCCCAGCCTGGAAAATCCTTCATGGACATGAGCAATTTCCCTGGCGGTGCCCCCATAGTAACTGGCAAAGACCGGCTTGTCCGGATGATTGCGGAATAGTTCGGCAAACGCTTCCGGAATGTCGAACATGCTCTCCGGCATAAGAACAAAAATAATCAACAGGGCATCCATATCCCTTTGATCCAGCATGCATTGGGCAATATGGATCGATGTCTTTTTCGAACCATGCTGTTCGATGGCCGACCAGGTATCAATGGGATTGCGCACCGGCGCCCATGCAGGAATCACTTCTGCCAGTTTTTTGAGCGTCGCGGGATTCAGTTCGGGCAGAACAATGCCGTATTCCTCCGCGGCATCCGTGGCAGCGACGCAACCCATGCCCGTGATGGAAAACACACCCATGCGGTTTCCCCGAGGCAGGGGGAGTTTCTCAAAGGCGGATAAGGTATCGAAAAATGCTTCGGGATTGTGTGTTCGCACGAGACCCGTTCTGCGGCAGACAGCGTCGAACACCGCATCCGATCCCGCAAGCGAGCCTGTATGCGACGCAACAGCCGCCGCTCCGGCTTCACTGCGTCCTGCTTTCATCACGACAACCGGTTTTTTCCTGCTGGCTTTTTCGGCGGCTCTGATGAAACGCCGTCCGTCAATCACGCCTTCCAGGTACATGCCGACGGTCAGGGTTACCCAATCCTCGGCCAGGTATTCCAGAAGATCGCTTTCGTTAATGTCTCCCTTATTGCCGATGCAAGCCACCTTGGCCAGCCCGAAGGGCTTGGTGTCTGCTATCCAGCGCGCCCAGCCTGACGAAAAAACCCCCGACTGGCCGATGATCGATACGCCGCCTGCCTTGATTGGTTCAAGGCCAACGATGGACGTCGCCATGCCGGCGGAGGGATTAAGCGTCCCGATGCTGTTGGGACCCATGATCCGGATATCCGCTTTGCGGGCCTGTTCGATAATAATTTTTTGTTCCTCGGCGCCGGCTTTGCCTGCGTCCGAATACCCGCCCGTACTCAGAATGATGTTGGTGACTCTCTTCGCCTTGCAGTCTTCCAAAGCCTCCGGCACCGCAGTTTTGGGAATCACAATCATGGCCAAATCCACCGGCGCCGGCACATCGCAGACTTTTGCGTAAGAGGGCAGACCCAGGATTTCCTTCATCGTGGGATTGATCGGATAAATGGCGCCCCCGAAACCGGCCTTTTGCAGGTTGCGCAGAATAATGTTGCCGCCCTTGCCCGGACTTCGAGAGGCACCGATAATCGCTATGGAGGCCGGATTGAAAAAGGGAACGACCGTAGCAGGCTCGGGATGTTTGCGGGCGGATCTGGCATGGCTGCCACCCAGCCGCACGAGAGCATCTACAGCCACGGCACCATCCGGATACGCGATGAAAGGATTTACGTCTATTTCCAGAATGTCCGGTCGATCGGATATTAATCGGGAGAGGGATGAGAGGGCTTCGGCAATGGCAACAACATCCAGAGCCTTCTGAGAGCGGTAGCCGTCGAGCAGCGCTGCTCCTCTGAGGCGCCCGAGCATCGCGCACGCAATTGTATTGTCCACCGGGGCAAGATCCATGGCGGTGTCGCGGAAAATTTCGGTAAAGATGCCGCCGATTCCCGCGAGGATCACCGGCCCGAACACGGGATCACGCCTTGCCCCCAGGATGAGTTCAGTCCCCGGCCGCGCCATCTTCTGCACCAGGAATGCATGAGGAACATCGGAAAATCTATTATTCATGTCCCGGAAAGCATCGGCCAGCGAGGAGGTATCCGCAATGTTCAGCGCAACGCCACCCCGGTCGCTCTTGTGAAGTATCTTCTCGGAACAAATCTTGAGCGCTACGGGGAAACCCAGTTGATTGGCCGCAACGTCAATTTCCTTATCATCCCTGGCTAAAATACTATCCATAACAGGGATTCCGCCCTTCTTGAGCAGTGCCGTCCCGTCAAACTCGTTGAGTGTTATGATGTCATTTGTCAAAACTAAAACACCTCCTGATTCCACTGTTTTGAAACAAACGTTTTCATAATGAACACACGCCGCGATATCTTGTCAAGCCAGAGTTCGTCTTTTCCGGTGATTTCGAATGACTTCAATGAATCTCTACAAGATTTTTTCATTCTCATTAAAAACGATTTTATAATTTGAAAAGTATTTCGTAATCTTATAAGTAACAATACGGGGGCAAGATGAAGATTACATTTTTAGGAACCAACGGCTGGTATGATACGGATTGCGGCAATACCATTTGCACGCTGATCGAAACAAAAACGGCCTATATTCTTCTGGACGCCGGAAACGGCATCTATAAGGCGGACAAATACATCAAGAAAAATCTGCCGGTTTACTTGCTGCTCAGCCATTTCCACATCGATCACATGGAGGGTCTGCACATCCTGGCGAAATTCAGATTCACATCCTTGGAGATTATCGGTCAGACCGGCACCAAAAAAACGATCGGGGAATTTTTGTCTCCAAAATATTCTCTGCCGGTCACCCGGTTGCCTTATCCCTGTAACGTAACTGATATCAATGAAGGCTGGCACAGGCGTCCTTTTCGATTCCGGGCGCTGCCGCTTGAGCACGCCTCCAGATGTTTCGGGTACCGGCTGGAGATGGAGGGCAAAGTCATCAGTTACTGCACCGACACCGGATACTGTAAAAACTCCGAGGAGCTTTCGGTAAACGCCGATTTGCTGATCTCGGAATGCGCATTTCTCAGCGGTCAACAGTCCAAGACCTGGCCCCACATGAACCCGCAACTCGCCGCCAGGCTGGCCGTTAAATCACAAGCGAAGAGGCTCGCCCTGACGCATTTCGATGCCGCCTTATATACAACAAGGGCCAAAAGAGCAAAAGCGCAGATGCAGGCAAAAAGGATATTTCCGCACACGTTTGCTGCGTCTGACGGATTAAGCATAGTGATTTAACAGCATAATGATGATTCCGGATTTGTCCTCGATAATCGAATAATTTAAAAAAGTCTTTGGAATATCTTCTGTAAGCGGCATCCTGTTTGTGAAGATTTGCCTTGCTTCTTTAAGCTTCATCACCTTGTTAATTGTCTGCTCGTTCGCCAGGTTCGGGGCAAGACGTAATGTGTTGTATTTCGGAAATCTTGACCCGCACTTTTTAAGCAGTGCTTTGTTCATCGCAAAATCGGAACCCGGACGATCGAATAGCCGCAGACATCTCTCGGCGTCGGAGAACGGGAATCAATGAAACTGTCAGTCTTTTTTGGGAAATCCCGGGAAGGGCATAACGGTTCATTCAGCGACTTCGATACATGAT
>Ga0255344_1007034_pt1 | contig 9973 bp, 7 predicted proteins | sample wastewater_treat_5_FD_192414 | JGI IMG/M metagenome (GOLD analysis project Ga0255344, IMG submission 192414) | Wastewater microbial communities from Lulu Island WWTP, Vancouver, Canada - plant18 | ecosystem: Engineered > WWTP > Wastewater > Unclassified | place: Canada: Vancouver, British Columbia...
GATGTAAACATGCAAGGCTTAGCAAACGGGATGTATATTTTTCAATTAAGTACCGATAGGGAAGTGCTGACGAGAAAGGTGATTAAAAGTTAAATTTGTAATATGCAGCATCACAATTACATGTTTTTTAAGACCAAATCAATTATTGTCGCTCCGATAATAATTTGGTTGGTATTAGGTGTAGTGCAGATGGAATCATTTGCTCAAAGAGGCAATATTTGGGTTTTCGGCGATAGCTCAGGTATTAATTTCAATAAATATACCCTTTCTATACCATTTTTTGACACTCTTAATGGTGTGTTTCTTGTGAATATTATTAGTGGAAATAGTCAAATAGACAACTTTAAATTCGTTTGGTAAAATGAAAATAAGATTCGTGGTATTTACTTTCTTGCTAATTAATAATTTAACAACATCATTAGCACAGGGTTATAATAACTTATGGTTAGTGGGTTATGAAAATTACAACCCATTACCAATGGGCGGTACTAATATTGATTTTTTTACTGGGACTGCAAATGCATACTATGAGCCGAACAGATCCATGGAGTTTCGTGCGTCGGTTTTAAATATTTGTGATAGTGTTGGTAATCTTTTGTTTTATTCTAATGGAGCGTGGATAGCAAATAAATTAAATACCCAAATGTTAAATGGGGATTCTTTAAATCCAAGTTATTATACCAGTACTCATTTTGATGGTTTAAATTTGGTCAATAGTATTTTTTCATTAAAATTACCCGATAGTGATTCCCTCTTTTATTTATTCCACCAAACCATAGATATTAATGGGCCGCCTTGGACGTTAAATTGTTATCTTTCTATTATTAACATGAATTTGGATAATGGCAATGGCGCTGTAATTCAAAAAAATCAAATTTTATTATCAGATACACTTGCCATTCAAATGGCAGCTTGTAAACATGCAAATGGTAGAGACTGGTGGATAATTTTACCTGAAGCATATCATCCGAGTTATTATGTTTATTTATTTACGCCAAATGGAATACAATTTTCAAGTAAACAAACTATTGGAAATCGTTATGTGTTTAAAGCCGGGCAAGCAACTTTCTCTAGAGATGGTAGCTTATATGCAATATACGATTCAGTAAACGATTTAGATGTTTTTGACTTTGATCGATGCTCCGGCACATTTTCTAATGCTCGTCATGTAGCTGTAAATGATTCAATGAATAGCTCAGGAGTTACTATATCACCTAACAATCGATTTGTATATGGATCTTCGGGCTTGTATTTGTATCAATTTGATTTGCAAAATTTACAAAATTATCATACTTTTACTTGGGATTCGTTTCGAGATCCTATTAGCAATTTATCCACTATTTTTTATACTCAGGAGTTAATGCCAGATAATAAAATCTATATTAATACTGGTAATAGTACTCGATACTTACATGTTATCAATAATCCTGATAGCTTAGGTGCAGCTTGTCAATTAGCACAACATAGTTTTGTTTTGCCAACGATAAATTTTCAATCAACACCGTATTACCCCAATGTTTTTTTAGGTCCCGTTGTTGGAAGTATTTGCGATAGTTTAAGTGTTGGCCTTCCCCATACTATTGTGCAGAGTGCCGGACTGCGGTTAAATCCAAATCCTGCTACTAATCAAGTTTGGGTCAATTACCAATTCCCCAATAACCGCGATGGCTGGCTCGAGATTTATGATCCCCTCGGCAAGTTAATCCTTAAACGCCGCCTTTACTGGAGTACTACTCAATTACTCGTTTACCTTAACGAAATAAAATCTTCCGGTATTTATGTGGCGAAAGTTTTTGATGATACTGGGATGTATTTGAGTACGGAGAAGATGGTGGTGAATAAATAGGGTTTACGGTAAATTCCCTTCGGGGTTTACGGTTTAAAGTTCGCGATGCGGATATTGAATTCATTTTATGATTCGTGGTTGTCGAGCGGAGTCGAGACATGGTTATCGAGCGGTGGTCGTTGAGCAGAGTCGAAACGAAGCCGTTTTGGGGTTCGTGGCTTGCCATGCAGTGTGCTTTTTCAGCTCTACTGCATGGTTCGAGCGAAGCCCAAACATTTATCGTCAGGAAAGTGAGTTAGTTCAGCTCTACTTCATGGTTTTCCTGAGTATTTCAAATTCAAGTGTATTAAGTTTTTTCATTTGTACAATATTTCTAAGCTCATAAATAAACCGCCGATGAATCACCGACGGTTTTTTATTTATTACTAATTCGTTATTTTCTTACTCTCTTCAAACGAGCTTCGCTCTTCATTTTCAAATAAGCACATTATCAAATTTTCAAATTAACTCATTTTCAAATCTTCAAATAAAAAAAGCCCTGATCTCTCAGGGCTTTTTCTTTATATTAACTTTCTTCTTTCTTTTTCTTCGAAGGTTTTCCAGGTTTTACAATGCTAATTTTTAATTGCTCTGCATCTCCGTCGCGACTTAATTCTATCGTATCGCCTTCTGTAAGTTCTCCTTTGATGATTTCTTCAGCCATCGGGTCTTCGATGAACTTCTGAATGGCTCTCTTCAACGGACGAGCACCAAAGTTATAGTCGTAACCACGGTCGGTTAAGAATTCTTTTGCGTCGTCGGTTAATTTTAATTTATAGCCTAAATCATTAACGCGTTTGTATAAGCTTTCAAGTTCGATATCAATGATCTTGAAGATATCTTCTTTTACTAAGCTGTTGAATACAACTACGTCGTCGATACGATTTAAGAACTCAGGTGCAAATGCTTTCTTTAATGAGTTTTCAATCACGCTTCTTGCGTTGTCGTCAGCTTGATTTGATCTTGCTGTGGTATTGAATCCTACACCTTGTCCGAATTCTTTTAATTGGCGTGAACCAATATTCGAAGTCATGATGATGATGGTATTCTTGAAATCAATTTTTCGGCCTAAGCTGTCGGTTAATTGTCCGTCGTCGAGTACTTGTAACAACAAGTTGAAGACATCCGGATGCGCTTTCTCAATCTCATCTAACAATACGATAGAGTAGGGCTTGCGACGAACTTTTTCAGTTAACTGTCCACCTTCTTCATATCCTACGTATCCCGGAGGCGCTCCAACGAGACGAGAGATGGCAAACTTCTCCATATATTCACTCATGTCGATACGAATCAACGCATCTTCAGAATCGAATAAATAACGGCTTAAAACTTTCGCTAATTCGGTTTTACCAACTCCAGTAGGTCCTAAGAAGATAAATGTCCCGATTGGCTTATTCGGATCTTTTAATCCGGCGCGATTACGTTGAATAGCTTTCACTACTTTCTTCACCGCTTCATCTTGTCCGATTACTTTTCCTTTTAACTCATCAGGCATTTTCAATAGGCGAGTAGTTTCTGCTTGCGCAATACGCGTTACAGGAATTCCGCTCATCATTGCTACCACCTGAGCTACGTCTTCTAAATCGACAGTATAGCGTTGTGTTTTAGTTTCTTCTTCCCAAGCCTTTTTAGCAGTTTCTAATTGCTCTAAAAGTTGTTTTTCAGTATCACGTAAACGAGCTGCTTCTTCGTATTTTTGGCTACGAACAACACGGTTCTTTTCAACTTTAATATCCGATACTTTTGTCTCGAGTTCGATAATATTTTGAGGTACGTGAATATTTGAAATATGTACACGAGAACCTGCTTCATCTAATGCATCAATCGCTTTATCTGGTAAGAAACGATCAGTGATATATCGGTTGGTTAATTTAACACAAGCCTCAATAGCAGCATCTGTATAATTTACATGATGATGTTCTTCGTATTTCTCTTTAATATTTCCTAAAATTTGAACTGTTTCCTCCACTGAAGTAGGATCTACAATTACCTTTTGGAAACGACGATCTAATGCACCGTCTTTCTCGATATACTGACGATATTCATCGAGTGTAGTAGCACCAATACATTGAATTTCGCCACGCGCTAAAGCAGGCTTAAACATATTAGAAGCATCTAATGATCCTGATGCTCCGCCGGCGCCGATGATGGTGTGAATCTCATCAATAAACAAGATCACATCAGGCGATTTTTCTAATTCATTCATCACCGCTTTCATACGCTCTTCAAACTGACCACGGTATTTAGTACCTGCCACTAAAGAAGCTAAATCAAGGGTAACAATGCGCTTGTTAAACAATACGCGACTTACCTTACGTTGAATAATACGTAATGCTAAGCCTTCGGCGATAGCCGATTTACCTACGCCGGGCTCACCGATAAGGATCGGATTGTTTTTCTTACGACGGGAAAGGATTTGCGATACACGCTCAATCTCTTTCTCACGTCCTACAATAGGATCTAGTTTACCTTCCTCTGCCGCTTTCGTTAAATCGCGACCGAAATTATCGAGAACAGGAGTTTTTGATTTGCTGTCGGCAGTCTTTTTCGACTGACCGAATGAAGGACCTTCATCATCCTTAGAATAAGGATCGTCGTCGTTTGGCGACTGAGGAGCTTCTGATTTGAAGTTCGATTTGAACATTTCTAGTTCTTCACGCATAATATCGTAGGTAATGCCAAACTGATTGAGAATCTGAGTGGCGATGTTGTCTTCATCTTTTAATATCGCCAATAACAAATGCTCGGTGCCTATGATTTCACTCTTGAAAATCTTCGCTTCCAGATAAGTGATCTTTAAAGCTTTTTCGGCCTGCTTCGTTAAAGGAATATTGTTTAAATTATTAACACTACCAGAACTGCCTTTCACCGCATTTTCAACGGATTTACGCAATTCTACTAGGTTGATGTTTAATGATTTTAAAAATTTGATGGCCATTCCTTCGCCTTCGCGAATCAGACCAAGTAATAAATGTTCGGTTCCGATATAATCATGTCCCAGACGCAGCGCTTCTTCACGACTGTAAGTGATCACATCTTTAACTCTGGGTGAGAATTTAGCTTCCATTAGCCGAATTTTTTTTCTTTGTTGAACGTATTGTTTTAAAAAAGGTTTTGGGGTCCATCCGATATATGGTTTTACCTTTTCGTTTTCTGATTTTCCACTAAGATAAGGGAATCAATACCGGATTTGAGTAATAATTTTAAGATCTTACATTGGGATTACTTTTTGTTAATAATTACTCTCGCCAACCGCCAAAAATATGCCACCAATTGATTAACTTCGTGCATTAGTTCAATAGAGTTATCAACACGTCGATTAACAGTTATAAACAGCTGTTTTTCAGCGTGTTTATTATTAAAAATCAGTAACTGACAATTTATCATACTATCAGGAAATTAAGAATACATGGCAGAAGGCGAAAAGATTATTCGAATTAACATCGAAGATGAAATGAAAACAGCCTACATCGATTATTCGATGTCGGTAATTGTATCACGTGCCTTACCGGATGTAAGGGACGGATTAAAGCCCGTACACCGCAGGGTTTTGTTCGGAATGCAGGAATTGGGCGTAATGTCGAATCGTGCTCATAAAAAGTCAGCAAGGATTGTCGGCGAGGTTTTGGGTAAGTACCACCCACACGGCGATACTTCGGTTTATGATACGATGGTTCGTATGGCTCAAGATTGGTCACTACGTTATACTTTGGTCGACGGACAAGGTAACTTTGGATCGGTCGATGGCGATAGTCCGGCCGCAATGCGTTATACCGAGGCCCGTTTAAAGAAAATTGCCGAAGAGATGTTGAACGATATCGATAAAGATACGGTCGACTTTAAACTCAACTTCGATGATACGCTAGAAGAGCCTACCGTTCTTCCAGCTAAAATCCCGAATTTATTAGTAAACGGAGCATCTGGTATTGCCGTAGGTATGGCTACCAATATGGCTCCGCATAATATCACGGAAGTATTGAATGCCATTATGGCATATATCGATAACCGCGAGATCACGATTGAGGAGTTAATGAAGTTTGTGAAAGCTCCCGATTTCCCTACCGGCGGAATCATTTACGGTTATACCGGAGTGAAAGATGCTTTGGAAACCGGACGCGGAAGAATCGTGATTCGTGCAAAAGCTATTATCGAAAATACGGATAGCGGACGTGAACGCATCATCGTTACCGAAATTCCTTATCAAGTGAATAAAGCCGACATGATTAAAAAGACGGCTGACTTAATCAACGATAAGAAATTAGAAGGTATCAGCGATATCCGCGATGAGTCAGATCGCGATGGTATGCGCATCGTATACGAAATCAAGCGTGATGCTATGGCGAACGTGGTACTTAACAATTTGTATAAGTACACCGATCTTCAAAATTCATTTAGCGTAAATAATATCGCTTTAGTTGGCGGACGACCAATGATGTTGAATCTGAAAGATATGATTCACCATTATGTAGAGCATCGTCACGAAGTGTTAATACGTAAAACCCGTTACGAATTAGCCGAAGCAGAAAAGCGTGCGCATATTTTGGAAGGATTATTGATTGCCTTAGATCACCTGGATGAAGTTATTGCCCTAATCCGTAAGTCACAAACTCCGGATGAAGCGAAAAACGGCTTGATGGAAAATTTCCAATTGAGCGAAATCCAGTCGAAGGCGATCCTCGAAATGCGATTACAGCGATTAACGGGACTCGAACGCGATAAGATCCGTGAAGAATACGCTGAAATCAAGAAAATGATTGATTACTACAAAGAAGTTCTTGCCGATGAAGTACTCAGAATGAAAATTCTGAAAGGCGAAATGAACGAAATGTTAGAGAAATATGGCGATGAGCGTCGCACGGAAATCGTTTACATGGCTGATGATATCAGCATGGAAGACATGATTGCCGACGAAGCTGTGGTGATTACCATCTCTCACATGGGATATATCAAGCGTACCGCGCTGAATGAATACCGCACACAAAGTCGTGGTGGTAAAGGAGCAATGGGTACAGCAACACGTGATGAAGATTTCGTTGAACATTTATTTGTAGCGACTAACCATAACTACTTATTATTATTCACAGAAAAAGGTAAATGCTTCTGGCTCAGAATTTTCGAAATTCCTGAAGGAACTAAAACATCGAAAGGAAGAGCACTTCAAAACTTGATTAATATTTCGCCTGATGATAAAGTGAGAGCTTTCATCAACGTAAATAACTTACATGTTGAAGATTACCTCAATAATAACTTCATTATTCTTTGTACTCGTCAAGGTACGATCAAGAAAACGCAGTTAGAAGCGTATTCTCGTCCTCGTCAAAATGGTATCAACGCCATTACGATCAACGATGGTGATGAATTATTAGAAGCACGTTTAACTAACGGAAATAACGAAATCCTCTTAGCCGTGAAATCGGGTAGAGCTATCCGTTTCAACGAAAGCACTGTTCGTCCGATGGGAAGAAATGCTTCCGGAGTACGCGGAGTATCGCTCGATGAAACGAATGATGAGGTAATCGGAATGGTATGTATCCAAGATCAAGTGAAGGAAACAGTATTGGTAGTTTCTGAGAAAGGATACGGTAAACGTACTGATCTTGAGGACTATCGCGTAACAAATCGCGGTGGAAAAGGAGTGAAGACGCTTCAAATTACTGAGAAAACCGGACAATTAGTAGCGATTAAGTCCGTTGTTGACGGCGATGAGTTAATGATCATCACTAAAAACGGAATCACTATCCGTATGTCGGTTAACGATCTTCGTGTAATGGGAAGAGCGACGCAAGGAGTGAAGCTGATTCGCTTAGGCGACGACGACGATATTGCATCGGTAGCTAAAATTGAAGAAAGTGTATTGGCCTCTGAAATCGATCTTTCAGAACCGGCTGAAATAACTGCAACAACAACAGAAGGAGTTGAAAATACAGACGCTGAAACACCGTCAGAACCAAACAACGGTGAAGAACCGGGAACTGATAATGCAGCACCTGAAACTCCTGAAACAAACGAATAATAAAACCATAAACAGCTGATAATGAAAAAGATTTCAGTTTTATTTGCACTGTTACTTTCAGTGCAGATGGTAGTGGCACAAAAAGCTGCCGTTCAATCTGCCATCAATTATTTACGTTACGACGATCTTGATAAAGCCAAAGCGGCAATCGATGGAGCATCTACGAACGAAGGTTCAATGGGCATGTCGAAGACTTGGTATTATAAAGGATGTATCTACCAAGCGATTTATGAATCGAAAAATGAGAAGTTTGCAGCCCTAAAACCGGGATCAATTGACGAAGCGCGTAAGGCTTTTGAAAAAGCAAACGAATTAGATGCGAAGGATAAAGAGTATACCGAAGATATCCAAAAAAGAATGGGTTCTTTAACGGTAGGGATTATGAATGAAGGAGTTGAGCTCTTCAAAGCGAAGAAATACAGCGAATCATTAAAAGCCTTCGAAACAGGAATTTCCATTAAAAAGAAGTTCTATAACGAAACTGATACCTTGGCAATGTCGAACGCGGCTTTAGCGGCAGATCGTGCAGGAAATGCGCCATTGGCGATCAGCTATTACAAGCAGTTATCTGATATGAATTATGGTGGAGCAAAAACCTACATGATTCTTTCAAGTTTGTATTTCGATGCGAAGGATACTAATAACACATTAAAGACTTTAAATGAAGGAAGAACGAAGTTTCCTGAAGATAAAGACTTAATCACTAAGCAATTGAACCTGTATCTGTTAACAGGACGTACGAATGAAGCTTTTGCTCAAATCGATCAGGCTATCCAGAAAGATCCGGCAAACGCGACATTGTATTTCAATAAAGCAGTTTTGGCTGATCAGTTAAAGAAAACAGCTGAAGCAGAGGCTGCTTATAAGAAAGCACTTGAGCTGAAACCTGATTATTTCGATGCCAATTATAACTTGGGAGCGATGTATTATAATCAAGCAGCTGAGATGGCGAATAAAGCCAACGATATCCCGGCAAGTAAGGCAGCGGCATATGATGCAGCGAAGAAGCAATTCGACGCTAAATTCAAAGAATCGCAACCATACCTTGAAAAGGCGCACGATTTAAATCCGACGGATATGGCAACACTTCAATCACTCAAAACTTTGTACGTGAGAATAGGTGATACCAAAAAAGCGGAAGCAATCAAAGCGGCAATGGATGCTGCTAAGAAGTAAACGCAAATAGCGAAAAAGAGGGTCATAGCCCTCTTTTTCAGCTATTTGCTATTTAACATAATATTAATTATATAACAGAGGGGGTTGTGAAAATAGGCAGCTAATGTCCGGTTTACGGGCTGATTTGCGGTTCACTGACAACTAATCAATCCTTACCGCAATTCCTTGAAATCGCCACTAACCGATCTGCTTTTGTATTTCGGATTCGGTTCCGCCGCAATGCTCACCAATTCAGCTTCCAGTTCGAGCATCGATAATTTGATGGAAACATAATCGTCTTTTTCGGTAGCCAGATATCCCAAATCATAACAGAAATAAATCACTCCGGCCCTCACCGATTTCTTATGCGTGAAATACTTGAAATCAAATCCCATTTCAATCAGCTTGCCTTTGTGGATCTTCGATTCGTTTAAAACCGTTAAGGCTTCCAGAATCCGCCGATTACGCTTTAATACGTTATTTACGTTCCTAACGTAATTGTTGATGTTACTGTTGAGCCTGTTGTTGTAGGCATTTCTGCACATATCGGTGCAGAATTTCTTGTCGGTACGACCTCTAAGCTTGTCGGAACATTCCAGACAGTGTTTTTCCATTTGTTGATCTTTTTAAAAATGAACATGCTTTAATCATTAGCATTTAAACACACGCCCGGGGACTAAAAAAATGGCGCTATGTTTAACGTGAGTCAAAAATAATGCAGATTTTAACCGGCATCGACCATCCTTTTGCATTCTATTAACAGCTTTATTTTAATAACCTCTTCCGATTTTCCCTCTTGCTGTTTTTAGTGGATTTCCCTCTTAAAATCCCTCATTTTGAAGCCTTTTTAGGCATATTTCGAAAGCATTTGTAATCGGTTAACCGTTTGTAAACGAATGTAAATGCGTAACTCCCGACTAATGCATTATGGCTACCCCATCTTTGCCGACATCAATATCAGCCCTTCCGGAAGATCCGCT
>Ga0255344_1007040_pt1 | contig 9968 bp, 18 predicted proteins | sample wastewater_treat_5_FD_192414 | JGI IMG/M metagenome (GOLD analysis project Ga0255344, IMG submission 192414) | Wastewater microbial communities from Lulu Island WWTP, Vancouver, Canada - plant18 | ecosystem: Engineered > WWTP > Wastewater > Unclassified | place: Canada: Vancouver, British...
TCGAGTTTCACGTTATCAATGAAATGCCACTTTCTAAAGGACCCCCGAGCGAGACCCCTCTAGAGCATGAGCCATTCGACGGGTCCATCAGGGGGGAAGGGGAGCTTGTACTCGGGCTTGGTAGTAGAGACTACAGAAGCCTGGACAAAGACCCATTCGCCCTTACGAACGTAAGTACAGCCGTTCACCACCTCTCGGCGACGGATATACGGCTTGGACTGCCGCTGAACAGGGACCGTAACTACGGCTCGGAACGGGCCTGAGGCGGGAGTATGCGGGCCAGGAGTGACGGAAGTCCTGTAGAATCCGATTGCAGTATACCGCTTGAGCTGTGGGTCTTCGGTCTTCTCAGGCTCACTCTTGAAGCCGATTATACTACTTTTCTGATGGAGTGTTTTAATAAAGCGGTATATGAGTATTCCCGCAACGACTATTATTGCTGCTCCGATGAACGATTCAATAGCTTTGTAAACAGTTTGATTCATAGTGTCTCCTTTATAGAAACCCCCCACACTTCTGTGGAGGGCGTGAGGGGTTAGTGGTCGGCTCGGGGGTCCTTGTGGTGAGGGTGGTCCCGATGAGAGAAGACAGTAAACAGGATGAAAATGGCAACGAGTGCACTGAGAAAGGAAAGTGCGAACACGACTACCAATTCCATGTAAGAGTTTGTCATACGACGCCACCTTCGGTAGTATCGGGAGGAACGGCAGGGTAGAAGCCCTTGACATCCTGCTGCTCATCTCCCTCATCAGTCTTCTGAACTCCAAGACGAACGACAAGGGTCCTGTCAACGAGGGTATCGGTGTCAAACTGGTCTCCCCGCTCTAGGCCGAGAGCGATGCAGAGTTGAGCAAGACGGGTAAGGCCGAGGGTGTTACCGGCACCTGATTGGGGGAGCCAAAGTGTCCAGAAAACGTGACGGCCAACGGGGTCTACTCCAGTAGCTTGAATGGGGCCTTGGAGAACGACGAACTCCAACTTGATACCAGGAGTTCCCTTGCGAAGGGATGTGACCGGTTCAGCAGAAACAATGTTAACAAGGTAACGGCCTTTATCGAGAAGGTCGTTAATGGGGGCACTTCCAAGCCCGATTGTAGAAATGATTGGCATAGTTGTCTCCTTACGGATTAAAATTGTAACTCCCTATACAGGGAGCTTGTTCACTTGAAATTAGCAACGATTTTATCATAGGTAGCGTCAACAATGGCAGTGACGCTTGGCTTCAAGAGACGAGTCTTTGCTCGGTACCAGAGGTAGGGGCGGGGATAGGTTATGAATTTGGGTGGACCAGAGATTTGGGTCTGGCACTCCATGTAGTAGGTTTCATCGAAGTCCGCCATAATCTTGTCCCGATACTTGCCAGTAAGCTTGGGCTTGCCGGTGAGTTTACCGGAGGATTCGTCCTTTTCCTCCTCTACGAGAGCAGTCATGACTACCCAGTATTTGTGGGTGAGGTCTTTAATGACACTGGAGAGGGCAGTCATACGGGACTGGATTTTACCGTACTCATCGTAGGAGAGCTTCTCCATGAGAACGTTTCGCTTAGCCTCATTCATTGCCTCGACACCAAGGTAGTCGTCGATGAGGGAGGTTACGGAATCGATTACAATGGTTCTGATTTTACCGAGCTTGCCGGTAGGAGCCCACTCACCACGTCCAGCAAGAGCATCTGTGAGAATGCTCATGATGAGGGCGAAAGGAGTCTCAGTGTCCTGAAGCTGAACACGGGGATATATCTTGCCTAGAGAGCGCATACCACGGTCAGCATCGATGAAGAACGGTTCTGGAAAAGATGCGGCGAGGGTGGTTTTGCCGCAGCCTGAAGGACCGTAGACAAGAAGACCGAAGGTGGAGCTCTTGTCGGGCTCGTACTCACTGATGAGGGAAGAGTACGCAGGCATTGTCGGAAACTTATAAATCATGTTACCTCCTTGTATGTCATAGACATACTATTATACCAATTATTACAAGATAGGCCAACAGGGTAGTGAAGAATGCTCGTATTTCCATTCTCTGTGTAGCCTCTATTACAGCATCATCAGGCTTCTTCGGATAGCGCATCCGACTCTTCCTCTTCCACTGTAAAGCCGTCCAGTGTAAAGAGGTCTTTCTGTTCCAGACGGGACCGACAGATAAGTTCATAAGGACAGCCGAACATACCGCACCATGCGCCATTGCGGGGAAAGTACAGGAACGGGTTACCCCCTTCTAGGACGGCAGCGGTTCGGTCTCGAAGGTCAGTGGAGAGCCCGATGAGAGAGAGTTGGAAGTCTACTAGCTCATCGTGAGAGCGGGTAATGATTGACCATGCTGTTTTTGGAATAGCTCCCTTAAAGAGGGTAATGTCTACGAGCACACCGTCAATATGGTCAAGCTCTGGATGTGCTGCCTTCGCAATGAGAAGATAGCCTGAGAGTTGGTCCTCCAAGTCGAGGGATTGAAGTGTCTTATCTGCCGAGTAACCAGTGTGCTTGTGTTCGAGTACAAGGTTTCGTCCATCAGTGAATGTGCCGATACCATCAGTTCGGCCTGTAAATATGGTTCCATCAGCAAGGGAAAATTGGCCAGTATCCTCTACACTGAGGATGGAGAGCCGAGCTCCCATACCGAAGGCAGTTTCCATTTCGTGGTAGCTGTTAACCCAGGCAGGGATACCAGACTTAAGCCATTCTAGGTGTTTCTTGTAGTCATCCTCGTCAGAATAGGCACCTTGATTCCAGTATACTTGAAGTTCCTTCATAGCAGCTACTGAGGATGCTGTTAGGTCATCTGTTTGAAGGTACTGCTCGATAAAGTAGTGCCACACTTTACCGAAGATTAGACTTGACTTTTCTTTTACCGGCACAAGCCTAAGAATGTGATGAATGTACCAGCGGCGTGGACACTGCTGAAATTCGTTGAAGTAGTGATATCCACGAGGGCTTGCTCCTCCATTAGCCATACTATGCCTCCTCTATCATGTCAGGAAACTCCTTGAGTACTTCATCAGTCGAAAGATGTTGCTGAGCCCACTCAAAAGCTTCCTCCTTTGAGAGGGGAATGATTCTGGAGCTGCCCCACGACGATTCGCCATTACTCTCAGCATATGGTGTTAAGGGGCCACCTGTTCCAGCAAGAAAATAGTTACCGGACTTTGTGCGGTACAATTCTTCAGACACCCTTCTGAAGTCGCTAGTGCTGAGGCCGTTCCAATAAGAGCCGATTTTTGTAGCTGTCTCTGTGTCGTAGAGCTTACCATCAATTACCTGTTTCATTAGATACCTCCCTTCGTTCATTGAGAATATTTGCGTTATGAAACGCATCATCGAGATACATGAAGAACTTTGTCTTCAGCTTACCTGTGTTTCGGTCGATAAGCCGTGCAGAAATTGTTGCATCCCACTCTCCAGGATGCCCATGAACAGGCTTTACTCGAACTATGTATCGGACAACAGTTTCTCCGGTAGAAGTATCGGTAGGCCGTTCTGCCAACCAGAACTCCTTGAGTTCACGGATGGTGTTGATAGTCTTTGTCATTCGGCAGCCTCTCTTTTCCCACTGCAAGACCATACCCAAGTCTTTCCAGCCTTATAGTTTACCTCCTCTTCACGGAAACCACAGCCTTTGCGTTTAATCGGGAAGTCTTTAACTGGAGCCCTCAGTCTTAGGTTTACTCCAGCAATATTTGTTCCGTACAACGCTATTCCGTTATCGCCAAGGCTTATGATGCTGTTAAGTTTGTCGGTGTATTCAGGAAAGGTAGTCTTTAGGAACCTTCGAGCCTTTCTTAGACCAGCCAAGTCCTTGACATAGAGAATTGCTTCTCCTCCAACAATAGAGAGCTCAACGGATCCGTCTTCAGGCTTGAAGTGCTCAAGCACCTTAGCTACGTTTCTGAACTCCTTGAGCCGCTCTTCAAGAATTACTTGGAGCCTTTGGAGGGTAAACGACTCTTCATCAGCTTCAGCAAATACAGGGACTTCAACGAGTTTAGTTTTCATGGAGTTTCTCCTTTGGTATCCACCTCGATACCGGTATTGACATAGAGTTTGGGTACAAGAGTAACGGGTCGGAGGGGGTCTGCGTTCCGAAGGAGCTCTCGAATCATCCGAGGCTCCGTACCCTCCTTGTAGCAGATAAGGCAGTCCTTGCATTTTGACTGACAGTTAATTGCAGGACTGTCCTTCGTGTACACGGCAAACACATGGTCTATCCACGGCCATGTTCGGATAATTCCCTCAAGCCACTCTAGTGGAGGGTCTAGAGGCCCCCAACTATAGACCACCTTGAAGTTAGGCGGCTTCTTTTTCAAGTCCTTCGGGAGAAGTCCTACTCTCTTTGTCCACAGCGTGAATCGGGAGTCTGGATTAAGCTCACAGATACGGACAAGGTTCTCGACGTGATGCTCGTTTATAAGCTCTCCGAAGGCATTGAATCTAACAAAAGACCCCCGAGCGAACCGAGGGAGTAGGGTGTCGGGGAGGACGGTTGAGAGCAGTTCTGAGTTGTGGGCAAGGTGTGAGTGGAGGGATGGACGGATAGACTCGAGTTTACGGGCGTAGCAGTAGTCGCATATTTGCTCAGGGTGAGACTGGCAGAAGGGGTTATTGAGTGTAGAGGTCGATACTGAGAGGATACCTTCCATCTTTCCTTGGTGTTTCGTGATATGGACAACATCTACAGTATTCATAGAGCGCCTCATGATGCGAGATACTTGTAGCCAAGTAGAAGGAGGATTCCTAGCTCCTTAGGAGAAAAGGCACCTTCATTCAAGAGCTCTGCAAAGTCATTCGAAACACTATTATTGGGATTCATAGCCCACTTTTTCTTACACCGCTTCTCAAGGTCTTCCGCTTCATCCCAAGGCATTCCAATGAGATCTGTGATTCTGTCTGAATCGATACCAGAGAAAATGGTGAGGTCGCAAATGACTTGACCAGAAAACAATACTTCTTTTTCAGCCATAATAGACTCCTTTCTAGGAGAGATTAGTCGAGCTTCATACGAAGCCGAAATAGAGAGCTGCAATTACAATGGCGTATGTAACGAGGAAGAGAAGGGCAAGCTGCCATATGCCTTGAGGTTTACGTTTCATTTAGGACCCCCGAGCGGACAAGCCCACGAGAAGACGCCTCTAACGAATGACCATGGATTTTCGTAATAGGTGTAGGGCATGGTAGGAGGCTGCCAGTCGTAGGTGTCCATGTTGAACACGCCACAGAAGGGGGTGAAGTCCTGCATGAGTGCCTTTCCAGCCCACCAGAGTCGGACTCCACGGGCAAAGTCGGATAGGTCAGGGGTGATGGTGGAGAGGATACGCTCTGCCTCCGCTCGGGGGTCTCTCTTGAGTGAGAGAAGGAGGGAATGGGGTAAGTAGTCGATGGGGGCAAGCTCCTTTACGGTGAAGGCGTGGTCAGCCTTGTCTAGGTCTTCTAAGTAGTCTTGGACGAAGATGGCAGGGTTAGGGCAGGCAGCGGAAGAAACACAGAAGATGACTTGGGAGAGGCAAGGTGATTCATTCGTCTTCATCGGAGACATCCTTATATTCAGGATGAGCGGAGAGAAAGGCTTCGCAGGCAGAGTAGCGGCCAGTGAAGAGGTAGTCTTCATCATCAAGGTCGTAGATGTTGTAATAGTCGCCTTCACAGTAGGCAGACCATTCGTCAAATTCGGCTTTGAGACAGGCGAGAGGGTCAGGGATACCGAGTTCGGAGGCGTGGATAGGGTCGAGGTAGATGAAGCCTACTTGGCAAGCATCCCAACGTTGGTCAGGCCATGCTGGATTCATGCCACCGAGGTTGAGGGAGATATCAGTGTGTTCGTACATGAATATGGGGAAGAAGAGTCCAGCGTCTCTAGCTCGGCTGATTTCCTCAGCGTGAGTTTCAAGGTAGTTGTTATACTCCTCTTGAGAAGAGAGGTTAACGGTTCCGAAATTGTAACGACGATGCCAACAGACGATGACACTAGCATAGTCAAAGTCAAGTGAAAGTTCGTAGTGGATGATACGAACTTCGTGGAGCTCACGGTAGTCGGCAGGAGAGAGAGGGGGAATGAGGACGAGGTCTCCTTCGGGGGAAAGGGTGAGAGAAGTGCGGGCGGAGTCGAGTTCCTCAAGGGAATGGAAGTCCTCTTTGAGAGCAGGATTAGTAGATTGGTAAATCATAGTGCCCTCCTTAGTACCCATTCGGAGATAGTAGGCGGGTTGTCGGTTCGATTCTGGAGCTTGACATCTTCAAGATAGTTATAAAGGAAGTTCTTGATGTCAGAGTTAGAGAGAATGGTAATGTCGAGCTTATCGAAAGTGCCGAGGTGAAAATCACGAGGGTTTCGAGATGAACCATGGTTAAGGGTAATGGTGAGTTCGTCTTCATCAGAATCTCTACTGGCAGGATAAAGATTGACTTGAGCTCCGATATGCCAGCCATTCGCAAAGGCTGTAAGACCAGAAGAAGCAGTGCCGAGGCGAGTTGCAGTGCCTCGGTTTCCTTGAATACCACCATAATAGCGTGCCATAGTGTCCTCCTTACCATGAAGCTCTGTAGGTGAAATCCCACTTGTTGAGTTCGTCTTGTGGGATTTTGAGGATAGCGTCGAGTGCTTCGTAGGTCTCCTTGACGTCTTGATAGTAATATTGGTCGTACTCAGTGGAACCAAAGAAAAATCCAGAGGTTGTGGGAAGATACCTCTTAGCGTAGGACGGATTAGCGATTGTTTGGCCGTCCTCTATGATAGGAGTTGCAACCCATTCTCCGTCACTGTTTCTAGTATAACGAGTTCCATTCTTGATAAGGGCAGGGATAAGGGTAGAGTGGTCTAGAACACGCTTGCAGAGGTTACGGAGTTTAGTGAGGTGGTCGATGGAGACAGGGATAGGTTGGCAGTCATCCTCGCCATTACCACAATTGGTTATGAACCAGTTGTGAATGGCGTTAGCTTTACGCCAGCTCATAACGGTTACGGTGATTTTCTCGTACTTCTGCGTGGGAAAGGGGATTCCGACTAAGTTGGAAATCTCTGTGGAAAGAGATTCGTTTAGAATGTAGCAGGTAGCATTAAGAAACATATCGAGTCCCATAGTGTTCTCCTTACTGGAGGGAATGAATAAGGTCAGCGACGCTGACTGAAGGGTCTAGGATGCGTTTAATGAGGGCAAGGTCTGAAGGGGGAATGGGGTGGTAGAGCCACTCATACCCGTAGGTGAAAGGCTGACCGAGGCGCTTGGAGTCAGGGTCACGGTAAGGGTCAGCTTCGGAAGCGGGGACAGTCTTCAGGCCAACGAGCTCTAAGATGGTGGAGTTATGGTCGAACCAATCTGTAGAATTGCCATTGAAGACAAGGCCGAGAGCGGGGATCTGGAAGTCGGGGGGTAGTTTAGAGAGGAAGAGTTCTTGGGTAGGAATTCCACAGTGCATACCGTTGAGGTGGTATAGAGTCCAGAGGCGGTAGATGGTCATGAAGAGCCTGTTTGACCAGAAGAAAGGAACAAGGGAATCAAGACATTGACCGCCCATGAGCATATCAGTCTTGCGGGAGTTCCAGACGTCGGCGGAGACTGAGAACCTAGGGTTCGGGTCAGTGGAAAGTTCGAGCTCAACGGTAACGGGGTTGGTAGGCTTTCCAGAGTCGGTAAAGTCTATTTTACCGAAGTCAAGGGTACGTTTCATTCGGAGACCTCCTTGTATTCGGGAAGGCTGTCTACAGGACCGTACTTCGCAAGCCAATAGCCAACGGCCTTCTTAATACCAGCGGGGCCAATCTTTTCGAGAGAGGATAGGGCAGATGACTTGGCCTCAGCAATGGTGTCTTCTACGGGACCTGCAGCAGCACCGGTTGTCTTCTCAGTGCAGCGGTACTTAGGGCGGGAGCCCTCAGAACTAAGACTACGAGTAATCCAAAAGTCGTATCCACAGGTAGTGAACTCATCATAAGCTCTAACAAGTTTTTTGTAGAGCTTACCAGAATCAAAGAAATTGACATAGACTTTGCGACGAATCATTGGGCGGCCTCCTTAAGAATTGGTTCAACGTACTCAGCAACCACAGTGGCCTTACCATCAGTAACACCACTGAGTCGGCCAATGATACGAAGCTTCTGGCCGAGGAAAGCGCTCTTTAGTGTTGTCTTAGTGGGGTTGTACAGGTAGACGACATTAGCAGTGTGTTCTGTGCGCCCCTTCTTGTAGGTGATGGAGAAGGTAGCACGGACTTTCCCACTAGGAAGGGAGTTGAGGGTGATGTCTGAAGAGAGGATACCGTCTAGGAGAATGGAATTCAGCATCATAGTGTTGCCTCCTTAGTAGCTCGTTCTTCGAGAGCTGCGACTAGGTCGGCAGTCATAGGGATACCAGAGATGTAGACGTCTCCTATGTCGTAGCCTTCATAGGTGAAGGGGCTGGAGACGGCGCAGTAGTAGCGAGCGAACCGATTGGTGCGCTCCCTGGAACGGGACTGATAGGCTTTGAGAATTCGCCAAGTCCAACCATTATAGGAGACGACGGCATAGGGGTTGGAGATGGGACGGGTTTTAGCCCAGAGGTTTTTCTCCTTGGGCTTTTGGGTGGTGGGCATAGATACCTCCTTACTTGGAGTGGGATGAGGAACCCCCGAGCGAACAGGACGAAGTAGGGGGTGCGGGGGTGAGCGGGATTTTTTCGCTGCTCGAATTATATATATCACGACGGCGAGTTTTGCGACAAAATTTTTGCGGAATTTTGCGGCGAGCGGGGGTAGGGGGAAGGGGGGTGGTGTAGGGGGTTTTAGGGGGGGTAGGGGTTTATATTGGTTTTAATACGGTTTTTGGGGCGTATATAAGGGGTATATAAGTGTATATATTTTGTATTACATTATATATTAAAAATATATTTTTACATTATACCCCTATAAACCACCCTAAACCACCTCCCCCTCAAATTCCCCCTTTGACCCTGAATATCAAGGCCAGAGTGCCCATTTCTTACCCCCTCCACAGCCCTATAAAACACCCCTAAACCACCCCCTTTTACCTATAAACCAGACCCCCCACCTGCCCCCCTAGCAATTTCTGACCCACTCTCGGCCTAGCCTGTACTGACAGGGGTGTTTGGTATTTTTGCCCCGCTCTCCGCTGAGCCAGAAATAGCTCGCACTGCTGAGGCTCTAGGGTGAAAGGGGTGGTGGGACAATAATTACTCCCTCTCGCTAGGGGGTGAGGTTTATAGGTGGTGTATAGGTGTTTTATAGGTTGGTGTACCCCCTCCTGTTTCGCATAACGTCATGGTGTCGTATAACGTCATTCCCCCGCTCTCGAGAGGGGGTGCGCTCGGGGGTCTTCCTATCGAAGATGGCGGGGGGTAGGTTGCGTCCGAGAGGGGTAGGACGTGGTGGAGGACGGCAAACTCAATGGTGGCCGTTTTTAGGGCACTGGCGGGCAAATCTAGTAGAGGGCTGTAGGGGGATACGCACTCGCCTTGCAAATTTTTGAGCCCTTAGACGAGCGGCCTCGGAGTTCCGTGTTCGGAGCGATAGCAAGAATCATGCCAATATTGGGAGAATATGCGATATTAGAACGGTTTTGTTTAGTAGTATACTAAACAAATTATGAAAATTAAAATTATTGTGACGCATTTTGCCGAGTTGTGATATAATCTATATATCACGTGTTGCGTGAGTTTTATCTTATTATGCGCAAGTATGCGCGAAGTGAGGCCAAGTATGGCTATTGTGAAAAGGGATTTTACAGGTTTTGCAATTCGGGCGGAGAAGCAAGCTAAAGAAGAAAAGCTATTGCGTTTGCAATTCGGACTGCGTGAATATGTCAGCGTGTATGACGGTGATTATGCGCAAGCTGGACTGGCCGCTTGCATGGATATGCTAGGACTAGACAGTCCAGTAGTTGCTGACCGAGTAATACGCGAGTATTGCCGGAAATATCACAAGTCTTATATCGACAAGGCCGGACAAGAGGTGGACGGCATTGATTTGCCGTTGTGGCCTAGGCCGGCCGCTGTG
>Ga0255344_1007048_pt1 | contig 9960 bp, 7 predicted proteins | sample wastewater_treat_5_FD_192414 | JGI IMG/M metagenome (GOLD analysis project Ga0255344, IMG submission 192414) | Wastewater microbial communities from Lulu Island WWTP, Vancouver, Canada - plant18 | ecosystem: Engineered > WWTP > Wastewater > Unclassified | place: Canada: Vancouver, British Columbia...
TTCGCCTTCAAAATACCAGCCCTGAGTTGATATACTGAATTTGTCGTTATAGTTTTTTCCGAACTGTGTACGGTCACTGACATCAATGTGAAAATCTCTTCCCTGAATATAATACATTGCATTACCGATAAATCCTATTTTATTTCCTAATTCAGATAATGAATGTTCATTGCCTTCCTTATCTTTAACAGTAACATCATATCGCTTCAAATCTGATTTTTCAAGTATCATAGACGCTGTTTCAGAAAGATCACGTTCAATAGATACTGTCGGAGCGATCACTCCATGATAATTTACAATTTCATCGTCATCAATAGTTATAATTTGTTTCTGAACGGATCCTGAGATAGTTCCGAATTTATATTTTGGAACATAGTATTCCTTAGTTTTTGAATTGATAAAAATACAGCTTTCCTTCCTGAAGGGATCAGCAGTATTTTCATCTATATAGCTGTTGGAATCAAGTGTAAGAATACACTTGTCGAATTCAACTCCGCCGTATTTCCAGCTTCCGTCAGCAATACCTATACCTGTTACGGCATGAGCATTATCACCGGCGTAGAGTATAACAAAGTATCTTTTTGCCGCCATGTTACGCTCTGCAGTTTTTATAAGTTCGTCGCACTGCGTTCTGGAATTTATCTCAATAGGACGATAATTGATCAAGTAGTTATTATCATAATATACCTGCGAAGTGTGATAGCCTGAAAGAATAACATCCGTTTCAGGACTATAACTTATCTTGCACAGTGTTTCTGCGCCATTTACTATATCTGAAGGCGATATTACTCCGTTATGCGACAGCATCTGCACAGCCGATATGCCGTAACACAAGCCTCCCGACAGCCCCATGAAAAGTTCTCCTTCGGGATTATTGCTTGCTTCATAATTGGTGCAGTTCTCTAAAAATCTGAGGTACACCTCATGAGAAAATGCACGATCCTGAACATGGTGTTTGAAATTGGGAATATTCAGATAATCGGTATCAGCTCCAAGTGAGGAAGCAAGTTCATAAAGAGCGGTATCATCTTCTGCATTGGAAACAGTATATGTACATATAGTATTAGTGATAAGAAATGAACATATGAATGCAATGATCTTTTTCATATTTCCACCCTCTATCATTTTTCAACAGATGATTTTGCATAATAAGTAAGAACATCGGATGCATCTCTTGCATCCAAAATACCATCATTATTATAATCTCCATAAAACCAGAATGAAGACAGCGGACCGGTCTGCACAGAATCTTTTGCATATTGAGTTAGTATAGCGGTGGCATCTCTGCCGTCAATAATGCCGTCGCTGTTAAAATCTCCTTTCTGAACAGGAGTGTCAAAAATCCCGTCATTATCCGGATCTATGCTGAGGTTAAGCTTTTCCTCTTCGTTAAGCGAGATCATAACTTCATTATCACTGTTAAAGTGCAGCATATCATATTTCGGATCGGGATCTGTAAAATAAAATGACTGAACTGATACAAGACAATCTTTTATCGGGGAATCACTTGAGATCACTGCTCCGTTATCTCTGAAGTCAATGCTTGCTTGGTTTACAGCGTTTCCTTCAATTCCCCAATCACAGTATGGATTAGATTTGTAATAGCCTTCATTAAAAGTATATTCTCCACGAAAAACGAATTCACCGTCGCTTGTAAATACTGCCTTATTGTCTTCTGTATCAAAATCAAAAACAGTCTCTTTTGAACTGAGTAAATGAAACTGTCCGTAAACGCCGATAATGTATATATCTGATGGCAATGCAACATTTTTTAAAATATAACTTTCCGGAATAAAGTCACGTATACTTTTTATTCTGAATTTTTTTCCTATAACAGCTCCGGGACCAAATTCAAAAGGTTCACCAACACCATTATTATCAATAATTTCGCCTTCATATTTCATTCCATATTTCGTTGTATCTGAAATACAATTATACATACTCATATCTTCTCCTTCAATTTCAGTTGAAGGATTGATAAAGCCGTTATAATTCAAAAGGGAATCATTATCAATAGAAGCAATTTTCAGATCATTGAATCCATGTTTAGCATAATCAGGTATTGTAACATCTTTTGTTTCTGAATTAATAAATACACACAGACGTTCTTCAAAAGGCTTTCTTGGATTCGGTATAGTTTCCGAATCCGTATATCTGCTGTTAGAATCTGAAGTCAACACACATTTATCGTATTTTTTCCCGTCAAACTCCCATTCACCTTCAGCTATCCCTGATCCAACGGTAACTATCATTAGGGGAGCATTGTCATTTTCATCATCCATGGATAAACGTGATATCATCAAAAAATAACGTCCTTCCGCCATACTTCTTTCTGCTATTTCAATCAGTCGATCTGCCTGTTCCCCGGTTGACGTTCTGTATAGCAGGTATCTGTAATATTCACGAATTGCAAAACGTTCCTGTGCAGCCTCATACAAACTTATATATTTATCAACTGCATCACAGTATTCTATATCGCTCAGCTTATCAGCCTCGGGAAAGATGTCTGATGGCGATATAACACCATTATGAGAAAGCATTTCAAGGGTACATAATCCAAAAGCTGCGCCTGTTTCATTACTTCTTTTGTATGCATCTTCTGCCCTTACTTTTGTAAGGTTTTCAAGTGAATTATAGTATTCATCAAAATAATCATAATTCACAGGCAATGTATCCTCGGTTCTTGAAAAATTACCAAAGCTGAAATGATCTGATTCAAACCCTAATGATTCTGCTAAAGCTTTTAGATCAGGATTTTCTGCGGCATTGACTGTTTGTATGGGGAGTGTTGCTGCAAGAGTCAGCACTGTCAGTAATGATATGGACCTTTTCATGAAAATACCTCCTTTACTTATAGGATGATATGTCTGTTTTATTCGTTTATCTGTGAAACTGAAAAATCATATTCGTTGTTTACAGCAGTGATCGCAGCTTGTTTTTTCTGTTCGCTGAGAGTTCCCTTATTACTGATGATATCCATAGACTTATCGGGCGCATTCTCGCTGATATATGTTGCACAAGCATTATTCAGATCCACCAGTATATAACCATCATCGTCTTCAAGATAATATATAAATATCATGGGATCGCTTCTGCTCCATCTGTCAGGTGAATTACAGCTGTGTATCATTACCTTTTGCCAGAATTCAGAGAAAGAACTGCTGCCTTGGGAATAATTGATATAGTCTTCAAGCTTGCCAAGTGGGATATATTGCAAATTACGGTTTACAAGATTATTTCTGTCACGAATAAGAAGGCAATCAAGCTGTTTTTCCTTTAACTCTATGTCTTCATATTCTCTGATTTCACTTGCAATATAGATCCTTTTATTTATAGATTTATTATTATTGAAGTATAAGATAATTAAGCGTGAATCGATCTCCTGTATCGTAATGCCTTCTGTTCCATCATCATTGAACCAGTATTTTTTCTCGCCGCCATAAGATGTTGTGCTTTCCTGATCCGGATATGGCTGAAATGCTTCAACAGAATCTTTAAATTCCTTGCGGGTCTCAGAATTATCGGCAATACGGAATACTTCATCATAGCTAAGCCTTGATGACATAGCAGAATAATCTCCGATCACAACTTTTTCATCATCTGTCTTAGACGAACCATTTGTTATGGTTGTTTCGTTCACTTTTTTATCATCTGTTAAAGTGTGATCTTTTGTATCAGCAGTTGTGTTGTTCAGATCATCAGACAAAGTTGTCAGACTTGTTTTTATATCTTTTTTTTCAGAAAGATCGGAGCGGGAAAAATCCACCCCAACTGTTGTAACGGATATGCTTTCAGAAATATGGGATGTTGATAATGCGGTTACACTATATAATACAGGCGACTCATTTTCATTAGTTGGCGCAGGAGCTTTCAGATTTTTCAGACAAAGCATTATTCCGCCGATCACTAAAACACAAGCCGCCGCAACTTCTGTTATTCTGAAAAAAGAGCGTATCCTGTACATTTTCCACTCTGACATTCCCGTATTTATATACTCTTCATCTTGTTCTTCTGCATCAGCAAATTCCGCTGAACTTTTCATTGCATTGTACTTTGACTTGCTTTTGGAAAATATCCTGTTGACTTCATCTTCATCAAGAGGAGAATATTTTTCAGACATTCTTTCGATTATATCGTCCTCTGCATTTTCAAGTATCTTGGGATAAGTATGTTTAAAATCACTCATTGAAATCTCTCCTGATCCATAATGTTATTTTCAGATAATAGCTTTTTTAAACGTTTAAGAGCACGTTCTGAGCGCTTTCTTACGGTTGCCGGTGAGATGGAAAGTTTTCGGCTTATTTCATTGGAATTACGTCCGTAATAATACTTCAATATGATTATGGAAGAATCAGGTTCTCCCAGTTTTTCTATCATATCAATTACTATTTTTCTGATCTCGTTGCGTTCTGTTCGTGCAGCGATATCTGTATCTGACGGAAGCGAAGATATTTCCGATTCGGCCGCTTTTGAGAACGAATTCTTTTGGGCACTTAAACTTCTGTACATATCTATCGCTTTATTTTTTGCAATCACATTTACATAAGCCGCAAGGTCGCCATTGAATCGAAAATCAGAATCTAGTTTCAGAAATAGTTCTGCAAAAATATCGCTGACGCATTCCTCCATGTCTTCTCTTGCAGCATAGCTTCTGAGCTTATTGTAAACTATCGTATAAACGTAATTGTAATATTCGTTGAAAACAGCTTTCTGAGCATTATCAGGGGAGCTCTTCATAAGAGCTCGTATTTCGTTTCCGGTCATTGTCTGACCTCCTTGTAGTTGTGTTTTCATACACTTCTATCGAAATTAATACAGCAAGTGTGACACTCCGGAGTAAATTTTTATATTTTAATTAAAATTGCGTTTTACTGAATTATACCACATTGATGCATCCATAACAAGACTTAGGCACTCCGAAAAATATCAGAGTGCCCCAGCAAGAATTATGTCAATTTTATGTGATTACATTTTTAGAACTGTATGGTTCGCTCTTCACGACAGCTAATGTCATTAAGCCGTCATACTCGATAGTTTTTCTCGGCTATGATAAATTGCTTGCATCATTTTTTATAGGTCGGGGTTCAAGGGGAAGATCCACCATAGTGTGGGGGAGATGTCACGAAGTGACAGAGGGGGACGGGCGGTTAGCCAACCCTCTTGCAAGCTATGTATCGAAGCATTCAATTTTCCAAAATTGAAATGCGGAGATACCGTGCTTGCTAACTTTGTTTCGTCCATTTGGGGGCGATTTTATTTTGTGCTTTTCAGCTTGTATTTTTCTTGATTATCAAGAAGTAGAGCGGTACAACTTTGTGCAATTATAATCATGCCTGTCAGTGGTATCACAGTAAACCGAATCAGTACATTCCGTTGAAAAATCGGGGATTGCTTTTTCTGAGACGGTGTGGTATAATTTATCAAACTGGTGATTTTTTCTACTCAAATTACAAAGAAAACTAATGGTGAGACGAATATGGATAAGAATAATTCATTTGATGAAATATTACGGCTATATGCTCCGTCGTTTTCAAAAAACTCCAAAGATATGCAAATCACTGAAGCGAAGGAAACATTCAAGCGACTTGATTTTAAAGAAACGCTCAGACAAAAAATACTCGATTACATTTCCGATTACGGCAGTTTTAATTTTTCCAAACAGGAAAAACAGTCGGGAGATGAGATAGAATTTTATTCAAGACCTTTGCGATTCTGTAATCCGTATCTGGATGAATTCGGTGAGAGAGTTGCATTTATCGGCGGTTATCGTAATTGCAGCTGTAGTTTATGCGGCAGACAGACAACCTTTTTTATCGAAGCTTTCTATATGAATTCGGCTGGGTTAATTATTAATCAGAACCAATTGCCGATAGCTGATAATCTGGATGAATTCTGGAATTATATAATCGAAAAGGAATACGACTTCCACCCAATTATTTCCGATGATGTTTATAATTTATTGAGACAAGCTGGATGGTATGAGGAACGGCAGATCGATATTGATCCACTGCTTGAAGAATGTATGGAAGATGATGTTTTTCCGACAGATATTCAACTCGCCTTTATACGGGAATTCGGAGGAATCAGGGGGACCGACCTTAACAACATGGGATTTTTGATCGGAAATACCCGTGAAGACCGATGCTATGCGAATATTGCAAAGCAAGCATTGCTGACGGAAGAAAAACGTATGATGAACAGTTACGGTGCAAATACTCTGTGTGTTGGATACTGCAATGACGGTGAAGATCAGATATGGCTCACTCCTTACGGACAAATTATAGTACGTCAAAAAATCGTTGGCAGAAACTTTATTGAAGCTTTGAATTGTATAATTGGATATTGAAAATCTTGACCACAGGCTGTGCGAGCGAACTCCGCTCCGCAGCTTTTTTCATTTTTCCAGTGCAAATTACACCGGGGAAACTGGAATTCAAACTAAAGTTCGTGCGCAATGCGGCTGGACAATCGCCTTCATTGCGTGGGAGAGTAACAGTATCACAAACCAGAAGGCAATCCTCTATAAATATGCGGAGGATAATGGCTTTTCAAAACCCGTGTTTTATGTGGACGATGGTGTCAGCGGAACGACATTTGAGCGTGATGGCTTCAAGGCGATGATGTCGGACATTGAGGACGGCAAAGTCGGTACAGTAATCACAAAAGATTTGAGCCGTCTCGGTCGTGACTATCTCAAAACGGGTGAACTGATTTAAATGGTATTCCCCGATTACGATGTTCGGTATATCGCTGTAAATGACAATGTGGATACCGCAAAGTCCGAGAATGAGCTGCTTGCGTTCAAAAACATTTTTAGCGACTGGTATGCACGTGATTGTTCCAATAAGATCAGGGCTGTATTCAAGGCTAAGGGACAATCGGGCAAACCGCTTTCAAAGCCGATTTACGGCTATAAAACGTCCGAATCCGATAAGTACCAATGGGTAATCGATGAAGAAGTCGCCAATGTGGTAAGACGATTATTCAAGCTTTGCATTGATGGCTATGGACCATCGAAAATTGCCCGTATTCTCACAGAGGAAAATGTGTTGAATCCAACGGCTTACGCTCTGTCGCAGGGACGTGATAACGGTCACAGAAATGCAAACCTTAACCGCTGGGATCACAGAACGGTGGCGAGTATTCTGGAGCGTCCCGAATACTGCGGACATACTGTGAATTTTAGGACTCGCAGGAAGTCCTACAAAGTGAAAAAGACTATCCGAAATCCGCAGGAGGACTGGCTGATTTTTGAGAATACCCACGAGCCTATCGTTACTCAGCAGGAGTTCGACTTGGTGCAGGAACTCTGCAAAAACAAGCGCAGACCTCAACGATTTGAGGAGATCAATCCGTTTTCGGGTATGGTCTACTGTGCTGACTGCGGTAAAAAGATGTATCTGTGCCGTTCGACCAGTCTTGCTGACAACCAAGAACATCTGAAATGCTCAACCTATGCCAACGACACAAACGATTGCGCGGTTCATTATATCCGCACTTCAATGCTGAGTGAGATCGTTTTGGGCGAGATAAATAAACTCCTCATTATGGTCAATCAGAACGAGGACGAGTTTGTTCAGGCGGCTATGGAAAGTTCAGCTACGAAACACTCCTCGGAACTTTTCAAGGCAAAGAAAGCTCTCAACAAGGCTGAAAAGCGTATCGCTGAACTTGACAGGATGTTCACAAGACTTTATGAGGACAATGTTTCGGGCAAGGTATCCGATGAACGCTATGCCGTAATGTCCACAGGATATGATGACGAGCAGAACAGGTTGAAAAAAGATGTCGCTGAATTGACAGCTTTCATCGAAACAGCGGAGCAGAGAGCATCTGATGTTAAGTCTTTCCTCACAGCAGTTCGGAAGTACGAACACATCACAGTTTTGACTCCTGAGATAATGCACGAACTTATCGAGAAGATCGTCATTCACGCTCCCGATAAGAGCAGTGGACATCGCACTCAGCAGATAGAGATACACTTCCAATTTGATGTTGCAGTCGCTACGGCAACCGCAAACCGCAGGGAATACACCAAAAAGAGAAAGGCTGCGTAGGCTATTCTACGCAACCTTTGCTTAAAATCATTAATACTTCTTTATTGGCGCTACACTTGAGGGCAGCGCTCCCCACGGCGTGGGGAGATGTCACGCCAGTGACAGAGGGGACCGCCTCCGTCAGAGGAACCCTTTTTCAAAATGGTTTTCCTCAATAGACACGTGTAAAAGCTTCTTTATAAGTACCGAGGTTAATATGTTCGGGCATTTTATTATATTTCTCCTGCGTTTTTTAGCTGGAGTCTCATTTTATCGGTGATGAGTGCGATAAACTCTGAATTGGTGGGGCGGCATCTGTAATTATCGGCTCTGTATCCGAAATAATTGCTTATTTCCTCGGAATTTCCACGGTCCCATGCTATTTCTATAGCGTGGCGAATGGCTCTTTCGACCCGTGAAGAAGTTGTATTGTACTGTCTGGCGACAAACGGATAAAGCTGTTTGGTGACACATTCCATAAGGGTGAAGTCCCTGATCGAATTGAGGATAGCGCATCTGAGGTAGTGATAGCCTTTGATATGGGCAGGTACGCCGAGATTTCGGATAACATCAGTGACCATCATTTCTACATCGTTGCTTTGCTTCGATACTTTTTTGTGAGCCACTCCCCTGACTATCTTTTCGAGTTCATTGGTGTCATAGGGATGAGCGAAGAAATATGCTGCACCGTTTTCAATGACCTGACGCTCTATGAAGCTGTTGTAGATATCCGACACTACTATGAATGCAGGCGGTTCTTTTGAAGCTTTCTGAATCTCTTTCATAAGTATTATTGCGTCCGAATCAGGAAATGAAAGGTCTGAAATGACAACATCAGGCGAATCCTTCAGAATCGAATCAAACAGGGTCTTTCCATCTCGTTTTCTTGTGTAGGCGTAAATTCCTTTCTCCCGAAGCATTGAAGCAAGTCTGATGCCATTGTTAGCGGTATCGTCTCCTATTAAAACTTTTATTCTATCGTTTTCCATAATATATCTCCTTTTCAAATTTCCTACTACATATATTTTACAATAAAAGCATGGAAAATGCAAGGCTTAGTTGTGATGTAAAATGTCGAAAACTCTGCAACAATGTCGAATTTATTAAATTCGTTACAAATAAACAATAGCTTTATTGTATGATTTAGTTTTTTTGTTTGTATATTTTTGTTATATCATGATATATAATAAGCCGACTCTGCTTGATGCAAAGTCGGCTTTGAGATTATTTGTTAAGGATTTTTCTGAGTTCGACAAGATCGAATACATCGAGGATGCTGTCCTTGTTAAGGTCTGCGGCATCGTTGTCAAATGTGACTTTTTGGCCGTGGAGGAACTTACTGAGAAGTATAAGATCTTCTGCGTCAACCTTTCCGCTGCGGTCGATGTCACCTGTCAGATCAGCGGATTTCTGTCCGAATACAGCTATTTCAGCAATATTGCAGTTGTAAACGTCATCGCTGTTGTACTGATTGGCAGGTGCGCCCGATAGGATCTCATAGCGGATATATCTTGCCTTTGTATCACCCTTGAGATCGGACACGTACTGCATACCGAAAACAGGCTTGTTTTTGATCGTGTAAGCTTCTGTCCAGTTCTCGCCGTCCAGTGAGAAGAGGAACTTTCCATCTGTACAGCGTGCTTCATAAGCCTTACGTGGGCTGAATCCGATGGTGTCTATATCATATACAGCGCCAAGATCAGCCTGTACCCAGCCGCTTTCCAGTCCGTCGAAGAATGAATTGATATCGCCGTCAAAAGCCTTTGTGAAGTCATTGGATGAACTTCTCCATGCCTCTGAACCTGTTAAAGCTGATGCCGGGATCTCTATCTTGTTAAGATCGGCCAGCTTGGAAGGAGTTCCGTAAACCTCGATCTCAGCTATGTTGCAGTTGTAAACGTTGTCTTTGTTATACTCGTTTTTT
>Ga0255344_1007049_pt1 | contig 9959 bp, 8 predicted proteins | sample wastewater_treat_5_FD_192414 | JGI IMG/M metagenome (GOLD analysis project Ga0255344, IMG submission 192414) | Wastewater microbial communities from Lulu Island WWTP, Vancouver, Canada - plant18 | ecosystem: Engineered > WWTP > Wastewater > Unclassified | place: Canada: Vancouver, British Columbia...
TAAATTTACAAACAGTTTCCTGCTAATTATTTTTTTTGAAAAATTTGTAACTACGTCGTGTTTTGACGGAGAAGATAGATATTTTTGAACGCCTTTACTTAGCAATGCAAATGTGTTGAGGTATGAGATTTAAAATCACTTTAATATGAAACCTCCATGACGTAATAGACGTCCAAGCGAATGAAAATAGGATGTAATCGTATCTTTGATAGTAATAAAAAACAAAAGAACGATGGATCCTCAAATAAGCTTTAATCAAGTCGTGTCCAGGGGATGCGGCATTGATGTCCACCAGAAAGTGGTGGTGGCCACCATAGGTGGAGAAGGCCTAAAGAAGGCAACCCGGGAGTTCGGGACCTTTACACGCTCTTTGACAGAACTGAAAGACTGGTTATTGGAAAACGGGGTCACCCACGTGGCCATGGAAAGTACGGGTATTTATTGGAAGCCTGTTTACCATGTACTTGAACCGACATCCTTAAAAGTTTGGATCGTCAATGCCCGACACATCAAGTATGTTCCGGGACACAAGACAGACAAACAGGACAGTGCATGGATATGCAAGTTGCTATTGGCCGGATTATTGAAGCCCAGTTACATTCCGGCAAAAGAACAACGGGAGCTACGGGATTTAACACGTTTTCGCACGAAGATGATTCAGCATGTAGCTTCAGAGAAGAATCGCATAGTGCGTATACTGGAAGATTGTAATATCAAACTATCAAGCGTGTTGAGCACTACACAGGGAGTGGTGGCGACAAAACTGATAGACAAATTGTGTGAGGTGGGGACTATTACAATGTCTGATATTGAAGAAGTCTATCACAAAAGGCTGGAAGCGAGTAAGGAAGATCTTTATGAAGCTTGCCAGGGTTTGATAGACAAGCATCACATCTACCTTTTGGGTCTTATCCGGCAAGATATCGCATCGACCGAAGCTGTAATAAAAAACCTTAATGCACGGATCAAAGAAGTGCTTTCCGGTTATGACAACGTTTTGGAGCATCTTAAAGCAATACCTGGACTAAGTACAAAAACAGTAGAAGATCTTGTAGCAGAAATCGGGTTGGATATGAGCGTTTTCCCGACAGAGAAGCACTTGGCTTCATGGGCAGGAATGTGTCCGGGAAACAACGAGAGTGCGGGTAAAAAAAAAAGTGGAAGAACCACCCACGGGAACAAACAGGTAAAAGCAGTAATAACGGAGGCAGCGTGGGCTGCAACAAGGACTAAAAATACGTTTTATTCAGCCAGATATCACCGGGTGGCAGCAAGAAGAGGCAAAAAAAGAGCCTTGATAGCAGTAGGACATTCGATCCTGAAGTCTGTCTATCATGTGATAAATGGAATGGAGGGGTATAAAGAACTTGGAGCGGATTATGTAACCCAACGGGTAGAAAAGAGACGGAAGCTATACCTGAAGAAAGAACTGGAAAAACTCGGGTATGCGGTCCAACTCACCCCGCCGGTGCCACAGGCAGGATAGAAAAAACAAGAAACCAAAGGTCGATTTTTACTGGTACCCGCTATTTACGAATAGCCAGGAAACCGATTATGAAACTGACCTCAACAGCTAAGCGGCCAAGACTGTGACAAAGAGCACGTGTATGAAATTTTATATTTTTTAGCTGTTGTAAAACTAAATCGCCGAACCAATAACTTGGCATTCATCAACCTATGAGTGCTCTTTTAGCTTTTGTATAAACCAAACGGTTTAAAATATAATGTATTGAAAAAGAATTATATAGCAGTAATTCTACTATTAAAAATTTACGTATGAAAGAATATATAGCTCATATTCGTTATGATGATGAAAAAAAGATTGTTCAATCAGTAAAAGATCATCTTGAGCACGTATCTCTGATAACTTCAAATAATGCTTCAAAAATTGGTTTAGTAAAAACAGGTGAGCTAATAGGGCTTTTGCATGATTTTGGGAAATATAGTTCTGCATTCCAGAACTATATTGGTTCTGCTACTGGAGTAATTGATCAAGACGAAGATGAATACATTGACACTTGTAGGATGAAAGGTAAAGTAGATCATTCAACTGCAGGTGCTAAGTATTTATGGAACAAAGCATATCATGAAAATTCACAAAAACAAGCGGTAATTCAGTTACTTACTTTATGTGTTGCGTCTCATCACTCAGGCTTAATAGATTGTTTGACAACTGATGGAAAGAATGCTTTTGAGAAACGTATGTCCACGCCAGAGGAAAGATGTCATCTTGACGAAATAAAAGGAAAAGCTGATGATGTATTACTTAAAAAAATAAATAACTTGCTTGATGACGACGAAATTTTTAACGAGGTAATCAATTTGTTTAAAAAGATAAACAAGAATAATTGTAATGAAACTTTAAAAAAATTTCAGGCTGGATTAGCAGCTCGTGTGCTTTTTAGTTGTCTAATTGATGCTGACCGTACCGATACGGCAAATTTCGAAAATGTTAACCAGGCTAAACTAAGGCAGGATGGTAAATACGTTGAATGGGAAGTGTTAATTGAAAGACTAGAAAAAAAACTACATGATTTTGTAATCAACCCAAACAGAAGCCCTATTGATGGCATCAGAAATATAGTATCAAATGCTTGCTTAGAGAGAGCAAAAGATGAAATGGGTGTTTTTACCTTAACAGTACCGACTGGAGGAGGGAAAACATTGTCGAGCCTTCGGTTTGCTTTACACCATGCAAATAAGCACAAACTAGACAGGTTAGTATTTATAATACCTTATACCTCAATTATTGATCAAAATGCACGTGTTGTACGCGATATTTTAGAATTAAACAAAAACGAGCATGGTAAATTTGTTTTGGAACATCATTCGAATTTATTACCAGAGTTGCAAAATTGGAAAACGAAAATTCTCTCTGAAAACTGGGATGCGCCCATCATTTACACGACAAGTGTCCAATTTTTAGAAACACTTTTTAGCAGCGGTACGCGTAGCGCAAGACGTATGCATCAATTAGCGCGCTCAGTAATTGTTTTTGATGAAATACAAACGTTACCTATCAAAACTATCCATTTGTTTTGCAATGCCATTAACTTTTTAACCACCTATTGTCATTCAAGTGTGGTTTTATGCACAGCAACACAGCCATTACTAAATAAGGTTAATGAAGAAAAAGGTTGCATTAGATTTACAAAAAAAAATGAAATTGTTCCTAATGTTGAAACAATCTTCGATAACTTAAAGAGAGTTGAGGTCATAAATAAAACTAGACCTTCAGGCTGGGATGTCCGTGAAATTTCTCGATTAGCCATTGAACAAGTAAGTAAAAAATTAAGTTGCTTAATTATCGTTAACACAAAGAAAAACGCTCGGGAAATCTATCAAGAACTCATACAACATACAGATTTCACTGTTTATCATTTAAGCACTAGCATGTGTGCGGCACACCGAATAGCAAGTCTTAATGAAATTAGGAAAAAGCTTAAAGAAATGGAACCAATTATTTGCGTAAGCACTCAACTTATCGAAGCAGGTGTAGATGTTGATTTTGGCACTGTTATACGTTTTGTCTCAGGAATTGACTCCATAGTACAGGCTGCAGGACGCTGTAATAGGAATGCTATAAGACCGTTAGGGAAAGTATTTGTTGTAAATCCAGAAAACGAAAATATCGACTCATTACATGATATTAAAACTGCAAGAAATATAAGCTTCCGTATTTTCGATGAACTTCAAAATCCAGACTCGGGATTACCCAGTGACTTAATTCATCCTCAAGTTATGGAACGCTATTTTCAATATTATTTTTATAACCGGTCCGATGAAATGGAATACAATGTCAATGTTGGTAGAAATGATACGTTATTAAATTTGTTAAGTGATAATTCAATTTCTGTCAGTGAGTATTCAAGAGAAAATGATAAACAACCACCAATGTATTTTAAGCAAGCCTTCGCTACTGCTGGTAAAGTGTTTAAAGCCATAGATGCACCAACACAAGGTTTAGTGGTCCCTTATTCAGATAAAGGGGAAAAAATTGTAGCAGATTTTTTTTCGCAATATGCAGTTGAACAACAATATAAATTATTACGGAAAGCCCAGAAATACACGGTAAATACATTCCCTAACGAAATTAAGAGGCTTTCTGAACTAATGGCAATTCGCGAAGTTCCAGAGATTGGGGTGTTGGTATTGATTGATCCCCGCTTTTATCATCCTCAATTTGGCTTAAGTACTGAAATAAATACAAAATACGAAACACTAATATAAATAATATGGATACACCAAAAAACAGCATTCAGTTTAAATTGTGGGGTAGATATGCCTTGTTTACCGATCCAATTACAAAAATGGGTGGTGAACGATGTTCATATCATATTCCAACATACGAGGCGCTTAAAGGGGTGGTAAAATCAATCTATTGGAAACCAACCCTGATATGGCACATTGACAAGATACGCATAATGAAACCAATACGGACACAAACGAAAGGAACAAAACCATTAAAAATTAGCGGAGGAAATGATTTAGCAATTTACACTTACTTAGTTGATGTTGAATATCAGGTTTTGGCCCATTTTGAATGGAATATGCATCGACCAGAGCTTATAAACGACCGTATTGATGGCAAACATTTCCAAATAGCACAACGTACTCTACTGCGAGGTGGACGTCAAGATATTTTCCTTGGAACACGAGATTGTCAGGGCTACGTCGGTCCCTGCCAGTTTGGAGAAGGGCAAAGTTATTACGACAATGTCGATGAAATAGCTTATGGTCTTATGTTTCATAGTTTCGGTTATCCAGATGAAACAGGTAACAACATGCTTGTTACACGATTTTGGCGTCCAGTAATGAAAAAAGGGGTAATTGATTTTACACGAACCGATGATAGAACAAACATTATCAAAGAGGTGCGGTCAATGACAACTAAGAAATTTGGCGAATGTATAAACTTTCAAAAAGTAGAAAATGAGTATGAAATAATTACTATGCAAATCGGTAGGGAGGACGGTAAATTATGAGCTGGTTAAATGTGTTGTACCAAACCTATGAGAATTGTTATGGAATGATAGATATTTCCCAGACAAGCGGTGTCAAGCCTAAAAAACCCTTACTACCCCCTTTTCATACCTTACAAAACTCACATATTGAAGTCACTATTGATGAAAATGGGAATTTTATGGATGCCAGTTTTATCGAAGACAAAAACGACCGAGAAATTATTATTCCCTGTACCGAAAAATCGGCTTCACGAACAAGTGGAGAGGAACCACACCCGCTTTGCGATAAAATTCAATATTGCGCACAAGATTATTTAGGGAATAAAAAATCTTATTTTAACTCGTACATAAAAATACTTGAAGAATGGTATTTTTTTGACAAAAAGAATCGTTTTCTCCATGCAATTTATTCATATGTTCAAAAAGGCACTTTATACCATGATATACTGAGCACTGGAAAAGAGTTCGGTAGACCCAACAAGGACAGTGGTGATTTTTTAATACGTTGGAAAGTAAATATCCCAACTATCTCTGAAAATCGTTGTTGGAAAAACAATCAATTGTTTGAGAGTTGGCAAAGGTTTTCTGAATCTAAGGAGAGTATTGAGGATATTTGCATGGTAACTGGTATAAAAAAACCTATTGCAATTAATCATCCAAAGCGTATCCGAAATAGTGGCGATGGTGCAAAACTAATATCCTCCAATGATAGAACAGGTTTTACCTTTCTTGGAAGATTTCTTCTAAATGATTTTAATAACGAAAAAATATCAAATCAGGCAGCATCTATCAGTGTCGAAATCTCACAAAAAGCACACAGTGCTTTGCGTTGGCTTATTGATAGACAAAGCTTTCGTAATGGCGATCAGGTCATAGTATCCTGGTCTGTAACGGGAGAAGAAAAACCTAATGAATTTTCTGATACAAATACGCTGTTTGGGGATAGTGACGAAGAAAAAATTATTGAACTGAATACCTACAGGCTTTATGATGCAGGCCAGACTTTTGCTAACAAACTATCAAAAAAAATTGCCGGTTACAGAGGATCACTAGATGACTCAAAAAAAATTGTAATAATGGGTTTAGACTCAGTTGGGCCTGGCAGAATTTCGATTACCTTTTATCGCGAGCTGACGGGATCAGAATTCCTTGACAGATTAGAAAAATGGCATTCTGATATGGCTTGGCATTTTATTGAATTTGTAAAAGATCCTGTTAATAAAAACAAAACAATCTCTGGGCATTTAATTTACGCTCCTGCCCCACGACTTATTGCCGAGGTTTGTTATGGAAAAAAACTGGATGATAAGCTTAAAAAGACTACTATCGAAAGGCTTTTGCCTTGTATAATTGATGGGAGACAAATACCTGAAGACCTAGTCAATGTGGCTGTAAAAAGAGCTTCAAATAAAACTGGAATTGAACACTGGGAATGGGAACGTACCCTAAGTGTAGCATGTGCACTTTATAGTTGTCAATTGATCAGAAAAGATAATAAAACAATAAAAATTATGTCACTTGAAAAAGAAAGATTAGACCGAGATTATTTATATGGCAGGCTGTTAGCTATTGCCGAACATCTCGAAGAAATTGCACTAAATGTTGCAAAAGAATCTCGTGAAACTACCGCATCTCGTTTAATGCAGCGTTTTGCAGATTTCCCATTTTCTACATGGAGAACCATTGAATCTTCACTCGTGCCATATAAGTCAAGATTAAGTGTAAATCGTCCGGGTTTTCTCATAAATATGAAAAAACTACTTGATGATGTACATTCTATGTTTTTGCCTGGTGATTTTGAAAATGATAGTCGGCTATCTGGATCTTACTTACTTGGCTATCACTGCCAGAGACTAGCGTTAAAGTCTAAAAATCTTGAAGAAGTAGATAACAACAATTAACTCTTTAAATAAATATTATATGGCAACTTTAGACAGTAAAATTGATTTTGCAGTTATTCTGCGAGTAACAAAAGCTAATCCTAATGGTGATCCATTAAACGGTAACCGTCCTCGGATAGATTACGACGGATATGGTGAAATGAGCGACGTTTGCATAAAACGAAAAATTAGAGATCGTCTCATGGAAGCAAAAGATGATAATGGGGAATACAAGTATTCAATTTTTGTACAAAGCGATGAACGTAAGGTTGATGACGCAAAAAGCTTAAAAGATAGAGCTGATAAAGTATTAAAAGATAACCTTACTATTGAAACAGCCTGTAAACAATGGTTTGATGTAAGAGCTTTTGGTCAGGTATTTGCTTTCAAGTCAACAAGTACAGGAGGGGGTGACACAGGCATTTCAATACCGGTTCGCGGCCCGGTTACTATCCATTCTGCTTTTAGTGTTGATCCTATACGACCTGAAAGTATTCAAATAACAAAGAGCGTTAACAGCGAAACAAAAGCCGACGGGAATAAAAGTTCTGATACTATGGGAATGAAACATCGCGTAGATAAATCAGTCTATGTATTTTATGGCAGTATGAACCCACAATTAGCTGAGAGAACAGGGTTTTCTAATGAAGACGCAGATGCTATTAAATCAATACTACCTAAGCTTTTTGAAAACGACGAATCTGCAGCACGTCCTGCAGGGAGCATGCAAGTACTATATGTTTTTTGGTGGAACCATGGCTGCAAGGCAGGTAAATACTCTTCTGCCAAAGTGCACGAAAGCTTAAGGGTAAATGGAGATGGCTCTTTCGAAATTGACATTTTAGATGGGCTGGATTACGAGCTTATTGATGGTTTTTAGTGCAGGTGTATAATAATTTTTCGTTAATACTCAATAATCAAGAATGGGATAAATAAAAGTTTGTCATATAAAGAAGAGGATTTAATACAATTATCAGGTATACAGCATTTTGCTTTTTGTCCAAGACAATTCGCATTGGCTTACATTGAATTACAGTGGAAAGAAAATGTATTTACGACAGAAGGTAAAATTCTTCATGAAAAAGTAGATGATCCTCTTTTAAAGGACTCCAGAGAATCAATAATAATTTGGAGATCAGTAAACCTAATATCTTATCGTTTGGGTTTTACAGGTCGCGCCGATGTCATTGAATTTAGGAGGAGTGATACAGGAATATATCTCCCAGACAAGTTTGGGAAATGGCTGCCTTACCCTGTTGAATATAAGCGAGGCAAACCCAAACCTGATGAACGTGATGAAGTGCAGCTGTGTGCACAAGCCATTTGCATGGAAGAGATGTTTAAAACAAGTTTAGAAGAAGGATGCGTGTTTTATGGTGAAGTCCGCCGACGTACAATAGTTCGTTTTACCAATGAACTTAGGAATCAGGTAACAAGTTATGCAGAAGAAATGCATCGTTTATTCAAAGAAGCAATAACACCATTACCTGTTTTTAAACCACACTGTAAATCATGCTCACTTTTTGATATATGTTTACCTCAAAATATCAAGAGCAAATGTTCTGTGAACAATTACCTTAAAAGCGAATTCCGTTGAGAAAATTATTAAATACTTTGTATGTGACTACTCCTGAAGCTTATTTGAGTCGGGATGGTGAAAATGTAGTTGTACGGCTTGATAATCAAGAACGGTTTAGGATTCCTATTCACAATATTGAGGGTATTGTGTGTATGGGATATATGGGAGCAAGTCCTGCTTTAATGTCTTTATGTGCTGAGCGAAAAGTAGCTTTGAGCTTTGTTTCGGGAGGTGGATATTTTTTAGGGAGGGTTACAGGACCTGTATCAGGCAATGTTCTTCTTAGAAGAAAACAATATAGAGTAGCTGATAATCCCGAGATCTGCCTAAAAATGTCGCAATTATTCGTTGCCGGAAAGATTTTAAATTCAAAGACAGTGTTACAACGAGCAATTCGAGATCATGCTCAAAACGTTAATACCCCTGCATTAGAAGAAGCGATAAGCAAGTTGACCTTTTGCCAGAAACAAGCTCTGAGTACAATGAATCAGAATGAATTGCGAGGATTTGAAGGAGAATCTGCTTCGATTTATTTCTTGGTTTTTAATGAACTCATCCTACATCAGAAAGATGATTTTTTTATGCAAGGAAGAAATCGAAGACCTCCATTAGATAATGTTAACGCATTATTATCATTCGTTTATACGCTATTGATGCACGAAGTTAGGGCCGCGCTTGAGTGTGTTGGCCTAGATCCTTGTGTGGGCTTTTTTCATGTTGATAGACCCGGAAGACTAAGTCTCGCATTAGACATGATGGAAGAATTCAGGCCTTTCTTAGCAGATCGTTTAGTTTTATCACTAATTAATCGAAAACAAATTTGTAAGAGTGGCTTTACAAAACAACCTGCTGGCGGAATTATTATGGATGATACTACACGAAAAGAAGTTATTTCTGCCTGGCAAAAGAGAAAACAAGAAGAAATTACACATCCTTATCTTGGAGAAAAGGTTCCTATTGGGCTTTTACCTTATTGTCAAGCCTTGCTTATGGCAAGGTATCTCAGAGACGATCTTGATAATTACCCTGTTTTTATTTATAAATGAACTATGATGGTATTGATTACATATGATGTAGAAACAGTTACATCATCGGGGAAAAAAAGATTAAGACATGTAGCTAAACAATGTGTAAATTATGGACAACGTGTTCAGAATTCTGTATTTGAATGTTTAGTGGATCCCGCACAATTTACGGAATTAAAACATCGATTGGAAAGTATAATTGATAAAGAGAAAGATAGTATCAGATATTATTTTCTTGGGAGCAACTGGAGGAATAAAGTTGAGCATATTGGTGCGAAAGATAGTTATGATCCAGAAGGGCCATTAACCATATAATATTATTCAATTCTACTTGCGCGAAGCTAAAGCTATAGTATATTTATCAATACTATCGCGAATATTGATAATGAGAATGTTATAAAAAATAGTAACGTTATTATTTATAAATCTATTGAAATTTTGTACTTTCGCGTTATTGTGTATCAACGATACTTATTTTCAATAGTTTACACATATGCGTCGCACCCCGCGT
>Ga0255344_1007059_pt1 | contig 9948 bp, 10 predicted proteins | sample wastewater_treat_5_FD_192414 | JGI IMG/M metagenome (GOLD analysis project Ga0255344, IMG submission 192414) | Wastewater microbial communities from Lulu Island WWTP, Vancouver, Canada - plant18 | ecosystem: Engineered > WWTP > Wastewater > Unclassified | place: Canada: Vancouver, British...
TCTATTATTAATCAATTAATCATTAAATTTGGTGACAGATGTGGCGTTCTTTAAACCCGGCGGCTACTCGTTTACACAAAAATTTTCACAGGCTCGAAAAACAAGACTTGTTAAGGGTCGACTATTTATCAACCGTGGCTTTTTTTTACTATTGCTCAACTATACCAATTTTATAGGAACAAATTTACATAGCGATTTTCAAAATGCCTGGCTAAATGATTCTTTCATTAACCAGATATTTTGCCATGGAAAAACTGCAGGTAAAAGCTGGTGAAACAGCATTCAATAAATGGAGAGATTTATCATCACCTTCCACTATAAAATCCATTTCAAGTTTATAAGTGTTTTTATTCAACAACTGGGCTCTGATTCCCGGCTCTAACCATTCATTAAACAATTTGGTATCCATGCTTTTAGTTAACCTCTCTGCTAGGCCAGTAAAATACTTTCTCTTATATTTTTTAACCTCACTTATAGCTAGTTGCCTGAAATTAAAGGAATTGAATAAAAACAACCTGAACTCATAAGAAATGATTTGCAAGAACTCTCTGACTTTGAACCCTGAAAAACCCTTATAATTCTCTCTCCAAAAGGCTGGAATGGATGTAGGGCCAATTTTAATATGATTATGGGCAGTAACTGTATAATGAACACCCAGAAAAGGATTTAGAAGATTCGGTACTGGATAAATGTTTGTTCCTATTAGTTTCTCACCGCCCGTATATTTCAGATAGATTCCCTTAAAAGGAATAATGACCCAGTCCTTTGAATAACCATAATCACGAGCTATAACATCTGCATATAATCCAGCAGCATTTATCACAAATCCCGCCTTGAAATTTCCATTGTTTGTCACGACACCATCAGATTCTCTCCTGATATATTTCGTGTCGAAATAAAAATCAATGCCCTTGGTGGTTAAAATTTTTTTTAGCTTCTGACATACTTCTATAGGATCTACACTTGCCGTTGTGGGTGAAAAGAGAGCTTTTTTAAATGTCTTTGCATTAGGTTCTATTTTAGCCAATTCCACCTCATCAATGAGGCTTAGTTCTACACCGTTATTTTTACCACGGCTCTCCAATTCGTACAGAGTAGTTAACTCTTCCTCATTGCAAGCCACAACAACTTTCTGACAGTTATTTATAGGGATATTGTTCTCTGTACAAAACTCCTTCATTAACCTATTCCCTTCAACTGAGTGCCTGGCTTTCATGCTATTAGCAGAATAGTAAAAGCCAGCATGTAGAACTCCGCTATTACGTCCACTTGCATGCATTGCAACATCATGTTCTTTCTCAATAATAGCGATTTTCTTCTCCGGATGCTTTTTGTGCAATTCAAATCCCACCGTCAAGCCCATAATGCCCGCACCAATAATGAGATAATCGTAATCAGTTTTCAATTTTATCAATTTAATGTGTTATACTTCAAAATTCCTTCCAATCATAAGTCGTTCAAACTACTGTAAGTCCTAACTGTACTATTATTCGGTCAAAAAGTAATTCCCATAGAAGTTTTTACGCTGCTCAATGTCAGAGAATAGTTTATTATTAAGAGCCGCGATTAGATTCTTAATAGAATCTTCAACATTAAATTTAACTCTGAAGTTTAATTGTTCTTCTATCTTACTGAAGGAAACACGGTAATTCCGAGGATCAAATCCTCCTTTTTTGTATTCAATACGGCTGTGTTTCACATGTTTCTGGATCAGGTCAATGATCATCTTTTTTGTATAGTTATTTGAATCACTGCCAACATTAAATACTTGGCCATTTATCTTTTCCCGGGATGCAGTAATTACCTTTATAATTGCTTCTGAAATATCAGAAACATTACAATAGGGTCTCCAGGTATTCTCATCATAAACCACAAGATCTTTACCTAGAGCAAGATCTTTAGTAAACTCCGAGATAGTAAGATCAAACCGCATTCTTTCCGATAAGCCAAAGGCAGTTGCAAGCCTTAGGACAGTTGGTGAATAATCAAACCTCTCAAGGTTTTCCTGAATAAAGTGTTCTATCTCGACTTTTGTTTCAGCATATAAAGATTGAGGATTCAGATCAGATTGTTCATCAGCAAGGGAGTCATCAGTCCTAAGGCCATAATTGCTGCATGTAGAGGTAAACACAAATTTATCAATTCCCCTTCCAACTAATTCTGCCAACAATTCTTTGGGATAATCAAGATTAGTGATTTTTGCCTTTCCAGGATACTTTTTACAAATGGGATCTCCAACCAAGGCAGCAAGGAGAACAACATCCGTAATACCTTCTAATGCAAGGTTTAATTTGAACTTATCACCAAAGTCTCCATAAAGGAATGAAAATGATTCATTTTCCGTAAGGCCAGAAACTGAAGTGCCGTTATCATATAATAAACTATCTAAAACTCTTACCCGGCAACCCGATAATAATAGTTTCCTAATTAGTACTGACCCTATATACCCTGCTCCTCCTATTACAAGTACATGCTTTTTTGATAATAAGTTTTCCATGATTGCTACAATTTTATAAATAACATTAATAATAAGATCAACAACAAAAAAAATCCATATTTATATTCTATGTCATAAACCAGTTTTTATAAACATATTTTTACTTTTTCATAATGAAAGGCAGATTTTCTAGAAGTCCATAATCTTTCCATGATTTTTCACTAATAGGGAATATACCTACTCTTCCTTTCCTTCTTTTTATTCTAAGTATTAAATCTGTTATATGAAAGAATTCATTGTGAGGTATCATTGAAAGAGTATGAGGCTCCAGAAGATAAACTCCGGAGTTTATTTTAAAAATAATTTCAGGTTTTTCTGAAAGGGATGTTAATATACCATTTGAACCTGATTCGAGCGTACCATAAGGAATTTTATAATGCTTTAAGGCAGCAATAACGGTTATATCGTTCCTGTTTGTTTTATGGTATTCATAGACTTCCGCCAAATCTTGCTCAATTATTATATCGCAATTCGACACAAAAAATGTTGAGGTTATTATCTCTTTGAGAAGAGATAGACTTCCCGCTGTTCCTGATGGTTTTTCTTCCTGGAAAAAATGAAATTTGTAATTAGGATTATGCAGACTTTCCAGATAATTTTTAATCATTTCTGCTTTATAATTCAAAGAAATATAGAATTCACAACAACCTGCTTGTACAAACTGATCCATAATATCTTCAATAATTGTATTATTGAAAATTGGAATAAGTGGCTTAGGAAGAATATTTGTGAGTGGTTTCAACCGTGTTCCTTCACCTCCTGCCATTATCACAACTGGAATCTGGAGCTTCTGGGTTAGTTCAAGCTGCCCTCCAACTATGTCTTCCCAGAAAATAACATCAACCAGATTATCATCAAAATCCACTACTGGCATGCATTCAATTCGTTCTGAAACCATTTCAGCCTTGATTTTTTCCCGGGCATCATCTACCCTTGCAACTTTTATGTCATCTCGGATAAGCTCAGTCACCTTGGTATCCATTGGTAGGTTTTTAATAATAGCTCTCTGAAGATCTCCGATACTAATCAAACCTACAAACCGCTTACCTTGAAGAATAATCAATAACTTCCTCTCAAGGACATCCATTCTCTTAAGAGCAAACAAGATATCCTCTTGTCCATTCAGTGTTATACTATCAATTTTTTCCTTATTCAAATTCATCATAAATCCTGTTTGCTAGTTTCAGAACGAAGTATTAATCAGATAACTAACCAACTTTTAACGCCTCTATTAGAGTTTCTTTTATAAAATCTATGTTTTTAAAAGTCAGTTTTGAATACATTGGCAGTGTAATAAGATTGTCAGTAACATATTCGGTCTTTGACAAAGTAGTGGTAAATTCCTTATAAATAGAAAACTTGTGAACAGCTGGATAATGAACACTCGTTTGGATACCATTTGAGCCAAGAAAATTTCTCACACGATTACGTTTCTCGACTACTGAATGTTTTAATACGATAGGGAAAACATAATTTGATGAAAAGTATTCATAGTGTTTGAAAGGAACTATTATGTTTTCAATGTTTTTAAGGCTTTTCTCATAGTATTGCCTTAGCTCAGCTCTCCTTAGGAGGTCCTTTTCTAGTTTCTTCAATTGAACAATTCCTATTGATGATCTAATATCATCCATACGATAATTATAACCCAGCTCAATCACATCATAATCCGTTGTATGTCCTTTTGACCGGTCAAAAGATAATGAAGTCATTCCATGAGATCTGATCAATCGAGCCTTTTCATACAACTCCTTATTATTTGTCACCAGCATACCTCCCTCTCCTGTACTTATATTCTTATTTGAGAAGAAACTGAAACAGCCAAATTCTCCAAAGGTACCAAGTTTTCTCCCTTGATATTCTGATAATGGGCCATGACAGGCGTCTTCAATTATCTTCAGACCAGCTTGTTCAGCAATTCTTTTTATACTTTCCATATCACAGCCAAAGCCACCATAATGCATCGGTATAATAGCTTTGGTCTTATCAGTAACTTTTGCGGCAATATCTTCAGGGTCAATAGTAAGATCTGTATAGCTCCTAATATCAGCAAATACTGGTTTAGCGCCAAGATAACGTACTGCATTGGCCGTTGCCACGAAAGTTAATGAAGGGCATATTACTTCATCACCTGGTTTGATACCCGCAAGCAATAGAGCCATATGAAGCGAAACTGTACAATTACTGAGGGCTATAGCATGATTAACATGCAACATATCTGCAAAAAGTTTTTCAAATTCAGATGTGCGCGGCCCAGTTGATATCCATTTGGAACGAATTGTTCTTATTACAGCTTCTTCCTCTGCTTCATCAAAACTTAAATCAAATAATGGTATCTTATATTCCATGATACAATAACTATTAATTGTGTAGTAAATTATAATTCTAGATTGAATTCTCTTTTTCTGAAAACGCGATAATGATTTTAAAAGTCATTAAGTATGTTTCTATAGGCTTCAATCAGATTATTAATTGAATTTGAATTATCAAACTCTGATAAAGCAAACTCCCTGGATCTCCTTGAAAGTTCTTCCTGTCTTGTTTTATCATTTAATAAAGACTTTATTTCATGGGCTAGTTGCTCAAGATTACCTTGTTCCACAATAATAATATTATCTCCTTTTTTGTTCAAGTCAGGGATACCGCCTGTGTTATAGCTTATTACCGGAATACCCATTAGCATGCTTTCAGCAATAGTGCCGGGAATAGTATCATTATATGTCGGGAGTACCGAGATCCTAGCCTTCGCTGCTTCCTGATGCATCTCAGTTTGTGTTGGAACAAATCCTCTAAAAGTGATATTATCATTCAGGTTTAAATCCATGATCATTTTTTTAAGGAAATCTATATAAGCCGGCTTGCCGGAACCCATGATAATCAATGAGATATCAGACTTCCACTTTTTCAATTCAAATAACACCTTAATCAGGTCCTCAATACCTTTCATTTGGCAAAGCTTCGCAAAGAAGACAAGGTCATACTCTTTATAATTATTTGCGATCACGTTTGTCTTAGCAAAGGGGCAATGAATCCAAAACATGATTGAATCCGGGTTGAAACTCTTAATATAATCTCCCATGAATGTGGCTTCTATTGCAAAATTTTTTGCTTCCCGGAGAATCTTTCTTTCCACTTCAAGTCTTCTCCTGATTTCAATGCCACCTATTGCCTCAGCATTATTCAAATTTATGAAACCCTGTATTGTAATTAAGGTCGGGAAATTCATTAATCCAAAAATTGAAGAAGAATAATATGCATTCTCCGCTCCGTGCAAATTAACCAGATCAGGTTTGATCAAATTAACCTTGCGCTTCACCTGATGGTTAAAAAAGCAATAATGGGTCAAAGCATCAAATCTCAGTTTTCGTGGCCAGTTGCGTTTAAGAAATGGCATGCCGGTTTTAATGCAGTGATAATGAATATTGCTATCAACAAAACCTATATTCCTTCTGATGAGAGGATTTGGGAAAATAACATGTAATTCAATATCATCTAGCTTTTTGACCTCCTCAATTCCAATCGTAATCCAGGGAGCAAATTCCTTAATGTGTTTTTTAATTCCGAGTCTTTGCCTAAGATTGTCGTTCATAAAATGACATATCCAGACTATCCTGAGTTTATTTACCCCATATTCCATTGGCTTTTTTATTTAAAATTTTATTTATTTGAATCGGTTCGAAAATTAATCCTATTCCATTGATAAGACATGTCGCCAATACAATTCCCGCTGCTCCCAGTGAACTCTTTGTCAGAAGGATTGCCAACGGAATGAAAACAACTATTTGGGAATAGACAATTGTGGTACTAAGTTTCAGTTTGCCAAAACCGTTTATGTAATGACTGAAAGGTGATAAAACAACGTTTATAATTGCGAAAACAGCCAACATTACTGATAAAATGCAGGGAATCTCTACTCTATCTCCGATCCAGAGTTTATACACAAATCCGCTGGCTAAAAGCATTAGAACAATTCCCACCACAAACAAAACTGAGATTCTGTTCAGTTTTGATAGAACAATTCGAAGCCAATTCATGTCATCTTTCGCATATGCATCTGTCACAGCTGACCATACTGGTGTCATGATAATAGCATAGATCATAATTGGAATAGAGAAATATTTATAGGCAATATTGTATACTGTCACCTCCTGAGGCCCTAGCACCTGGGTAATAATAATGTTTGACGTAGAGAAGAGTATTACTGATGAAACTTGTAGAATGAAAAATCTAGCGCCCAGGCTTAATAAATCCCTTGAATACTTGAAGTTAATAAATTTTATTGAAGGTTTGTATTTTTTATAACGTCCATTAAACAGGATAAGGGTCATAATTATCAGAATCAGAACTGGCACAAAGCTCAATACAAAACCCAGAATCAAGAGTGATCCGTCTTTTGTGGTTTTAATCAAAATAAATATTATAATTATTGTAACAAGACTTCCAAGAGGACCGAAGGCATTATTCACCGCAGGTCGCTGGTCTGCCATCAATATAGTCCCGATCAACTTGAAAATAAACCGTACAATAAAAAAAGTAAATACAACGAGAGCTAACAGTGATAGCTCCTTTTCAGGCACTGCTGTTGTATTAAGGATATTTGACCATTCTAAAAATGGATTAACTATATAAAACAATATCAAGACTCCTGTAAAAATAGAGGCAAGCAAAGCATAGGTAGTACTCACATACGTCCTGGCTAGTTCGTGGTTATTTCTGGCAACAGCTTCAGTAAGCCTGTTTCGTAAACCATTGCCCAAACCAATGTCAAAGAATTCAAACCAACCTAAAATAGAAGATAATGTCAGCCATATCCCATATCTCTCTGGATCAAGATAATCCAATAATAGAGGAACATATAGGAGTCCTATAAGGATACTAATTCCTTTCAAACCGAAAGAATATAATATATGTCGTTTTGCTTTAATACTTCTCTCATGCCCATGCTTTATTGAACTTAGGTTGAAGAATTTGACTACTGATGATTTCATTAATAGAATGATGTTCATTTTATGTCCCGTTATTAGGAGAGATATGTTCCTGCCAAGCCAATCCCAAAAGTGCTGTTTGCATTTTAAGCTGGTAGAATGATAATCAAATCAGGTTCTTTTCTATATTCTTTCTTAAGAAGCTGCATGGTTTATCCTGTCAACGTACATTATGAATCGAATATAAATCTATAATATTAACGACCTTATCAAGACTTCAGTATTTTTCTGGAGCAGAAAAATTGCAAGGTCCAATACTACTCATAAAAAATCACTAGTACTTTGTGACACTTAAAAGTTCAATATAGGATAGAGGTGCTTCAGCTTTATACGGGCGTCTGCAGTCTTGAACTGCCAATTGACACTCTTCTGACCAGCATTACGCTCCGTCTTCCAAGACAATAGCTCCTCGTTAAGATTTTCAATACTGCTTATGCGCCGTTTGGACAAACATTGGTTTCCCAAAGCAGAGAGTTCAATTTCCGCAATATTCAGCCAACTACCATGTTTCGGTGTATGGTGCATTTCAAGACGCTTCGCCAGCCGGAGTGCTTCCTCAGGCTCGAACGCTTCATAAAGGGACGCGATATGATGAGTATTAAGGTTGTCACACACAAGAATAACACGCTCAACGTTCGTATACCTTTCGTCAAGCAACCACTTGATGCGCTCTGCCAGTCTGTTCTTGTCCTTTGTTGTTTCGCCTCAGCGTGGCGCCATCCGGCAAGAGGCTCTGTAAACAGAAAGATGCTGCAGGTGCCGTTCCTTACGTACTCATTATCCTCATATCGTATGCCAGTGCTGTTGGAAGTAAAGCCCTCTCTTGCTTCGGCAAGAAGCTGAACGGGTTTCTCGTCCATGCAAACCACAGGAAGGTTTTCGTCATAAGGCCGGCTGTATACTTCAAGAACATCTTCCATAGCGGCCACGAAAGCAGCACTATGGGAGGATGGTATACACCAACACTTCTTCAGATGAGGCTTATACTCGTTTTTTTTAGAATGCGACCAACCTGAGTATGAGATATCGAATCTATATACCCCTGTTTGACCGACTTGTCGGCAAGAAGACGGAGTGTCCATTTGGCATATCCCTTGGGAGGATCCCCACAAGCCAAAGCTATAATATGAGCCTCGACCTCTCCCGTAACTTTGGCTTCTACCGGGGGCGTTTCCCTTTTCTTCCGCATAAGAGTTGCCTCGAGTCCCTTCTCTCCATAGCTGGTCCGCACATTCTGCACTGTCGTGGCGGATGTATTGAACGCTATAGCGGCTTCCTGGACGGTCATGGGTTTCTTTCCATTCTTGTCCACGGCAAGAAGGATATTCGCCCTCAGGATGGTTCGTGCTGGAAATCTTCCAGACTTTACAATCTTGGTCAGTTGCTTGCGATCCATTGCAGACAAACTCACATCGTACTTCTGTATAGGCATAATCGTATCGTATTGTGTATGATAACACCACAAAAATACAACTATTTTTGATTTTATACAATATTTAGATGTTACAGAATGCTAATAATCCTAAGTGTAATCATAGGTACTCCTTTTGATTCGATTTCCCCTCCGAAAGTTGTTTTGTCATCTTGGAATAGTGCTGGTTAAAGGGTGTTATCTTTTCCAACCTATATAGACAAATAATAAAGTCATTCTTCCTTCTATCTTCAAAATGGCTCACTACTTTGTACGCTTCACCATACGATTAGTCTTCCTTAGGATTAAAACATGACTAATGTTTAAACCCAAGAGTAACCCTAACTAGCAAACCATACATTTCACTGACTATAAGCGCCTTGTTTCCAGGTAAATTCCAACTTTGGTCACCGACTTGCTTGCCAGCATTAGGATCATTGCCTCCATGGTCAATATAGTTTTCTAAATCTCCGTTATTTTTATCAACCAAATAGTATTCCGCACAGGAGATCCTCATTACACCCCCGAGCAGGGCTGGGAAGCCTGGCAGGCGTTTTGTGGCAAATGGGGAGAAGATTACCGCAGCATCAAGAGACTGGGTAATGCCCCCTTTTACAGGTATTACTTCACATGTTTGAATTATCATCCCAGGGTTCAGAGTATGATCTATATGACTAACTGTATCAAGCGTCTTCAGAGAGACTTCAGGAGAGTTTTGCGCATGCGTGGAGCTATGCCCACAGAGGAGTCCGTTATCGTTCTCATGGCAAAAACTGCTATGGATAAAAATGCCCATTTCAGGGCATTGCCCGGGAACGAAAAGGACAGGGTGTTATTCCCTAATGACTCAGGCAATTTTCTGGATATACGCCGGCAATTAGTTTGGTTGTTTTCGTAATCCAGAAAATTGAGTAGAAAAGTGTAATTTTAAGATCATTAGTGGGCATTAGATTTTAATAGTCGTTCATTGAAATTATGAAGTAATCGCGTCTGTAGCATTTTTTTCGAGCGTGACGATTTGAATTGAAAAAGTGGATTTTTGCTTTGAGAAAAGCATC
>Ga0255344_1007066_pt1 | contig 9941 bp, 8 predicted proteins | sample wastewater_treat_5_FD_192414 | JGI IMG/M metagenome (GOLD analysis project Ga0255344, IMG submission 192414) | Wastewater microbial communities from Lulu Island WWTP, Vancouver, Canada - plant18 | ecosystem: Engineered > WWTP > Wastewater > Unclassified | place: Canada: Vancouver, British Columbia...
AATGATTAAAGTTGAAGGCGGAAAATTTATGATGGGTTGTAGTGATTGTGCAGTTGATGAAGCTCCTGTACGTGAAGTTACCCTTTCAACCTTTTATATTGGAGAGTTTGAGGTGTTACAAGAAGAATGGATAGCTATAATGGAAGAAGAAAATCCATCGTATCATCAAGGAGATAGCCTGCCTGTGGAACGAGTATCGTGGAATCAAGTATCCACATTTATTACAAAGTTAAACGAAAAAACAGGTAAAACATTTCGTTTGCCAACCGAGGCTGAATGGGAGTTTGCTGCACGTGGAGGAATTAAAACGATGGGATATACCTATAGCGGAAGCAATGATATAAACGAAGTGGCTTGGTATTTGGATAATAACGAAGAACTAGAAACCCAAAAAGTTGGTCAAAAACTTCCCAACGAGCTTGGATTATTTGATATGAGTGGAAACGTAGCCGAATGGGTACAAGATAGGTATTCGGTGTATAGCGAAGCTGCAGAAACGAACCCTGCTGGACCAAACTCTGGAACAACTCGTGTGTTTAGAGGAGGTGTATGTGATTACGAGGCAAGCGACTGTACGGTAACTGCCAGACGCAGTGATAGACCTGCAAATAAATATTACAATTTAGGATTCAGGCTGGTAATGGTGCCATAGCAGATATTCTAATTTCAATAAACAAAAGCCGATGTTCATCGGCTTTTGAACAACGACATTTTAGATATAATAAGTGTTTTTAAAGCAAACAATCTCAAAACAAGTTACAATAAATACAATGACTCTGTCAGAGAATCGTGTTATGGGGACAAAAAAAACCAAGCCACTATTAACTTCAATGGTGATGTATATAAATGCACGGCAAGAGATTTTAAACCAGAGAATCGTGAAGGTGTTTTAATGGACGATGGGACGATAGAGTGGAACGATAAATACTACCAACGCATGGAGTCAAAATTCAATAATCCACCCTGCCTTGCTTGTAATATCCTACCTATTTGTAATGGTTCATGTACTCAGCATGCATTAGATAATATAGGTAAAGATTATTGCGTACACGATTTTGACGAGAATAAAAAAATAGATATTATACGCGAAAAATTATTATACGCCATTAACTAAAAACAAATTAAAAACCTACATTTTATGAAAAACTTATTATTAATCAGTATTTTATTTATCAATGCAATCATTATGCAATCACAAGTAGTAACAGAAACACGTATCGAAACTTCTGATGATATTTTGGTTATACAAATAGATGGATTACCAAATATTTGTATAAGAAATGGCAACATATACAAAGTAGAAGTGGAAGCTGAAAAAAAGAATCAATCACATATAAAAACATCTGTAAAAGATAAAAAAATATCAATTATAAGTAGAAAATTCTTTGAATCAAGTCATTATATCGTATATATCACTATTCCAAATAAATCGATACACATAAAAGCAAACGATGTAGCAAATATTTATATTGATAAAAATACAACATTGCAGATAGATACAATTTCCTTGAGTGCAAATGCTGTGGCAAATATTTATTTAGACAAAATAATTACAAATACGTTGAATTGTAAATTAAACTCAGTAGCAAATATCACAATAAAAGGGTCGGCTAACAAGTGTAATTTAAATTTCAAATCGGTAGCAAATACAAAATTGAATGAATTTAAAATTAAAGATACCAATTTATTACTCAAAGATGTAGCAAATTTTGAACTAAACACAACCGAAAATAACGATGATTTTGATATTAAGAAATAATTTTTAAAATAGATTGATGAAATTTGTTCCTCAGCACGATATGATGGATTGTGGTCCAGCTTGTCTTTCGATGATAGCTAACCATTATGGTAAAGATTATAGTGTACAATACTTACGTGAAACTACTTATATTACACGAGAAGGGGTATCTCTTTTGGGTATTACACAAGCAGCTACCGACATAGGTTTTTCTACATTACCAACAAAACTAACATTACCAAAACTAAAAGAGTTATCACTTGCAAAACAAGTGCCTTTTCCATGTGTTTTGCATTGGAATCAAACGCATTTCGTTTTATTGTGTAAAGTTTCAAAAAACCCTTTTACAGGGAAGTTTCAATTTAAACTTGCCGATCCTGAACATGGTTTTATTACTTTATCCGAAGATAAATTTATAAAAGGCTGGTTTTGAGTTTTTTAATCAACTTAAAAACATATTAGTTACTTTTTTAGCTGCCTACTACGTAGTACAAGGTCAAATGACTCTTGGAGCATTAATGAGTGTTTCGTATATTATTGGACAGATGAATTCTCCTGTAAATCAATTAGTTAATTTTTTTCGGTCGCTACAAGATGCCCGTTTATCTGTAGAACGACTCAACGAGGTGTAATATCATCTTGAAGAAGAACAACCCGATCAAATATATTATTCGCCTGATAATACCAATGTACATGAACAAATGACTAAAGGTATTCATTTGAAAAATATTTCGTTTCAGTACCAAGGACCGATGTCGCCTTATGTGCTAAAAGGCATTGACCTAAACATACCCGAAGGGAAAATAACTGCCATTGTAGGCACCAGTGGCAGTGGCAAAACAACATTGATGAAACTACTGCTAAAATTTTATGAGCCAGTAAATGGAAATATATTTTACAATAGTCATAATGTCAAAAATTTATCAGCAAAGAGCTTACGTCAAAATGTAGGGGTCGTAATGCAAGATGGCTATATTTTTTCAGACACTATTGAGCGTAACATAGCTACAGGTGATGAGGAAATTGATAGTGAAAGATTGCAACAAGCTGTTGAGATCGCACATATTAAAGATTTTATTGAGGAACTCCCGCTCGGACTTAAAACCAAAATTGGAGCATCGGGTAATGGGATTTCGGGAGGTCAGAGGCAACGAATTTTGATAGCACGTGCAGTATATCGCAATCCTCACTACATATTTTTTGATGAGGCTACCAGCTCGCTCGATGCTAAAAGTGAAAAATATATTCACGACTCATTAAAACATTTTTTTGTTGGTAAAACTGTAATCATTATAGCACACCGACTTTCGACGGTTAAAAGTGCTGATCAAATTGTTGTTCTTGAACATGGTAAAATAATTGAAATAGGTAATCACGAAGAACTAACCCACAAAAAAGGAGCATATTATGATTTAGTAAAAAATCAACTTGAATTAGGCAATTAAACATCCATTTAATCGAATAATGCTTCTAAATACTTTTGTTTATTCTGTGCAATTGTTGCACATAGGCAATGATTTTCTGTTATGCAAAATGGTTGAGCGAAACTTTGTTGCCTTATCGCCATTCCACAAGGAGTGAAACCCATTATCTAATAAGTTGCCATAAGCATATAGCCCGTGTTTATCAAAACAACAAGGAAGCACTTTTCCGTCTGTTGAAACTACGATAGAACTCCAATTTTTCCAACATCGATTACGCAAAGGCTTTTTCCGTTTATAGGAGCCGTTTTTGTCCAGTTTATATCTACTGTATATAGTATTCTTTGGCATTAGTGGATTACCCTTTTTAAAATTAGTTAATTGAGCCGTCTTAATAGATAAGCCATCTACCTGTAGTGATTTTGCTAATACCTTAATTGCTGGTATTTCGTGTTCATTCGTACTAAAAACAATAAACTGAAGTTCGATGAAAGGTCTTCTTGATTGCATTTCTTTTTTTAAACGCACTAAGCGTGTAATTCCATCCACAACCGCTGTAAAATTACCACCCACCCTGTATTTTTCGTATGTTTCTTCTGTTGCTCCATCAAGGCTAATAATAATTCTATCAAGTTTAGATGTTATGAGTTGTTGGCATGCTGAATCTGTTAAAAAATGCCCATTGGTAGATATATTGGTAATGATTTTTTGCCTATTTGCATAGGCAATCATGTCATAAATACTTTCATTCAAAAAAGGCTCTCCTTGAAAATATAGATTGAGGTAAAATAGTTCAGGAAGAAGAGGATTAATCATCTTTTTAAACAAAGGAAACGGTAGAGTAGTAGCTTCTTTTTGTATTGCTCCCATACCTGTAGGGCATTCAGGACATTGTAAATTGCAGTAATTTGCTGGTTCTATAGATGCGGCAAAAGGTTTTGCATGTATAAAAGGCGTTTTACTACTATACGAGATAAAATATTCTAAACGTAAAAGAATATAGTTAATTAGACGTTTTATCGTAAGCTTACCACAAAAAAGCCGATATAAATTCATATCCCTCATTATTTACAGCAAAAGTCAGCATTATTATGTAGAACAGCAAAGATTTTGTATTAAATATCTTTGAGATGAGGTTAAAAATACCAAAAATAGAATTAGAAAGACTCCATTGAGTTTTACAACAAAATTCTTTAAACAAAAAGTTGGTATTATTTTTTATATTATGTATCTTTGCCCTAATTCTGTAAAATGAATGTATAACCCAATTAATTGATAAGTATGAAATTCACAAAAACATTATTTCGTTTTGGAGCTGTAGTATTACTGGCTTCCGTATTTGCATCATGTAGTAAGATGGGCGGATTACCCGCTGAGTATATCACAGTTAACCCCAATCCCCTCGAAGTAAAAGCAAACAAAGTAGAGGCAGAAATTACAGGAACTTTTCCTGAAAAATATTTTGCCAAAAAAGCTATTTTGGAAGTTACACCAGTATTGCGTTACGAAGGTGGTGAAGCTGTAGGTACAACAGTAATTTACCAAGGAGAAAAAGTAAAAGATAACAACAAAGTTGTGGCATACAAAACAGGTGGAAAGTTTACTCAAAACATTTCGTTTGATTATGTGCCAGGAATGAAAAAATCAAAATTATTTTTGACTTTTAAAGCGAAAGTAGGTAAAAAAGAAATTCAAATTCCAGAAGTTGAGATTGCACAAGGTACCATTGTAACAGCTACATTAGCAAATCCATTAGAAATTGCTGGAGCTACAGGTGCTGATGCATTCCAACGTGTTATTCAAGAAAAATACGAAGCCGCTATTTTATTCCAAATTCAACGTGCTGAATTGCAAAAAAAGGCACTTACTACAGCAGAAGTTGCTGCTTTGCAAAACAAGATTTCTTCTATTCAAGCTAATGACAGTTTGAAAGTATCTTCTTTAGGTTTATCTGCTTATGCTTCGCCAGACGGTCCAACTGACTTGAACGAAAAATTGGCTGCTAATCGTAAAAAGAATACAGAAAACTTTTTGACAAAAGAATTGAAAAAGTCAAAACTTGAAACTACAGTTGATGCAAAATTTATTGCAGAAGACTGGGATGGGTTTCAAGAGTTGATGATGCAGTCTGATATTCAAGATAAAGAATTAATCTTACGTGTATTATCTATGTATAACGACCCAGCACAAAGAGAAAAAGAAATCAAAAATCTATCTGCTGCTTATACAAAAATTGCTGATCAAATTTTGCCACAATTACGTCGTTCAAAATTAGAATTAGTAGTAGATGTTATTGGTAAATCAGACGAACAGATTTTGGCAATTGCCAAAGCAGAGCCTTCAAAATTATCTCTTGAGGAATTGTTGTACGGAGCGTCAATTGCTACTTCTGCCTCTGAGAAAGCATATATTACAGGACAAGCAATTTCTTTGTTCCCAGAAGATTGGAGAGCATACAATAATCTTGCAACTTTGAAATTTGCTGATGGTAATGTTGATGAAGCGAAAGCCTTATTAGCAACTGCTGTGGCAAAAGGTGGCGACCAACCACAAGTTAATTTCAATTTAGGATTAGTAGAATTGACAGCAAAGAATTACAAAAAAGCACAAGAATATTTTGGTAAATCGGCTGGTGTAGGCGAAGCTTTAGCAGAAGCACAAGGTGTGGCTTACATTCAATCAGGAGAGTATAACAAAGCGGTAACAGCATTTGGTAATTCTACTTCTAACAATGCTGCATTGGCTAATTTATTAGCAGGTAATTATCAAAAAGCGACAGCTGTAGTTGATGCAGTTAAAAATCCAACTGCGGATACATATTATTTAAAAGCACTTATTGGTGCTCGTTCTAGTAATAAAGATCAAGTAATAAGTTCATTAACAAAAGCTATTCAAGCAGATAAATCGTATGCTAAGAAAGCAGCTTGTGATATTGAATTTGCTAAATATTTAATTGACTCTGACTTTTTGGCTATTGTAAAGTAAATTTTCTAGTTAGATGATGATAAAAAAGAGGCTATCCAAAAAGGATAGCCTCTTTTTATATGATTCAGTTTCGTCGAGCTTTCCAAATTTGATACGAATTAATGGTATTTTGCCAAAAAACATATGCTGCTGGAGCAATAGATACTAATGGCGATAGGTATGTTTGAGCAAGCCAAATGGCAAAAATAGTATTTTTTTGTCCAAGAGCCTGACCAGAGGCAATGCGTTCTCCGTGTTTTTTTCCGATAACTCTACCAAGCCCAAATTGTATTATACATATACCTAATGAGCCTAAAGCTAGCATTATTTCTGTAGAATAGGATGAGGTTTCTTGTGTAACAAAAATATGAATAGTTTTGCCAATTACCAACGTTAATGCAAACGACCATAAGTAAAAAGTAATACCACTTACATGCTGTAAGCGTTGATGCATAGTGGGCAAATAGCGTTTTAGAATAAACACAATTAGTATAGGAAGGAGTATGGTAGGTAATACTTTTTTGGCTAATACATACATGGAGAAAAAAATATTTTCGTTAGAGTTAGTTCCTGCATATGCCAAAAATATAGGTATAATAAAAGCCGTAACTACATTGCTAAATAATAAATAGCTAGTAATAAATTTGATATCTACTTTCAATAAATTGGTAATTACAGAAGCCGATGTTGCTGTAGGTACTAATACGCATATAAGTAATCCCATAGCCAATGTTTGATGTATTATACTACCAATAGCATACACAAGAATACTAAGAATGAGTTGTACAGTGAGTAGTTTGATATGCAATTTACCAATCTGTAAACTTAATTTTTCTAATTTAGAGAAAGTAAGCAATAGCATGATAAAAATAAGCATAGGAGTAATAAATGGAAAGGAGGAATATATATATCCAAAGAAATTATGAAACAAAGCTCCAAAAATTATTGCTATGAGCAATGTCCATTCTTTTATTAATTTTAAAATACGATACATATGATTAAATAAAAAACCTTTCCTTATATAATCTGGAAAGGTTTAGTGTACATAAGAAAACAGTTAGACAGATAGTTATTTACTTTTCAGTATTTTTTTTTGTCATGATTATATGAAGGACTAAACCAGCAAATAATAAGATTCCACCAATACTAAGTGTTGTGTTGGAATTAAATCCAAGGAAAGAAGGAATAATCAGAGCTAAAGCTCCTAAAATAATAACGATAACTCCTAGGTTTTTAATTAATGTATCCATAATGTGTTTTTTTGTGGTATGTTTTGTTACGCAAATAAACGAATAATTCTTGTTGTATAAAAATATTTTTCAAAAAAAATGCTACAATTCTAAATCTTCTTCTACTATGAGGTTGTCAATAATAAAAGTCTGTCTTTCAGGAGTATTTTTGCCCATATAAAAAGCTAAAAGCTCCTTCACAGCATCTTCTTTTCTAAGCCCAACAGGGTCTAAACGCATGTCCTTACCAATAAAATGTTTAAATTCATCAGGCGATATCTCTCCCAATCCTTTAAATCGAGTAATTTCAGCTTTAGCTCCTAATTTATTTACTGCCTCTTGTCTTTCTTCTTCTGAATAACAATAGATCGTTTCTTTTTTATTTCGGACTCTAAAAAGCGGTGTTTGCAAGATGTATACGTGCCCTTTTTTAATCAAATCGGGAAAGAATTGCAAAAAGAAACTAATCATTAATAGTCGAATGTGCATACCATCTACGTCGGCATCTGTTGCAATGATAATTTTATTGTATCGCAATCCTTCAATACCATCTTCAATATTAAGAGCAGCTTGCAAGAGGTTAAACTCTTCATTTTCGTACACAATTTTTTTAGTTAAACCAAAGGTATTTAATGGCTTCCCTTTTAAACTAAAAACGGCTTGCGTATTTACATCGCGACTTTTAGTAATAGAGCCACTAGCAGAATCTCCTTCGGTAATAAAAATTACAGATTCTGTTGCTTTATCACCAACTTTATCGTCTGAATAATGAATACGACAATCACGTAATTTTTTGTTATGTAAATTGGCTTTTTTTGCTCTGTCTCTAGCTATTTTAGTAACACCTGCAATTGCTTTGCGTTCTTTCTCTGAATCAATAATTTTCCTGAGTAAAATTTCAGCAGTTTCTGCGTGTTTATGCAAATAATTGTCAACTTCTTTCTTTATAAAATCGTTGATGTATTTATATACCGACACACCGTTCGGTTCCATATCTTTAGAACCTAACTTGGTTTTAGTTTGTGATTCAAACACAGGTTCTATTACACGCACACTGATAGCTGCCACTAAGCCATTGCGTATATCTGATGATTCAAAGCCTTTATTATAAAAGTCTTTTATCGTTTTGGTGATAGCTTCTTTAAAAGCTGAAAGGTGTGTGCCTCCTTGTGTGGTATGTTGTCCGTTTACAAACGAATAATACTCATCATTATATTGATTGCTGTGTGTAAATGCAATTTCGATATCTTCTCCTTTGAGGTGAATAATAGGATAAAGCGTATCAGCAGTAATGGTATCGCTTAATAAATCGTGCAATCCATTTTTACTATAAAACTTTTTACCATTATAATTGATGGTAAGCCCTGTGTTTAAATAAACATAGTTTTTTAATAAGGTTTCTATGTATTCATCTTGGTATACAAAACCTACAAAAATTGTATTATCTGGCTCAAAAAGAATAAGAGTTCCATTGCCCTTTTTTACGTTGTTGGGTACGACTCCTGATTTGGTTTTAATTGTGCCACGCTCAAATTCTGCCGTTGCGGTATCTCCATTTCTAAAACTTTGTATGCAAAAATACGAAGACAATGCATTTACCGCTTTTAGACCTACACCGTTTAACCCCACAGATTTAACAAAAGACTTAGAGTCGTATTTAGCTCCTGTATTCATTTTGGAGGTTACATCAACAATACTTTCTAAGGGAACTCCACGTCCGTAATCTCTTACTTCAACCCGTCCATTTGCTATGGAAACATCAATCTGTTTCCCATTACCCATAGTAAATTCGTCTATCGAGTTGTCTAATACCTCCTTGAGTAGTACATATATACCATCATCAGGCGAGGAGCCATCTCCTAGCTTACCAATATACATGCCAGGGCGTAAGCGTATATGCTCCTGCCATTCCAACGTTTTGATGTTATCGTTGGTGTATTCAGCTTCGGGATGTCTATTTTTAATTTCTTCTTCCATAATTTTAACGTACAAAGGTACATTTTTTTAAATAAAAAGGAAAGATTTAGATATGGGAAAAGATGTACTTTTTTAAAAAAAATAATGGGTTAAAGAAATATGCTTGAAAATGTGTATTTTTGCAATTTGAAAGATAGTATAAACGCTTTCATCCATACTAAACAAAACATAGGAATAAAAGAATGAAATATTTGTTAATACCGCCCACTGCGTTACAAGGTACAGTCGTATTGCCAACATCTAAAAGTATAAGTAATAGAGTGTTGATTATTAATGCTTTGGCAGAAAGCGATATGCCTATTGAAGGTGTTTCTGATTGCGACGATACGCGTGTGATGTTAAACGTATTGCAATCAAACGACACCGCATTTGATGTAGGTGCAGCAGGCACGTCTATGCGTTTTTTAACAGCATTTCTATCTAAGATAGTAGGTAAATGGGAAATAACTGGAAGCGAACGCATGAAAAACAGACCCATTAAACTACTGGTTGATGCACTGAATGAGTTAGGAGCAAAAATTGAATACATTGAGAAAGAGGGATATCCACCGTTGCGTATTTATGGCAGTGCATTGCAGGGTGGTCGTATTGAAATGCAAGGGAATGTTAGTA
>Ga0255344_1007072_pt1 | contig 9937 bp, 9 predicted proteins | sample wastewater_treat_5_FD_192414 | JGI IMG/M metagenome (GOLD analysis project Ga0255344, IMG submission 192414) | Wastewater microbial communities from Lulu Island WWTP, Vancouver, Canada - plant18 | ecosystem: Engineered > WWTP > Wastewater > Unclassified | place: Canada: Vancouver, British Columbia...
TGTTTGGTCTTAATTCTGCAATATTTTCTCCAGTCCCTCTAAATACATTTTCTGAACCTTCTGGAAAAGCCTTTTTAAAATTCTCACTATTCTGTTGTACAAATTGTTCAGGTGTTCCTTGAAATTTAGAACCATCTGGATTTTTCATCCAACTACCATTAGCTTTAGCTTGTTGTTCTATTAAATTATATTCTTGTAATAAAGGTTGGTTAGACGGTATTTCTTTATTCCATTTTTCCCAATCTATTTCTGATTTAAAATTAGATTTAGGAACATCTATTTCTTTATATCCTTTTAGCCAATGAGGAGTATTAAACGCTTTATCCTGTTTTATAAGTTCTTGCCAATAATTTTCAGGAAATCTTTCAGCAGAGTTTACCATTTCTTTCGGTAAAATAAATTCTGTTTCTGGAGAAAGAGTAAGTCTTTTTACATCTTCAAAATTACCAACATTAAATTTATTCGCTTCTGATTTAGGTAATTTTGTTCTTAATATTTCTATTGTCTCTTCGTCTGCAAAATTTCTTCTACCTGGATCTATATAAAAATCTAATCTTTCTGGATTTTTTTCAAACCATCTACCATAATATTTTTCTCTTGCTATTATTTCTGGATTTGTTTGAGGATTTAAAAGATTCTTTTGATACCATTTTAATGGTTCTCCTGCTGCCTCTTTTGCTTTTAATTGAGCAGCCATATTTATATCAGGATTTTGTCCAATTGGTCTTGCTCTATAAAGAAGCATTTCATTATTTTCTTTTATGGCTAAAGGATTATATCTATAAGCATTGGGTAAATATTTATTACCTAAATTATTTACTAAATCTTTAGTTCCTGCTAAAGGATTAAAAGCATTATTTAAAAATTGACCAGTTGTTTTTGCTCCCATTCCAGATAATCCTCCAACTAATAAAGGAGAAGCTACTGATAAAGCAGCCTTTCCATAATTACCTTCTTTTATATCTGTAGGAGCTTCTGAAAGTCCTTTAGCCATATCACCTGCCATAACAAATGGATTAACCCAACTTTCTATATTATTCTCAGCATTAGGAAACAATCTTCCTCTTTCGCTTAAACCTTGACCTGTTCTCTTAATATTTTCTGCACTAGAAAAATTACTAATAATTCCTTCTTCTTTTGCCTTATTACCAACATCTTGATTATAAGCTCTTTCTGCTGGTAAGAATTTTTTAGAATAACTACTTCCTTGTATCAATTCTCTTTCTTTGGGGGAGAAAGAATTATACCATTCTAAATTATTTTCAGATTTTTTTCCTTTTCTAGGATTAGTTTCTAAAAGTTCTTTTACTACTTTATCATTTAAGTTCTTTTCATATTGGATAAGACTACCTTCTGCTAAATTATTAGCTGATACTCCTATACTTCTGCTAAATTTAGGTAGAGATTCATCTATAAATTTATCTTTAGTATATTCTTTTGATATTTTATCTTTAATTTTTAACCATCTAGGAGAAGGACCACTTACCACAATTTCAGGTAAAAGTCCTCCTTCAAATATTGGTTCAAACAGAGGATCAGTAAATCTTTTAAAAATAGTAGATTTATCAATAAGAGGTGTATTTTTATTTTTAACTTTTATTTTTGCCATATCTAAGAAGTTTTAGGTTTATTCTTATTAGCTTTTGCTATTTGAATTTTAGCTTTTAACTCCTCTCTTTTTACTTCTCTATCTTTTTCTTTTTCTTTAGATTCTTGTTCTCTATCTTTTTGGTTCTCTTTAACATCTTGAAAAGATGATTCTTGCTCTTGTTTTAATTTAGCAACTTCTAATGTATCAGGTATTTTATTCTCATTAACATCTTGTGCTTTCATAAATCTATCAGATTCAATTTGAGCTTTACCAATTATAATATCACCATCCATTTCTTTAAGTTTAATCTCATGCGCTTTTCTAGCTTCATCAGCATCAATTTGCATTTTTTGTAACTCTTGTTCATGTTGTTGTTGTGATTGTTGTTGTTGTACTTCTCTTTGTTCTCTTTGTTTTTCAGAAGCAACTAATTCTCTTTTAAGTTCTTCAAGATTATTAGCAGATAAAATATTAATAACATCTTCCATTTTAGCTCTATCATTTTGAATAAGAGGTTGAACAAGAGATTTTAATGTATCGAATACTTCTTCTTCTTCTGCAGCATTTGATACAAAGATTCCAAAACTAGTATTGTCTGCCCAAAAATCTTCATCAATCTCTAAAGCAATTCTAGATCCATCATTAAGAATAAATTGTGTAAGTAATGGATTCATTTTATAAGCTACTTGTGCAACTTCAATAAGAGATTGTTTTATTTCATCCCATAATTGATCATGTGCTGAGAATAAAGGTTCTGTAATATGTGAAGATTGTATAATAGATTGTTGTGCATTAGTTACAGCTTCATAAGGAGAAACTCCTCCTTCTCTTTGTGGAGTAACTCCTGCCGCATCTGATATTTGTTGATCTATATATGCTAATATTTGTGCAAAGTTTGTAACATAAGAAATAGTTGAAGCATCAATTGATTCTAATCCAGCTCTTTGAGAAGATCCTGGAAGTTCACCATTTTGCAAACCATTATATACATAGTACCCTGCTTCTTCTAAGAAATGAATTGTTTTTTCTATAGGAAACTTAGGATCAAGTTTAGATGAATCTATTCCTATAATTCTTCCTTTATCAGCAGCTAGTAATTTTTTAAATTTATCTACTCCAATAAAGAATAGATATTGAAAAGGTTTCATTTTATCCATTGTAGATAATGCAGGAGCATTCATGTTATTATATATTAATCCATGATATCCTAGCTTTACTTTAAAAGGATTTGATATAGAATAGTGTTGATTTACTTTAGGTCCTATATTAATATAAAATTCATCTATATTAGTAACTTCCCATACTTCAGGTATCCAAGCCCATTCTAATTCTACGTTTGCTTGTAAGACTTCATCAAACCAGGAATAAATATTAATTTTAACATTCCTTTCTTCTATTTGCATTTTTACTGCAGTGCTTGGTACTTCATAGCTTTCATCAACTTTCTTTTCTACAGGTATTTGTAATTTAGGATCTATATAAGATAAGAATCCTATTTTTCTTTGAGATACCCATTCCATATGAACAATATCAACATCTTCATAATCAGAGTTTCCATAAGATCCAATATTATCAAGTTGTCCATCGTTTCCCAAATATTTCATTTCTAAAGTATCTGAACTACCATATTTCATAGAACTTCCAATTAAACTATCATTTCCTCCATCTTTATTAGATGAATATGATTTTTCTAATTTATCTTTTTGTTCATCTGTTAGATCATTAGCATAAATATCTAATACATCACTGATTGTCATTGTTGTTCTATATCCAGCATACATACCATCCTGAACATATTTCACTTCAGGAGATTTATGATAGAATACTTTTAAAGGATTAAGAATTTTAACTACAGGTTCTTTATTTTCTATTCCTACATATACATGTTCTTCTGAAGATATATTTGCATGTTTAAAACCATCATTTTTCTTTTCTTTTATTTTCTCTTTTTTATATAAGTATGATAAAAGATTTGCAGCTGTTATTTCTTTCTGTGATAAGTAGGAAGTACTCATATATTTATCTATCTCTTCAGGAGGTAATACAAGATCTGCTTTAGCCTGAATTTGTTGTTCTCTTTCCTGCATAGCTTGTTGATATTGTTCTTCTCCTTCATAAGATTCAGGTACTAATTCAGGTACAGCTTGTTGAGCTTCTAATAATACTTTCTGAAGTTCCATTTCAACATAAGATCTATATAGTTGTTTTTTATATTCTATCTTTGATCTAACACCTTCTGGATTAGTTAGTATAACTCTTGAATTATCTGGACGTTTAAATTCTTCTCCTAATAAAACATTTATTTTATTGTAAGTTTTATTATAAGCTTTTATCTCATGAATTTTAACATTCAATGCAGACTTTACACCTAATGAATCACAATAATCTATAAAATCAGTTTGATCAATTATATTATTAAATAACTTATAATTACTTAACATATTCTTTACTCTTTTATATCTATGATTATCTTTATCATCTTCATTATAAATATTACCACTTGTATCTTCTGAAAAATCTTGATCGTGATAACTTATAATATGTTTTACAAAATCTTTTATAACTTTCCAATCATCTTTTTTCTTTTCAGCATAAGATAATCGTTGTTTTGGAATTAATGTTCTCATTAACTATATATGTGTTTTTTGTTTTTCTTAAAAAGTATAGGATTATTATTTAAAAAATCTAATACATGTTTTTCATCCTTATCCTTTTCGTAAGGATTATGAGTATCTTCTAATCTTATAATACAACCTATCATTGATAGTACTCTATCAAAGTTACCTTTTCTTCTATATGTAATTAATTCTTCAAGTAATGGTTTAGAAGGAATAAAATCAATAGTTGTATATTCTAATCCATCTTCACCTATTCTTTTTTCATTTAACCAATCATATAAATATTGTTCTCCAATTTGTTTAATTTTATCATTACCCATAGAGTATCCATATTTTCTATTACCCATAGTTGAATTTGGTAAATCTTTTCTAATTACATTGAAAGGAGGAGGACATAATAAATGTAACATTTTTCTTTTTTGGAAATAAGGTTTTACTTCACCTCTATCATTTTCAAAGTTAATTTTACCGTTGTAATATACTGCTAACTTTTCTAAATTGTAATTATATTCTGCAAATCCACCTGGATCAGGTCTTCCTACATATTCTGCAACTATCTGATCATGACCATAACCTTGTAGTGCATATTTTTTACTTTTTATAACATATGTAGAACCTAATGATTTTCCGCCTTCTGCATCAATCCCCCAAGGATCATGTCCTAGAATGTAAAGATCTTCAGGTACTTGACCATTTATTGTAATAGGATGTTCATATATGACTATGGCTCCTTGAGCATCTTGTCCTGATTTTAATGGAAAGTTATATATAGGTCTTAATTTATTTTCTAAATCTGGTATCCATTTAACTTCACCTTCAAATTCTATTAATTCTCCTGCTGATCCTTGATATTTATAAGAATCATCTGCTTTTAATTTTGATAATCTTGCATATAATTCTGCTGTTTGAAACACATTACCTTGTGTTATTAAGAATGCTTCAGATGGAGTTTTACATTTTTGAGTTAATAATAAATCAAATGTTTTCTTATCTGAGTTTTTCTTAATTAATCTTTCTTTATCTAAACTCCATTCAGCAACCCATCTTATGGCGTTTCCTGATTTATCTACTCCTTCATATATTTTATTATCTATAGATACTCTTGATGGTCTAAACCACATTTCATCTACAAACCAACCACACTTACCATTAATGTCTGTATTCTCATAGATGTTATCATATTCTGCTAAACCATAGGAAGAAGGATTATAAAACATATCTGCAAAGTCTTGTGTTGCAGAAGCCATATCACCACCTGTTCCAAATAGAATAGGAATACCAATCATTCTATCTCCATCTTTCCATAAAGGTTCTGAGGTTGTATATGAAGATTTTAAGTTTTCAAATAATCCAGCTTCCTCAAAGATCATTCTTGTACAGAATTTACCTACTGATTTAAAAGCTGAATTTTGAAAAGTCATAATTTTTATTGTTGACAAGTAGCCTTTTTCAATAGGCATATTGTTTTCGTCTTTTTCAATGTATCCAGATTTGATTTCATCATTTCTATTGATGATTCTTGGATGTCTAAACTCAGTATATTCATTTAAAAAGTTAGACATTGTTAATGCCATACTCATTGTAGCTTCAGCATAATCTTTTAAGTAAGAAGCTATTATAATGAATGAGTTTTTAAAGAATGTATATTTCCATATTGCACCAGCAGCATTTTTAAAGGAGAATCCTTTACGTCTTGCTTTTGCACATATAATTCCTTTTTTATCACTTAATTGTAATCCATACTTTGATGGATTTTCATTTTTTTCTAATTCTAAAAACCAGTAATAATCCATAGAACAAAAATCAGGAAAGTCTAATACTTTTAATTCTTCTCCTGTATTTGGATCTAAACTGTATTTCATTATCCTAATATAATTTAAATAAAAATAGAATTCCCCAGGTATTCTTATACCACAGGGTTTTCCATCTATTATTGGTTCATAACCATTTATACATCTACTTTTTTCTTCTTTCCAAAACATAAGGTATTGGGTAGTTCCAGGAATAGAATTAGTATAAGATGGTTTTAAGTTTTTATCTTTTGCGTTTTGTAATGATCTATTAAATGCATTAGCTGCAGGTTTAAATACAGAGTTATCATAAAATTTAAGATATGTCCACTGTGTATTTCTTACAGGATTATCTAACACGATATGATTTAAATCTTTAAGAATATTAGGAGGAATTTCACTAAGTAATTGTTCATGACTCCATTCAATAGCAACAGTAGGATTAATATCATTTTGTATTCCTGCTATCATTTAATATTTAATATTTATTATTTATTTATTTAATCTAATCTAATCTAAAATTGCTGAAGGTTTAATATCACCTTTTATATTTCTTTTTGTATCTCTTTCTTTCTTTGCTATATCTTTTAATTTTAAATAAGATTCTGCATATTTAGTACCTTTTTCTAAAAGACTATTAAATGTTTGCATATTACCTTGTTTACTCATATCTATTTCTTCTGTTCTTAAAGCTACAGATACTTTATCCATAGCTATTGTAGTTGATTCAAATAATCGTTGTAATGCTGTAGATAATAGTGTTTTATATTTACGAATTGCTTCTAAAACAAGTTCATCTGGTTCCCACTCTTGATCTTCTATATAATCTTTTATTAATTGTTTTTGTTTATCTTCTACAGATAAGCTATCATATACAGAGTCAGGGTTACTCATATGATAAATAAATATTAGTATGGGTGTACATATATCTTTATTAGGTGTAGGATCTGAATCCCATATAGCTCTCATTTCTGGTACAAATAATCCTTCTGGTGTAATTATAGGAGTATTATTTACTATATCAAACATTTATTCTGTTTCTAATTTTATTACAATATTATTTTGAATTTTAAAGATTTCCCATTCTTCTAAAGGTAATAAATCTCCCCATCTACCACTTCCACAAGTTTTTGTAGAATATAATTTTCCTGGTACAGAGCATCCACAATACATACATTTTTCTTGTAATAAACAATCTTCACATAGACTTTTTCTATATAAAACTTGTTCTTGTATATGGACAGCAAGAAGGGGAAACCTTGTGATCTCCCCTAACTCTTTTGCTAACATCCTTGTATTACCTTGTATAAAAGATATTATGTTTTTTTTATTTATCTTGCTCATATAATATTCTTTTATATGTTGGTGTTTTTTCTTTCTTAGGAATTTTACTAATTGCATTTTCTGCAAACTCATATAATTCTTTATATACTAATGGATTTATAATATTTGTTCCTCGTTCTGCAGGAATACTTAAAAAAGAATCAATCCCTTGTAAAGATTTTTCTTTAATAAGTTTTAGCATTTCTATTTCTTCTGATAATACCATAATTATATTTTTTCTGTTTTAATTTCTGTTTTAATTTCTGTTTTAATTGCTTTTTCAATAAACTCTACTCCAAATTCAGGAATAAGAAAATAGTTATCATATTTTGAATTAAGTACTGTTTTATGTAGCCATCTTTGATTTCTTGGATTAAATAATGAAGCTTCAATATCTACAATATCTCCTACTTGTACTAAACTTTTAAATGATTCTGAACATCCTTGTCCAATCTTAACTACTACACCTCTTTCCTGGAATTGTGCTTCTTCAGGAGCATCAACTAAAGTTTTATTTAATTCAGATTTAGACATTTTTTCTATTTGTCTTCCTCCTACATAAATTCCTTTTTCATTATATTTTTGAAGTTTAAATAATCTAATTAATAATTTAGGTCCTAGTAACATTCTATTTTCTAATACTGGATCTAAAGTTTCAAGTAAGGTATCATTATAATTATTAATTTCATCTATTTTTTTACCTACATTTCCTTGAACTTTATTCATATGAGAATCTTCTAAAACCATTTGATTTATTGAACTCTTTGCTTTATCTATATTTCCTTTTTCCTTTTCATAAGGAACTTCTTTAATTAATCCATTTTCATCTATGGAAAATTTTGTTGTTACTGAATCTTTTGCTGTGCTCATAATTTATTTATTTTTTTCTTTTCTTTTTAGATCTTTGTTCTTTTAGATCTCTTCTTAATTTAAATAATATTGTTAATTCTTCTTTTAATTCTTCTTTGGTTATCTTCTTACTTTTATATTTTTTAATGTATCCAATGATTATTTTATCTAATGGATTTGATTGTAATTTGAATGAACCAAAGTTATGAATTAATATCTCATCTGATTTTCTTTCTCTAATGTGTGTAGCTATATATTTGAAGTTAGATTCTATAATCATCTTTACTAACTCAGGTGTAACATTATGTTTTTCTGCTACACTATTATATAAATCTAATAACTTCATCAAAATCATCTTTTACAGTTGCTATAGTATATCCATGATATTGAACTATTACTGGTGTATTACGCTCATATAATAGTTGTCTATAGGATATTCTATCTAAAATTAAATATTCTGCTGCTTTATTGTGAGTATTTAAATACTCTTTTTCTATTAAGTCTATTTTATCCAAAACGGATTCTGTATAGTCTGTATCTATGTTACTCATTTATCTCAAATTTAAAATTTATTTCTATATCTTTTACGTTTAATATTCTTTCTAATGATATAGCTAAATCTAAATTTTCATCTTCATTTAAAACTATATACCCTTTATTTTTTATTCTTGTTATATTTGTTCCTATCCATGTAGGAACATAATTTTTATTATACTTTTCTTGTACAATCTGTACTACTTTCTTCCTAGCCTTAGTTGAAAATCTATCATACTTATATTTTTCTGGTAATGCCATAAATTCTATTAAGATTTCTCGTTGCATATCTGTTAACTTCTTCTCTTTAGATTGTGACATTTCTAATAGATTTATAAACCATGTAAAAAATACTTTTTTGTTTGATTTTTTATTGATTTTAATTAAGGGACTTTTTTTGTTTTCTTTCATACTTTTTCTTTTCTGCTTAATTGTAATGTAAAGATAGTAGTTATATATTATTTATCTTTTTTATAACACTAATTTTTTATTATATTTGTTGTTATCTCTAGGCATGACTATCCCCTTTAGGTATTTTAACCTATTAGGAGCAAGTATTACTACTAGTCGAATTGAACCTTTAGATTTCAGATATGCTGTACGTCAGAAATTAATCTTACACCCTCATAGGAAACTTAGCTCACTGTTAATTCAGTACACACTATTTTATGTTATGCTCCTAACCATACCCTTATACTTATAAGGTCATTTTTGTAATTGGAGGGGACAACTGATTTCATCACAACAGTATTTCTACTTGGATTACTCTTACAACCCTCCGTCTAAATCCAAAAGTTTCATGGTCTTTTAAAAGTTCTCTTTTGGTTTCTCTAGATTACAGTGTAAAGATACACAATTTATTTTAAATAAAAGGGAAATATGACTGTTTTCGTGTTAAGTTTATATTAAGAATTAGTAGTGTATTTATAAGATATTGATAGTGAGTGATTTAAAAAAATTTTATAATTTTTAAAAAGTGAATAGTTTGTGTGTGTGAGTGGTACCCTCAAAAACAACCCCCCTAGAACTTAACTCTCGAACAACGGGGGTGGCACACTTTGTGTCTGTATTCATTTATTTTAAACTAATTAAATTAATTAAATTATGGCAACACCAGAAACTGCAAAGGAAGCGTATATCGCACCTACAATTTCAAGTACGAAATTATTGACTGCTGAAGATTTGACAAATATCTTAGCTCAAAAAGACGCTTCATTATTTGGTGCGCTTCG
>Ga0255344_1007084_pt1 | contig 9920 bp, 8 predicted proteins | sample wastewater_treat_5_FD_192414 | JGI IMG/M metagenome (GOLD analysis project Ga0255344, IMG submission 192414) | Wastewater microbial communities from Lulu Island WWTP, Vancouver, Canada - plant18 | ecosystem: Engineered > WWTP > Wastewater > Unclassified | place: Canada: Vancouver, British Columbia...
ACTCGAATTCGCCACGGAATCATGTCCTGCGACATACCCCCGGCGTCATTCCTGCACACGCCGCCGTTACGTCCACCCCCCGGCGTCATTCCTGCACACGCCGCCGTCACGTCAACCCCCGGCGTCATTCCTGTACACGCCGCCGTCACGTCCACTCCCCGGCGTCATTCCTGCGAAGGCAGGAATCTTAACGCGAATTTCTTTTTATAAGGGTCATACCATTGTTGCCAACTACGCGGCAACACAATCAAGACATATCTCATACGGGAAGCGTGACGAGTTATGTGTCCTGAAGTCTTTGGTGTGGATCAGGGCAATATGTAAGTCAAAACGTCCATACCCTGATTAAGATTCCTGCCTTCGCAGGAATGACGGGGGGAGAAGCAGGAATGACGGGTGGAGAAGCAGGAATGACGGGGGGAGAAGCAGGAATGACGGGAGCAGGGGCAGGATAAGTCTCTGGTAATGAGAAGAAAAATACACTCCTCTAAAGGCAATTTCACTATTGAGAACAAAAGCGGGTAATAGTCCGTTCCATACCAAAGACTAAAAGCGACTCCCCTGGGAACGCCAATCTCCGCATTGGCACACAAGCGAGCCATGACGAAGACAGGCACTCGAATTCGCCACGGAAATATGCCCTGCGACATACCCCCTCCGTCATCCCTGCACACGCCGCCGTCACGTCAACCCCCGGCGTCATTCCTGCACACGCCGCCGTTAAGTCCACCCCCCGGCGTCATTCCTGCACACGCCGCCGTTACGTCCACCCCCCGGCGTCATTCCTGCGAAGGCAGGAATCTTAACGCGAATTTCTTTTTATAAGGGTCATACCATTGTTGCCAACTACGCGGCAACACAATCAAAACATATCTCATACGGGAAGTGTGACGAGTTATGTGTCCTGAAGTCTTTGGTGTGGATCAAGGCAATATGTAAGTCAAAACGTCCATACCCTGATTAAGATTCCTGCCTTCGCAGGAATGACGGGGGGAGAAGCAGGAATGACGGGGGGAGAAGCAGGAATGACGGGGGGAGGAGCAGGAATAGCGGGGAGTACAGTGGTGACGCGGAGTGCTGAAGTGACAGTAGGTACAGAAGCAGCGCCGGAGACATGCAATTCTCCCCTGGGAACGCCAATCTCCGCATTGGCATACAAGCGGGTCAAGAAAAAGACAGGCACTCGAATTCGCCACGGAAATATGCCCTGCGACATACCCCCTCCGTCATCCCTGCACACGCCGCCGTCACGTCAACCCCCGGCGTCATTCCTGTACACGCCGCCGTCACGTCCATCCCCGACGTCATTCCTGTACACGCCGCCGTCACGTCCACTCCCCGGCGTCATTCCTGCGAAGGCAGGAATCTTAACGCGAATTTCTTTTTATAAGGGTCATACCATTGTTGCCAACTACGCGGCAACACTGCACGACCATCAGATTCCTCCCCGCCAATAATGATGTAGCCGCCATTTAAATTTTGAAAGTCGTTCGCAAAAGCACAAAGAGTCTTAAGAATCTGCCAGCCTGTTATCGCCTTGTCCCAGCCTGCTTTAAATTCAACACGCACAAACTCCACTCCCTGATTGCGCAGAAGGTTTTGAATATTGAGTTCGCGTCACTGCTGCAAATAACGTATAATCGTTTTGTCAATGCAAAAGGAACAGTCGCCCGATCCCTCCACAAAACCTGTTCATCCGGCAAATCCAAGAGAAATCATGAGCAGCACACCGGAGCCTCTTCTTAAACAAGTACGAAGCATTGCAACAAAGATTCTGTCTGTGCCCGCCGCCATCATTCTCTTGTATATAACCATTGTCCTGTTCATGTACACCTATATTTATCTGACACCGGGATCCAACGCCTGCCTGGAAGCACTGCCGGGGCTGAACTTTTTTGACAGAGAAGATTTCAAATCTCCCTTAACTGCCTAGGGTATAAACGCTTCTTTCCTCTATATGGAACAAGTGGTTCTTAACGACATCGCTTTATTGCTGAACTCATTTTATTCGCCAAATGCCTATGTCCTCCATCTTCCGGATCGCAGTGTAGAAACAGTGAACAAACCCGCTTCCCTGACCTGGTTCAATATCGATCTGAAATGCATCGCCTGGACCGAAAGTATAGAGAATGACATTCATTTCGCCGACGACCTCTCCCTTCCTCCGGCTGACTGTGGCATCCGCTTCGAAGCCCAGGGCAAGTATTTCTGCCACAATAGTGCCCTTTATCATATCGACAATCCGACAACCGCTTTAACACATGCCCCTATTTACCCCGATGCCATCTTCCTCCGCGGCAACCGTCTTTATCTCTTTCAACGAGTTATCAAGACGTCTTTTTTTGAAAAACACGGACTGAAATATCTGTCTTATGAAATCAAAGACGATGAACTTGTCCTCGAGAAAGAAGGGTATATTGAAGCTTTCATGGCCTTCCCTTTATTTGTGCAAGATATCGATCCAACGGGAGAGTATCTGGTGCTGTATTCTCACAGCGATCCGCCTTTCAACGAGTTTATTAGCCGCTGGTATCTGTACAATATGAACGCCGGGAGCTTAACGCCCGGCGCCAGACTTATTGCAAGCAAAGCTTACGCCCGCTTTCTGGCAGATAATTACTTTGGCGGTTGATATAAGATGCCCGACGAAGTATACTTTTATAACAGGTGAAAGTCTAACCTCAGCTGAGAGCTTCGTTATAATCCCCTTTAGTTGATCCTTCAGGAAAAAATAAACCTCCTACATAGCACCGCCAGCGTACGGGTCATTATAATCTATACACCCTGATTTAAATGTTAGATTTACCGCCTTAAACCTGATAGCTCCTCATTTAAAAAACAAAAAAAATGGAGATAGTTCTCCGGGGCGGTGTCAGAATAAACATATGAACAGTATAATTATTTTCAAAGATTCAACAGAAGGACAGCACCGTGGCAGATAGCATTCTCACCAGAGTAGGCATTTTTTACGACGGAAACTATTTCCTGCATGTCAGCAACTATTACGCATTCAGCCACCTGCGAAGGGCACGTATCAATGTCTCCGGGCTGCACAACTACATACGGCGTAAAGTTGCGGAATGCGAGGGAGCAGATGAAAGATATTGCCAGATCGTGGACGCCCATTATTTCCGGGGACGACTGCGCGCCTATGATGCCGATGAACGCGATATGCTGCTCAAAGAGCGCGTGTTCGACGATATCCTCAGTCGGGAAGGTGTTACCAGTCATTATCTTCCGCTCGGCCCGTTCGGAGAGAAAGGCATAGACGTATGGCTGGCACTGGAAGCGTACGAGCTTGCCATCTATAAAAAATTCGATGTAACTGTCTTAATTACCGGAGACGGGGACTTTCTGCCTCTGGTACGAAAGCTCAATACACTGGGCACCAGAGTCATGCTGCTGTCATGGGACTTTAAATACTTTGATAAAAATGGCACAGAGCGCGAAACAAAAACATCGCAGTCTCTGCTGGAGGAAGCCACATATCCCATTCCGATGCACCATCTTATCGGTGACGGAGCGCTTTCCAAAGATCCCATGATTAACGGCTTATTCGCACACAAAACTGAGCAGGCTTTTCCGGCTCTATCCTCGTCATTTCAGGAAATGATGCCGCCGACATCCGCCGCTGACATAACCCATCATGCCGGCGACACCGCTGTTCCTCAGAAAGGATATATTGAAAACCTGAAAGAAGGCTACGGGTTCATCTCCCCGGAAGACGGAGGAGAAAATCTATTTTTCTTTCATTCAGAAGTGCTGAATGCGGACTTTAACGACTTGCAAATTGATGATCCCGTCTCCTATCACCTGGGCGAAAATGCCAAAGGCATTTGCGCCGTACGGGTCCGTATCCTGGAAGAAGATATAAACTGATGCCGGACTTTAAATAACGTTGAATTTATTTCTTCAAAACAGGACTCATGAGGACGGAGTGGCCTTTCAGGAAAAGATCATTCTCTGAATGTGTACCTGCTATTTTAAAGCCATAGCCAGCAGAAAAGCAGAAGTACGGTGATTTGTGCCACTGTAATTGCAAAAAAGCGGAGTCGGAATGCTTTGGACTTTGTTTTGTGACGGAACAATTCCTGGCCGAGAAGGGCTCCCGCTGTGCCTCCTGCAGCTCCCAGCGACAAAAGCGTAATCTCGGGAATACGGGTCATATAACGGCGGGATGCGTATTTGTCCCAGCCGTAAATCAGAAAAGTAACAATGTTAAGACCTGCCAGGCACGCTGCGATAAAAGGCAAGCCAAGTACCATCAGCACAATAGAAAATACGAGCACAGCCACAAAAGCCCGCAGTGTCACTTTAACGGTAAAATCCTGAAAACCCATAACCGCCCTTCCTGCATCCGGCATTGAAAGCCCCTTGTTTATTTTCAGAATCTTGTGCCAGTATACCGAATTTAATCACGTTTTTCTATAGATCTTTCTTTAATCTGCCTTTGTTTGCTGTTCGTTTCAGGCTCTGAAATAAGTGAAACGGCTCCGACCGGAGTCTGGAGCCGCTTCAGTGTTTGACTCGCCTGTATCGGAGGTGATACCGGACAAAAAGTTATTTAGAAGGGTTAGGCGCTTTCACAAAGAGCATCAGCACTGCGGAAATCAGGCATGCCGCGCCGGAAATCAAAAAAGCCGTTCTATAATCGCCCACGTGGAAAAGCTTGGTTGTGAGAGCTCCTCCTTCCATCACCTGATATTCCACCGCCTGGCCCGCTTTCATCAGCCACGCCGCCAGAAAAGGACCGGCAATACCGCCGGCACCATAGGCTGTAAACATCCAGCCATAATTGACGCCTATATGCTTTGTGCCGTAAAAGTCGGTTGTCACGGCAGGATACAGCGCCAGGTAGCCTCCAAAGCACAGGCCGACAGTACAGGCGCTGACTGTGTACAGCAGGTAGCTGTGCATCCAGTCCAGCCCAAGCATGACAATACCGCAGATCACAAACATCAGGATCAGCGTGTTTTTCCGCCCCAGCGAATCGGAGACCTTACCCCAGAAAATTCTGCCGGTGGCATTGAAAATCGCCAGCACCGCCACCACCATGGCACCTGCAGACACCACGTTCACAAAAACATGCTGCTCAATGGGAAACTGGGTCATGGCGGAAATACTGAACGACTGCCAGATAGGCGATGCTTTCATAATGACCTGAAGCCCTGCCGTGCAGCCCGCAAAATAGGTGATCCAGAGAAGCCAGAAAACCGGCGTCTTCAGCATCTCCGTGGGCGTATAGTCCACTTTGGCGGCTGTCGCTGAAGCGGCAGGCGTTGGCGGTGTCCAGCCTGCGGGGACATAGCCCGCCGGCGGATTTTTCAGGAACTGGGAACCCAGCACCACGGCAACGAGGAAAATAAAACCCAGCACCAGAAAGGTGTTGAATACGCCCACAGCGGGCAGCGGGAAAAGATCAACACCGAAAATCTGATAGTAGCCGCCCGAAATAAGGGCGCGGGCAAGAGGCGCAAAAAAGAAAGCGCCCGCTCCGAATCCGGCAACGGCAAGCCCGGTAATCATCCCGCGCTTATCGGGAAACCATTTCGCGCAGGTGGCAATGGGGCATACATAGGACATGCCGATACCCGTACCGCCGAGGATCGAAAAAGTGAGCAGCAGCCACCACAGCGCCGCACTCTCGGAAAAATGATTTGTAAAGCTGGAAAGAATCAGTCCGATGCCCAGAATAATGCCGCCTGCCGTACTGACTATACGAGGGCCGAGCCGATCCTGTATACGCCCGCCGAAAATCACCGCCAGAGCGAAAATCGCCAACAGCACCTGGGCGGGCCAGGTGACCTGCGTTTCTGTCCATCCGGGGAAGTGACTGCGCAGCGGCGTCTGAAACACACTCCAGATATACACGGCGCCCAGGCTGATCTGAATGATCAGTGCACCTACCACTACCCACCAGCGATTACCTGTGTTTGCTGTCTCCATAAAAATCGGTTCTCCTCGAAAGGTTGAAAAATAATCCCAGCAAAGTGAGAGAGGTAGGAGCCGGTCTCTCTTGTGAAACCGGCTCCCGTAAAAGAGACAAACAAGAAACCGGGACTGCTGATTAACCGCCGATCAGACGTTTGTGTTCGGCAACCAGCGCATCCACCACAGACGGATCTGCCAGCGTCGTTGTATCGCCGATCTGGTCGGTGGCGTTTTCCGCAATCTTGCGCAGGATACGGCGCATGATTTTACCGGAACGCGTTTTCGGCAGAGCCGGAGCAAACTGGATCACATCAGGAGCCGCAATGGGTCCGATTTCCGTACGGACATGCTTCACCAGTTCTTTGCGGAGTTCTTCGCTCTCCTCCACATTCTCGCGCAGCGTCACATAAGCGTACAACGCCTGACCTTTAATATCGTGCGGCATGGGCGCCACAGCGGCCTCCGCCACTTTCGGATGGCTCACAAGCGCACTCTCCACTTCCGCCGTGCCGATACGGTGACCGGACACATTCACCACGTCGTCAATGCGGCCCATCAGCCAGTAATCGCCGTCCGCATCTTTGCGGCACCCGTCACCGGAGAAGTAAAGATCGCTGAACATGGTGAAATAGGTATCGATAAAACGATCGTGATCGCCCCACATGGTACGCATCATGCCCGGCCAGGGTTTGCGGATGCACAGCTTACCGCCTTCCTCGAGTCCGACTTCCGTGCGGTCATCACGAAGGATCACCGGATCCACACCGAAGAAGGGACGGTTGGCACTGCCGGGCTTCAGCGTGAAGCAGGGGAAACCCTGGATCATGAAACCGCCCGTCTCCGTCTGCCACCAGGTATCCATAATGGGGCAGCGGCTTTTGCCGACAACCGTGTAGTACCACATCCACGCTTCAGGATTGATGGGCTCACCCACGGAGCCGAGAATACGCAGGGAACTCAGATCATATTTGTTGACCCATTCATCGCCCTTCTGGATAAGCGCACGGATCGCCGTCGGCGCCGTGTAAATCTGCGTACACTGGAACTTATCGACGATATGCCAGAAGCGCCCCGGATCCGGATAGGTCGGAACGCCTTCGAACATAACCGACGTCGCACCGTTGGCGAGGGGGCCGTATACAATGTAACTGTGACCCGTTACCCAGCCGATATCCGCCGTACACCAGTAAATGTCGTCTTCACGCAAATCAAAGACATATTTATGTGTCATGGCAACCTGAAGCAGAAAGCCACCCGTCGTATGCACCACGCCTTTGGGTTTACCGGTGGAGCCGGAGGTGTAGAGAATGAACAGCGGATCTTCCGCATTCAGAGCGACAGGCTCGCAAAGCTCACTGGCTTCCTCCATGAGGTCGTCGTACCAGAGGTCACGGCCTTCCTGCATGCTGCAGGGCTCCGCATTCCGTTTTACAACCACGCAATGCTCAATGGTCTTGCAGTCCGGCTTCGCCATGGCTTCATCGGCAATCGCTTTCAGTCCGATATGCTTTCCGCTTCGAAGCGACACGTTAGAAGTGATCAGCAGTTTGCAGCTCGCATCGCCTACACGGGTCGCAATGGCATCAGCACTGAAACCGCCGAAGACAATGGAGTGAATCGCACCGATGCGGGTGCAGGCAAGCATCACAATAGGCAGCTCCAGAATCATGGGCAGATAAATGCAGACGCGGTCGCCTTTCTTGACCCCAAGCCCTTTCAGCACATTCGCAAATTTACAGACTTCATAGTGAAGTTCTTTGTAGGTAATTTCCCGCACGTCGTCTTCAGGCTCGCCCTGCCAGATCAGCGCAATTTTGTCTTCGCGCTCCGTGCCCAGATGCCGGTCAAGGCAGTTGTACGATACATTCAGCTCGCCGTCTTTAAACCAGGTGTGCTCGATAAGCCGGCGTTCCGTATCCCAGATGTACTCTAGAGATTTCGTGGGCTCTTTAAACCAGCTTAATTCTTTCTTCGCATGCTCCAGCCAGAATGTATCCGGATCATTGACGGAAGCCTGCCACATCGCCTGATACTCCGCTTCGCTCTTCACCAGAGCATTGGCACGGATGTCCTCGGGCGCGGGAAATGTACGGTTTTCCGTCAGCAAGGAACTCAAACTTTTTTTCTCTTCAGTTCCCATAGCAATACCTTTCTTCAGTTGTTGCTTTGTATTCACAACCGCAGCTCAAAAGGAGCCTTGGTCACACTACGCAATCTGATCGAGAAATCTGGCACACACAAGAAAAACTGGTCGAACAAGTGTATACCTACCGTTCGTTAGGCAGAAGTATACTAAACAACAAATTGTTCTTTCAAATTAATTCCGGGACGAATGTTTTTTGTCTTAAAAAATACATCCGACAATAATATGAAAATACTGCAGACGCAAAGAAAAGGGAGGGATTGACTGAAAAAACAGAGACACCTCACCCCTAAGCAGGGCGATCCGTTAAAAAAGGTCGATCCGGAGCGGAATCATGCAGCCCGTGTCAGGGAGTAATGCGAAGTGCGTTTTCATCTGCCTGCACTGTCAGCCCGCCCGTCTGTACGGTCACTGTACCTGAAGCGTCCGTACTGCACCGTGCGGCATCGGGCACGGCGTCTCCTTCGAGCAGATGGAAAACTGTAACAAAGACTGCCTCTTTTCCTGACAGACGGCGCATCAGCATGGGAAGATTCTCCTCGTACTGATACCCGGGACTGCGCCCGACAAACTGCTGCCCGGCATCCGCGATCTGCAGCACAATGCGGCTGGACGCACCGGTTGCCAGAGTATACCAGTCTGCATGCGACACTGCTTCCTTCACCTCACGAAATTCCCTGTAGCCCGGCGCCTCAAAAGAAACCGCCTCCTCTTTCATTTCCGGCAGATCCGCCCATTCGCCGCGAAAATGGAGCGGCAGATCAAAGAGCGCATCTTCTTTTGACCTGCAGCGGAAAATATCGATCACCGCTTTATCGGCAAGCACTACAGTGCGGTTCAGCGCATACTTTTCACCATCCAATGTTGCCATAGCCCGGGCAGCACGCCAGCCCTCGCCGACTTCAAAAAAAGTACAGGCTGATTCAATGCGCTTGTGGCTCGTTTCATTCACCACAACCGTGTTATGCGACACCGTCTGACGGCACCATTCCTTATGGAGCGGGTTTCCGTAAGGCAGACGTCCCGCCTCCGCCAGGCGCTCTTCACCCTGAGCAAATAAAAGAAGATTAACCGTTGCCGGGTGCATATGCCCTACCCGTGCACGGGTGTAATCAAGAAAAACCGCTGTCTTGCCGTCCGGATTGCGCAGCACGGCAAGCGCCTCTTCATCATCATTATACGAGTCAAGTGTCAACGCCCCTTTTTCTTCCGGCAGGCTGTCTGCGCCGTAAAGCAGCGCATCTCTGCTGTCCCGAACAGTCAGCAGCGGAAGATACCGTTCGTCCTTGAAATGACTGTAGCCCATTTCATAAAAACCGCGATTGCCTAAAATGGACGTACGCGGGCTGTCATGGATGGCGGGAAAAGTCAGATCCGGGTACAGCTGCCGCAGCGGTCCATCGAGCATCCTTTTCACAGGCGGAAGGTTCCAGAGATTCATGCCTGCCCGACCCGCCGCTTCCAGCAGATAATAGAGCGCATGAAAGGAATACCAGTGATAGCCGGGTGCTCCTTCATACCACATGCCGCCGGAAAGAACGGAGCGCTCCATCTGAAACATGAGCCCGGATTTTCCGTTGATTGCCCAGTCTACAAGCTCCCGTTCTCCGGTAAGCAGACCGGCGCAGCCCACTGCCGAATTATGCCAGGTCTGCCAGTTCGAAATCCGCATGTCATAACGCTGAATGGTCTCGCACATGGGCAGCAGCAGATGTTCTTTGATAATCCGGTGATCTTCTTCAGAAAAACAGGGATCCCCGTAAACCAGATCATAAGCGAAACAGAACTTGCAGAGATTCACGGATTCATCAAGTGTCTGCGCATACAGCCGTGCTGCCGAAAGCGT